>Ga0209427_10010765_pt1 | contig 10099 bp, 10 predicted proteins | sample DeeMarSWOR136_30_FD_187465 | JGI IMG/M metagenome (GOLD analysis project Ga0209427, IMG submission 187465) | Marine sediment microbial communities from White Oak River estuary, North Carolina - WOR-1-36_30 (SPAdes) (version 2) | ecosystem: Environmental > Aquatic > Marine > Intertidal zone >...
ATCTCTCGTGGCTCTTGCTGCCCCGCACCAATTGCCATCAGTGCAAAATCTCTCACTGTAGGAGACCAATTACCCTGAGCCTAACCTCAATTGGTGCGGGGTCAAATCTGCTCGTTGACGTTGGCTGCCTCCATGGCCGTCCGGGCTGCATCGGCACCCGCATTACCCATCTTCGTCCCGGCCCTGTCTACCGCATGTTCCAGTGTCTCGCAGGTCAGGACGCCAAATATAGCCGGCACGTCTGAATCATAGTTGATTTGACCGATACCTCGCACGACCTGTTGACAAACATAATCGTAATGGCCCGTCTGGCCCCTTATGACCGCACCGAGACAGATCACCGCAACATATTTGCCGCTCTGGGCCAGCTTCTTTGCAACCTGCGTAAGCTCACAGGCGCCCGGCACCCATACCACGGATATCTGTTCATCGGAAGCTCCATGACGCTGCAAACAATCTATCGCGCCGGCCAGCAGCTTGGAGGTTATAAACTCGTTGAACCTGCTGACCACAATGGCGTAGCTACCCTTACCGGCCGTCACACTGCCTTTTATCTCTTTAATCATACCTTCGTTTCTCCACACTATCCGGGGTGTCCCGTTTCCCAAAATACCGCAAAACCGGGCCCCGTTACTTAGACGATACGAGCTTGCCTCAACTAATTTACGTACTACCTGACAACCATCGATTATAAGACTATATGTGGCTGCTTTCCAGAAAAACAGTAACCAAGCACCAGTTAAGCATCGGACCATGCCCAATCGACACAAGGCTAAACCAATAAATTGTAAGCACTTATAATCCGGATTTCAAGCAAAATATTTACCTGCGACAACCGGCTACTATACCCGTAAAAAAACGGCTAACACAGCATTATCTTATCGCCGAAATTGTTTATGGAGACGGGTATAAAGTAAGCTGAAACAGAGGCAGGGTTATATGATTTTCGAAGAAGATATGCCATTCGGCTCGTATGATAAAGCAGAGCATAAGGCCAACAAGGCCTTCGAGTTCTACGAAAACGGCAAAGAAACCGATGCCCTCCTGGAGTTGGAAGAGGCCCTTGAGATAAATCCCTCCAACAGCTCATGGCATTTCAACAAGGCCCTCGTGCTGGACGCCAAAGGTCTGTTTGAAGAGGCCGTAAAAGAATACGAAACAGCCCTGCATCTTGCCCCCAATGATTTGGAAATTCTAAATTCGCTTGCCGTCGATTATACACGCACAGGCCAATACGATTTGGCCATCGAAACCTTCGAGCAAATCGAATCCCTCGATCCCAAATACGAACCCTGCTATTGCAACCGCATAATTACATATACCGAAATGGGTCAGCACGACCTGGCCGAGCAGATGTTCTATCTCGCCCAACAGATAAGTACGGACTGTGCCTTGTGCTACTATAATATCGGCAACAGTCTCTTCGCGCGAAAGGCCTACAAAAAAGCCATTCGTTGTTGGTTAAAAACCGCAGAGCTTGAGCCGACCCACCCACAAATAAACTACAGAATCGCCCAGGCCTACTGGTCTGAAGATGACCGAGAGCGCGCCCGCCAGCATTTCCTCCAGGAGCTTCGCAACAATCCCGGCGAAATCGACGTTATTCTGGATTTCGGCCTGTTTCTGCTTGAAACCGGTAACATTGAATCGGCAAAGGAAAAGTTCAACAGAATACTCGAACTCAAGACCGATTTTGCCCCGGCCATGTTTTATCTCGGAGAGATTGCCTTTGACAACGCCGACTATGAGCGCGCCATAGAATTATTCAACCAGGCCTTGCAGGAGGACGACAGCCTCACGGGACCACGCTACAGACTGGCCCAGTATGCGTTAATGAGAAGACAGTCGCAGGAGGCAGCCGATTATCTGGTTGCCGAGGTGGACCGGGCTCCTGAGGATGCAAATACATGGATTTCTATGGGGGCCATGTTTTTGACAATGGATGACCTCGACTATGCAACTCACTGTCTGATGAAGGCCATGAATATCGATTGCGCAAATGCAGATGCATATTATTATCTCGGCATTGTCAGCTCCCTCAAAGGCTGGTTCGAGGATGCCCTGGACTTCTTCACCCAAACGCTCGAGTACAACGACAAACACGTTTACGCCTTAAGAAGTTCCGCCCTCCTTTACCTGAACATGAACAGGCTAAACGACGCTTCCAAAAGGATCAAAGAAACGCTGAGTTTAGAAGATGATAACTTACACTTAAAAATACTTCACCACAAAGTTCAAATCCTTCTGGCCATAGAACAAATCAGAAGTTTTCTTCACCGGTTCAAGCCGCGTTTTATTCTGCGCCTCATATCGCGCTTCACACACCGCGCTTGAGGAAGCTTGCTTTCCTTTACAACGCCGCCAAAATCCCCACAAACGATAAGGCCGGTTCTCTTCTGTAGACTTTCCGCTAAGTCCTACAAACAAGGAAAGTTAGGAAACAATTTGCACAAATCTGCAAAATTCGCTAATATATCGATATTCGGCCGAGTGGCGGAATGGCAGACGCTGGGGACTTAAAATCCCCTGCCCGTTATGGGCGTGTGGGTTCGAATCCCACCTCGGCTATAACTCGTATTTCGTGAACCGTGAAGCGTATCCCGCGTATTTCACATAAATAATATAGACAATACCGACCGAAACCGCGCCGGAGACAAATAATGACAAATAAAAAACCTAAACTTATAGATGTAGAAAAACCCAATCTGTATCGCAGGATATTTCCATATACTGAATTCCCCAGAGTCATTTTCGACAAAAAACGCCTCGCTTTTGATATCCCGCAAAATATCTGGATCACCGACACGACCTTCCGTGACGGCCAGCAATCACGCCCCCCCTATACACCAAAGCAAATCCTGAAAGTTTACGACCTGCTGCACAAGATAGACGGCGGTACGGGCTTGATTCGCCAATGCGAGTTCTTTTTATACTCGGACCGAGACAGAAAAGCCGTAGAACTCTGCAAGGCACGAGGTTATAAGTTCCCCGAAATTACCGGCTGGATCAGGGCTGTCCCGGCCGATTTCAAACTCGTCTCACAAATGGGCCTCTCCGAAACCGGAATCCTGACCTCGGCAAGCGACTATCATATCTTCCTAAAGCTGCGAAAAACACGCGCCCAGGCAATGACCGCATACCTTGATGTCGCCAAGGCCGCTCTGGATAATGGTGTTATTCCGAGATGTCACTTTGAGGACATAACAAGGGCCGACTACGAAGGTTTTGTATTACCTTTTGCAGCCGAGCTGATGAATCTCGCTGAAAGCCACAACAAGCCGGTCAAGATTCGACTTTGCGATACGCTCGGTTTTGGCCTGCCCTGGGCCCAAGCCTCTCTGCCTCGCAGTGTCCCCAAGCTTATCCATGGACTTCGACAAATTGGTGTCCCCTCCAAATGGCTTGAATGGCACGGCCACAACGACCTGCACAAGGTACAAGTAAACGCCGCCACCGCCTGGCTCTACGGATGCAGCGCCGCAAACACTGCAATCTTCGGCATAGGCGAGCGAACAGGCAATCCGCCTCTGGAGGCCCTGGTTGTCGAGCACGCCCAAATCAAGGGCCACACTCCCAAAGTCGACTATGCGGCGATAACCGAACTGTGCGAGTATGCAAGAAACGATTTGGGCTTGGAAATTCCGCACAACTATCCGCTGACTGGAAAGGATTTCAATGTCACCCGGGCCGGCATCCATGCAGATGGCCTGTTAAAAAACGAGGAAATATACAACTGCTTCGACACCCAAAAGCTGCTCAATCGGCCTGTCAGCGTGGCCATTACCGACAAAACCGGCGCCGCGGGGATCAAACACTGGATAGAGGCCCGATACAAAATCGAAATCCCCAAGCACGACATTCGCATAACCAAAATAAAAGACAAAATCGACGCCGAATATTCTGCCAACAGGGTCTCGGCCATATCAGATGAGGAAATGCTTCAGTGGGCAAGGAAAGCCTTTGGTGGTGAATTACCTCCAGCGAGGTGAGAGATTTGCCGGATAAGATAATTAAAGCGGTTTTGTTCGACCTCGGCGAGACTTTACTGACATTCGGCAAAGTCGATAAGGCAAGGATTTACCGGCAGGGAGCCGAGTCAACGTACGACTTTCTAAAAAAGCAGGGACAGCCCGTCGGTAACTTCAGATACTATTACTGGCGCAACCTTGTGCTGCTGCGCATAAAACACTGGTTGTCCTATTTAACCAAAAGGGATTTTGACGCCCTTGCCCTGCTAAAAAAGAGCGGCTCGAAAAAGGGCATAAACCTCACCGAGCAGCAATGGCAGCAGTTGGTATGGCTGTGGTATGAGCCCTTGAGCAAAATCGCAAAAGCCGAGCTCAAAACAAAAGAGACTTTAACATCACTCAAAAAAGCAGGCCTCAAGCTTGGAATAGTCTCAAACACGTTTGTAAACGCCTGCTCTCTGGATAAACACCTTCAACAGTTGGGCCTGCTGGATTTCTTTCCGGTCAGGCTCTATTCATACAGGTTTGACTTTCGCAAGCCCGACGCCCGCATCTTCAAAGCCGCCGCAGACGGAATCGGCGAAATGTTTGAAAACATTTTATTCGTCGGCGACCAGATTAACAAAGACGTCAAGGCCGCGATGAAAATCGGAATGCACGCCGTCCTGAAAGCCGCCTACACCAACGACGGGAAAAAATTTCCAAGTGGAGTCGTTAAAATAACAAAACTCGCCGAGCTCCCCGCCATCATAGAAAAAATCAACACCCAAACCTCCAACAGCAAACTGTCATCCTAAGCGCTGGCCCCGTGCTTTCTATAGAAAGTACGGGGACGAAGTCGAGAATTCTGGCCAACGACTTTAATGAACCTACTCGCATCTACGCATATATACTTTCTCCCTCTCGATTATTTTTGCATTACAAAAAATTCATAACCATAGAATTCCGAATATTTCCTGTAAAAATCTATCTCACTCCTGAAACCTTCAAAAACACCCAACGCAGTCTCGCTTCCTTCGTACTTCTTATTCAGACGAGGCAATTCCTTTTCAATCGGCAGATAATAGTTGTCTAACCATGCCGATTCCGGCAATGTAAAGTTCGATATTAACTTAAATCCTTCTTCTTGAATTATTTCGATCTTGCCTTCGATACTGTCAATATCAGGATATTCATCCTTAAAGAATTCAACAACGGCTTCAGGTGGATTGTCTGCGATATATACAAGTTCTGTCACGGCTAAGTAGCCATCATCTTTTAAAAGTTGACGGCATCTTTTCAATCCATTTTGAAATCCCATAAAATACAATGCGCCTTCCGACCAGATGATATCGAAGCTATTTTCCTCAAAATCCATCTCTAACATTGACACATTTTTCGGGATTATTTTCTCTTCCAGCCCTTCTTCTCTCGCCCGTTCCATTAGTTTGTCAAGAAATGCCTGATGATTATCTAAGGCGATGATTTTCCCGTTTGAAATCCTCGCCAATTCAATGGTCTGTACTCCGGACCCGCACCCGATATCCAGAATCAATGGTTGTTCCGCTACCTTACCAATGGCACTAAAAGCAAGCCGGGTAAATTCATTGCCCCCCGGCCCGCAACGCGGCAAAGCCTCACACAATTCATACAAATATTCAATCCCTTCCATAAATCACCTTTTGTTAAATAACAAGGAAAACAATAGAATTCACCGGCTTAGCTGGCTCCATCTTGCGGGATTGTTTCGTTGTTTTTTTCCATGTACACAAGTTCCAGATTCTCGCTAATTTTTTCTCTCTTAAATATTTGGTAGCCAAGTTTCTCATAAAGATATATGTTACGCTTGCTCAAATAGCCTGTGAATAACTCGAATCTCTTAGCCTCTCCAAAGCGTCTCTCAATTTCCTGCATCAATAAAGTACCAATTCCCCTATTCTGGAAGTCCGGATGAACGATAAGCCTGCCTATAAAACAGGTTCCTTGCCTCATATACGCCCTTACAGAACCTATTATTCTCCTGTCGTCGACCGAAGCCTTAAGAAAAACTTGGTTTTCAAATTCGGCTTCAATTTCGCCGATACTTTCAGTTAGAGGCCTGATAGTGTAGTCATCATAAATCTCCGCCTCACTTTGATACGCAAGTTTTTGTAATTTAAGAATTTCTTCTGCCTCTTCAACCTGCGCCTGTTCAATAAGCATACTATATCCTTTTGTACAAAAATCTTCATAACCTGACAATATACACGGTCTCTTTATAACATCCCATATCTCCCGAAATAAAGCAATAAGCCAAACTCTTTTCTCCTTTTTCCTTCTTTATTAGGAATTCCTTGCGTGTCTATGGGAACTCGTTTTTCACAATATCTATGGGTATGCTTCTACTACCGACGCTATTTTTAGGGTAGATCCGTCAACTGGCGGCTACGATTTACTTTTTAATACCCCCGAACTGTTGCTATGATGGAAATGCCGACATAGCTAAGAATTTCTCAATTCATTTTACTTTTCTTTTATATTCGACAAAGCTTCGAGTTCGGCCAACTTCTCAGCAGAAACATCTTCCGTCCTCAGATTGCCAAAGACCACTCGGTAAGTATCTTCGTCAATCTTCCAGCGAAACAGTACTGCTTCGGGCGATTCGGCGGATACTTTATCGCCGTAATATGCCGGGTCTTTGCCGTCTTTTTCCAGAGTGGTATACATCATGCCAACCCTGTCAACCTTCATAAACCTTGCGAGAAGCTCCTTGCTCGGCTCCGGAGAACCGGGCGGAAATCTCTTTTTAAGCGCCGGGGCGATTGCCTTGGCCACGGTCATCGTTTTCAGGCTGGCCGGGTATTTACCGTCGGCATATTCTACAAACAGTCGCAGAACATCGATGATCTCCTCGCCCTCATTGCCCGTTTCCCATTTTCCCTGTGTCAATAGTTCGTAGTCATCCGGAATCTCGGGTTTGAGCAAGGCCGGTTCGATCTTGATATCCCACTGAAAATTGTCATAGACCGTTTCCATCGAAGCCTGGCCATCCTTGGACGAGCCTGTGGCTTTAATCCTTATAGGAAGTTTGTGCCTCTCATCGACCCAGAGCTGAACGGTCGTCTCCTCGAACATTCCACCGCTGATAAGGGGCCCCATCTTGATGCCCAGTTTAGGATCGGATACCTCGATTCCCCAGGCTTTGACGCCGTCGATCGTCTTACGTCCCAGTTCAGTGTAATCGTGCTCGAGCATCGCCTTGAGCAGTGTTACCGGGTCGCCCTTCTCTTCTTCCATCTTCGCCATTTGCTCGTCGTCGCCGATCGTCACTTCGACGTACTTCTTCGCGGCTGGCATCAATGTGACGAGAACTCTGTCCTCGAAGAGGATGTACGTGTGTAATTTCCTCGTTCCGCTGGGAACTTGCAAAGACGAATCGATCCGGACGGCACCTTGTTCGTAAGAGAGCGTAACATCCTGTGTAATGTGGGTCGTATATCCTTCCGGGGTTCCCGGCATGCCTTTGATGTCCGTAGTGATCTTGTAGGCTACTGTCTTGATATCTTCGAGGCGTTTGACAACATCGGCCCAGACAATACCGGATGTTTTGTCAAAGAAATTAAGCGCCAGAAGCGCTGCAAATATTATCACCGCCGCAGCGGCCAGTTTTGATAGTCTACCTTTCATAATGATTCTCCATATATTTGGTTCTGGAGCATCACGAGGTATGTCCTTGGATTTATCCAGTTCGTCGAAAAGATTTTTCAGAACCGCCTCATTAACCTCTGGATTGCTGTTTATCGATGCGTTTTTAATAAACTGTCTTGTCTTCTCTGCTGGTCTCATTTTGCCACCTCAATACCTAAAATTGACCGCAGTTTATTGAATCCATAACGAAATCTGCTTTGGGCTGTTTTACCTGACACATCCTGCAGTTTGCCTATTTCTCTAAATTTCATTCCCCCGTGAATATGTAGGATAACTGCCTCTCGCTGCTCGTACGGCAGATCTGTCATTGCGGAGCTCAACTTCGTAAACTCTTCGCTGCATATAATCCATTGGTCCGGCCTTTTGAAATCTGATGCAATTGGTTCGATATCATCCATTCTTACAGTTTGCCTTCGTCGTCTCGAAAGGTTTACATTACGTGCTCGGTTGGCAACGCATCTCGCTAAATAGCCCTTGAGACTGCCTGTAAGATGGAACTGTTTTGCTGAGCGAACAAAGACCACAAAGACATCTTGTACAATGTCCTCGGCAGTACTGGTATCGTTCAAAAGACCGGCTGCTATCCGCAATAGATCATCTCTGTACTTCTCATAGATATGACGGAGTGCATCCTTGCTGCCATGCTTAAATTTCCAAACAAGTAATTTGTCTTCCAGCACAAGCGACTCCCATTTCGAGGCAAAATCTTTGGCAATACGAGATAATACCGGCCATCCCTTGGTTTGGTCATGGATATGGTGATTTATATAATCCTCTGTTTCCCGCTTAGCCTTCTTACCCGATGCAACTAAGCTTTGTAAATCCATGATTGCACCTTTCTTATTGTACATCAATTTTGGCGTCGGTAGGAGCTAAAACTCCGCAGACGTCTAAAACCGTGATAGATAGGCTCATAAACCAAATGGCGCAATTCCTTTTCTATGAGAAACGCCAAGACAGGACTTGCACTGAGGACAAAAGTAGATGCAGCGCTTGCCCAGGTCGCCTTTGAATTGCTGAAACCATATGGTCGTAAGCTCTTTTTTGCAATGCTGGCAAATTGGCACTACCTCTTCTTTTTTCTCAAAAGTAATCATTAAGATGTCTCCGTCTCAAACAGCTCCGGAACAGAATCCGGTGAGCAATATAATATGCTCTTGGAACGATCGATCGTTATTTACAAAACAACTGAGGCCTCCGTTTCACTTCAAAAAAAATCTCTTTTTTTTGCTGTTTTTGAATATTTAACTCAATTTCGATCTAAGAGACCGCGGCAACGAATCCGTCTTTTTGTCATTCTGAGCGAAACGAAGTGAAGCGAAGAATCTCTACAAATCATCAAATCATCATTAATCAATAATCCTTAATCATTTATATAGCCTGCCCCGCAATTATTCTTGTTGACAAAAAGATTCTCTTTAGATACTCTAACGCTCACGGATGTGGGCCGAAGTGATTTTTGACGCATCCATTTGGAGAACAATATGCGAGAAACGAAAGAATCATAATAAAAGGGTGCGATGCATCGCATCAATTATGTTAGCGAAAAACTGGGTACATAATAATGAAATATATAACGTTGGCTCCACAATGTTTTTAGTGGAGTATGGTCCTAAACACAAAGATCGATGAAAAAGATTTACTTTGACACGAACCAGATTTACTACATCCGCAGAATCGGGGATGAAGCTGAGGGATGGGATTATGGGAACTACGAGTGGGCTTACCATGCCTTCCCAAATGATCCGAACCTTGTGCAGGACATTCGTGCACTCTGTTATATCGTTGCTTTGCAGTACGAGTGGGACCTGGATTTCTTACCAAGTGATGCCTCATATGCAGAGCTAAGGCTCAGAAATGATGATAAAGCACGAGCAACGCAGGCCGCTTGGAGGCTCTTTGCGAAAGGGCTTAAGAATGGTCGGGTTCTTCACGAGCCTGTATACTTGCGTGAGCTTCTCCTTTTTGATCCGCTCAGTTTCGATTTCATAGATGATCCTGACGATAGAGTAATTGTACGTGAGTTTGCCCGCGGAGATGCTGATGTTTTGCTCACATCGGATAATGATATCTTGGTACATAAAAAGCAACTCGCGGGATTTGGAATTAACGTTATGCGCCCAAGTGAATGGCTAAACGTATTTCTCGATAACCTTAGGGATGATGAAGACGCTGTTGAATGGCTTGAGAGAGTCCTTTTTGGAATCGGTGGTTGATTTGTAGAGTTGTTGCTTGGAAAGGAATGAAACTGCATTAAAGTTTTATCCTAAATTCCCCTTAACCGCATTTCTACCTGCGGTTCGCATTTTCTTTACTCACTCCGGTACTTATCCGCTTCTACTGCTCAACTCTTCTAATGCTCTAATCCTCCAATCCCGGCCTCCGGTAGAAATGCTCCGTTACCCTCCACGAGATACGATTTCAAGCGGCGGGTTTGAGTTTATCCTGAGCGAAGCCGAAGGAAG
>Ga0209427_10010768_pt1 | contig 10098 bp, 8 predicted proteins | sample DeeMarSWOR136_30_FD_187465 | JGI IMG/M metagenome (GOLD analysis project Ga0209427, IMG submission 187465) | Marine sediment microbial communities from White Oak River estuary, North Carolina - WOR-1-36_30 (SPAdes) (version 2) | ecosystem: Environmental > Aquatic > Marine > Intertidal zone >...
CCTCGAACTTAAGCTGACGTCGACACAGAAATATAGTGTCCCACTAGTTCCTGTTCCAAGCGTGGAGGTCCTGTAGGGACATGAGTGGGCATGCATGCATGCATGCATGCATGCATGCGAGTATAGACATGCAAGGCTAGGAATCAGAGTTTTTAGAAACATTCATTGTTCAATGCGTTTATTCGTAAAATTTAAAAAAAGATACACACAATGATGTAAGCTTGGAGGAAATCGGAGAGGGGAAACAAGTTGATGGTTAAAAACGTGAAAGGGAAGTTCGCCCATATTAGCGTTTTTCTGATGCTAACGCTTGCGAACTTCTTTGTTTCCGCATTTTCATCGGAAGGTACAACCTCTGCGACGTTATTGTATGATATAGACTTTGGAACCCCGCCCCATACCGTCGGGGATCCTCCGCTTGTCGATACGGGAGATGCCCCAAGGAACTCCGTCTCGAAAATAGTCATGGGTACACCCCTGGTCGTCTCGAGCTATGAGGATTTGGTCGACCAGTCTTTGGCTTTCAATTCTTTCAATGGAGAACCAGATCAAGTCCGTCTTCAATTGAATGATCTCCCAACTAGCGAATCTTATTGCATGGGTGCAGATGTGGTCATAAGTGACATGCAAGACTGGTATGGTTTTACGATATTCTTTGACATGCCCAACGCCCGATGGATCCAATTTTGGAGTGATGGAACAATACACGCCTTTCCTGGCCCAGATGAATATCGAGGTTTGATTGGCACCTACACCTTCGGGAATAAGATGAACGTGCGAGTAGAGATTGATCTGCAAGCTAATCTTTGGCATATTCTGCTCGATGACGTTCTGGTTCATTCTGGGAGCATTTTTGGCGCGACGGAGCTTCGTTCTATTCGGTTTTCAACCCATACCTACCCTGAGGGCGTGACAGCTGCTATTGACAATATCGTCGTTGAGTCCGGTGCTTGTTCAAGTCGTTTTTCCGAGCTATACCGTTGCACGAATGAAGCTGTGGTCTTCTTTACCGAGGACTTAACCGAGGACACATCAGAACAAAAGCTTTCGGCTTTCATATTACAACCAGGAGTCCATATCGAGATTGCAGTGGCAGGAATTATCAGCCCCATTGATGTTGCCATCAATACCGCTGAAACCGAAGCGTACATTGTTGAGGACAGCACTGGAATTTCAGCATATTCAGGGCGTCTTTCAGCCGTCGATATCAGTACCGGGGCAGTCACTCAAGTTGCTACTGGGCTTGGCACCCCAAGCGGCATAACTGTGAATCTTGTCGAAACCACCGCGTATGTTATTGAAAGTCAGCCCACTAACAATGGAAAGCTCTTAGCTGTTGATCTCGATACCGGTCTGACTACTACCGTAGCTTCAGGATTGTCGCGTCCAAGATCAATAGATTTGAACAGAGAAGAAACTACAGCGTACATAACTCAGCTCGATACTGGTGAACTCTCAGCTATTGATCTGGAATCTGGTTCAGTAACCACAGTTGCATCTGGGCTAAATTACCCTGTAGGAGTGGCCATTGATGATGCTGAGACGAAAGCGTATGTAACAGAGTTTCTAGGAGACAAACTTTCAATAGTAGATCTCACAACGGGCATAGTCACAGATGAGGTTTCATTAAGTCGACCTCGAGGTATTGCGATAAATGCCGCGCACGCAGGTATTCACACAAAAGCGTACGTGACCCAACTGACTCAGGACAATAGTCATACGCTCTCAGTTGTTAGTCTTCTCAGCGGTGAAGTTACTACCCTTGCCACCGGGCTGAGCTATCCAGGAGGAGTAGCTCTTGGCTGCGAGGTTCCTACGGGAGTTCAGCAAATAAAGGTTCCAGTTCGGTGGGTCGGTCTAGAGGGAGCACCATCCTTGGAGAATCCTAGACAAGTGTTAGAAGAAACATCGGATGAAGTACTTCTAAGACGTCTTCAGCGGGTTAATGATTTCACATATATGCCAAAGGCGAACATGGCGTTTGTTTCAGGTGCAACAGCAGCAGTGCCAAGTTTCCCTATTATTCCGGATCCTGATCCAAATATAGGAGCCCTAGGTGATGTGCATACGGAACTACAACAGATTCTCAACGACGCTCGTGGGGCATGGGAGACGCTTGATCCTTCTGTAAAGGGTATTGTTGCGGTTCAGATAAACAAATTTGTGGATGAAAACGGAGACATGACCACTTTGATTGGGCTAGGTAGTGAAGCTTATGGCAGTTCATCACCTTGGGTGGTAACAGTCGACGCAGCTTATCTCCTACCGTGCAATTTACAGGCAGAACCATGTTTGGACGGATATCCCTATGATTTCGCCGAATTGACACTTGGCCATGAATTTGGCCATGCGCTCTCTCTCAGGCACGGGAATGGCCTAGACGACAATGGCAATGGACTGATCGATGATGAAGCAGAAGGTGAGGAGGATTGGGAAACGCTGTCCACTGGTCTCAACCTTATGCAGTATGGAGGAGGAAATGTGCTAACCTCAGGTCAACGTATTATAATTCGTCGTTATGCTCTTCAGCACATACCTGACATCCTTGTTGATCCGGTGGTGTTGCCACTCTTGGACAACAGGGTAGATATGCTACGAGATGTGCCTGAGGCAGAAAAGTTTCTTGACATAGACAATTTCGGCATGGTGATCAATTTAAACAATGAGACAACGCTCTTTTCTCAAGAAGTCGCAGGTGTCTTTTCCGATAACATTTCTGGACTCGACTACTTTTTCCTTGCAGATCTAGATAATAATCAGGACACAGGAGGTTCTCCCATCAACATTGGGCTCCCCCTAACCCTTCAAGGGATAGAACTCGTTGCTAGGGTGCAGGTAGATGCTGTGAACGGGGTTGCTATGGCAACACCAACGGTCCATAAATTTCAGAACGGATCCTTCGTCCAAATTATAGATCCAAGTGTTAAGGCAGATGTGCTTACGCGACAGGTGTCCATGTTTTTTGCTCCTTTAGAAGCTGGAACAACGAAACAGGTTGAAGTAGGAAAGGTGATTCAACTTGAAATGTCGAATATTGTGAGGGGCCCTGCTGCATCTGTCGTTCGCCTGGATGCCATAACGGTAGCCCCGAGTGGAAGTTTTGACAGAGCTTCGGCATTGTTAACGTTCGATTTACCTATCGTGCCAAGCGCCGCAGCAGATCCGCTTGTTGCCACACCTGGAACACAAGTGAAAGTTGAAGCGGTGAATTTTCCTTCTACCGGTGATGTCGAGGTTTTTCTAGGTCCTAATGTTGTCGGAACGGGTTCCTTGGATCCAGACGGTAGCACTGCGATAGTGTTCAACCTTTCTGACGATGTTTCCATAGGTGACCACCAGATCACGGTGCGCCTTCTAGAGACGGCGATTACCGCTGATTGTTCTCTTAGGGTGGAACCAAGCCAAGAGAAACCTATAGATAAATGGTGGATTCTCCTTGTGGCAGTCTTAGTAGCAGCTACAGCTATTCTTATGTTTGTTGTTTTACGGAAGCGGAGGAAAGGCTCGCCTGAGCAAACGTAACATGTGCGTGCTGCATGCATGCAAGTGACAAGCGAAAAACTAACCGAATAACCGAAAGACTAACCGTAATCCTTAGCTCTACCCTGCAGTGGAGATGTCACCCGCACATTTCCCATTTTTTCCAGAAAAAGGAGGGAGCTATGGTTCTGCGATTCGCCAGATCTGAACGCGTATGTATTCGAATTCTGGCTCTAACGAATTAAGGACATACATGCAACTGCATCGAGATTCCTTCCACAACCGATAAGAAGTTCAAACAAAAGTATGTTATAGGGTCTGATGTGAAGAAAATTCCATTCAGATTGATAATGTTACTAGTTTTTTTCCTCTCGTTGTTTTTCGCAGGGTTAGTGTATCTCCTGTATCTGCACATTGTCTTTCCGGGACTTGTTCCGTTCCATGGAGGTGGAGAAAGAGTGACTTTGAACTCAGCCAACGACTACACTTCCCAGATACCCTGGGAAGCCTACTCTAGACTCCACTTGACCCTGCAGACCAACGATACCGTGAAGCTGTACTCAAATGGCGATTACATATGTGATTGTACGAGTTATGATTTCATCATAGAACCAGGCGACCACATCCTTGTCCTTTTGAAGTCAAGTTCTCCAGTTTCTGGTAGATTCACAGCGTGGCAAGAGGCTCCTTTAGAAAAAGGCCTTTTTGGTCTGTCCTTACTCTTGCTAGGCCTAGCTGGAATAGGGATATCGGCAATAGTTCTAAGAAAGAAGTATTGAACCCCCCTTGCATGCGCGCGCGGCGTACATTTCCCGCACTCCTTTCAAACCTTTTACCATGAGAAACTCCATGCCCGATTACCAACGCACGCATGCCTACCCCTGGAACAAAGCTTTTGCCGATCTCTCTGGCCGCCGTTTCCTGTCGTTGCTTCACAGCCCTTTTAGCCCAAGCCTTGGAAGAGCGTCAACTATGTATCGCAAGAGCATATATGACGTTTGGCGCTGCAGCTGGAACTGCGGCTACACCCACAAAGACTGCAGGAAAGTGGCTGAACACGAAAACAAAGTTCACGGCGGAGGACACTAAAGTCTGATACAACTGAGTAGGACAGCTTTGCTTTGTGCCATGCATGCAGGCTGAATCTTGGGGAATGCGTGCGCTTGCTTTTGTGTTCGTCACACTATAAGAGCCACTACGAATGCAGCTACGCCGACCACGGCCATTGTATTGTTTGCAGTTTTGCTTGAAGCTGCGAAAAAGCCATACGCTACTTCCCTTTGTGAGAATGGATACAATGGCCTAAAAGGGCTATATGTCAAGGCATCACCAAGTAGGTGACTAGCTGTTCCCCCGAAACCTGCGAGGAATCCCATGCCCCAACCAACAAGCCCAAAAAGGTAACCCAGGGCAATGGCGAGCAAAACGCCTACAACAATCCCAAACAAGATTGAGTGAGTTATTCCCCTGTGCTGCACATACTGTTGATACTTCATGTCAATGTCAGGCAATGACGAAAATACTACCATAAGCAGACCAGTGATCAGAGCATAGGAGAGATCGACACCTGTTAGACGCAAGAGAAGCAGGAATGGAGAGAATAGAAGAAAAGATAGTCCGGCATGCCCTTCCTTTAAGATTGTCGAGTCCTCCTATCTAACACTCACCTATCTGAGATGATTTGTGGCATACTGGATTTCATGCATGAAGGAGGTCATATCAAGGATTTGACTTTCTCAAAAACATCCTGAGCGTGGATTGTGTTCTTGCAGTATGTGCACAGGATTTCCGTTCCGTTTTTTGGAAGCTTCAGTGGAGCACCACACTCTGGACATTTGACAGTCGTCAGGCTCAGTCCACCTTTCTTCATGTAGTCGCTGAGAGAAGAGAAGTCGATCAATACATGGGCCCGCTCCTTCCTCCTCATTTCTTCTAGGGCTTCCTTCCTTTCTGTTAGGGCTCTCTTAACGGTGTTCCTGAATTCGTCTAGAGTCGCGCCTATTCGAAATCGATATTCACCATTTGGATCTGAGACTGTGATTCGCTTTGAGATTCTTCCTGTTCCTGAGATCGACGAAATGTCTTGCAGTGGAACTTCAAACATGATGTGATAGGACTTGCCGAAGACCCCCCTCTTCCTCAGCCAGATTAACCGCTGGTTCGTCAGAGCTAAAGCTCCTCCTTCCTTGTCCTTGGCTTCCACAACCTTGTGTTTTGTTCTGATTAGTCCTTTCTTGCTTCTCACAGTTTTGATTGTTGTTTCTACGTCACCTTCCCAGACGTTTAGGACTTCTTCGCCTTTTTCAAGAATCACAGGAGCTGTGATTTCTTCCCAAGACAGCTTTTCTCCCTCTGCTAGTAAGTTAATCTGTGTAGCCTTAAGGCTTGCTGCCCTTGCACTGCACGTTGATCTATATCCAGCTTGACAGAACCCTCTTTGCTGAAGCTGATGATAAGTTCACGTGCAGGGTTGCCAAAACAGAGAAGGAAGTTAGCGAGCTTGTGGAAGCCGGGTTCGAATATGTGTGCGGCTTGAATGGTGCGAAAGTCTTCAGAAAGCGCAAGTGAAGAAAATATACTAAATTACTGAAAACTATACCAAAATCCTTAATTTGCTTCTGGGTTTCATAGGTAGATTCTTGCTGGGGTTGTATGAGTCTTGCCCAGAATTATGGTTTGTGTTAAGCAGGCAATTGATGTTAGCCAGTTGAAGGCTGATACTTCGACAGGACGATTGGTCACGGCTGGCGTTCCTCGGAAGATCAGCGATTTTGACAAAAATGCCTTGGAGGAAGCTGTAAGGCTGAAGGAGAAGCTTGGTGGTGAAGTCGTCACTTTAACTGCTAGTGCGGAAGATGCTAAGACTTCAATTCGAGAGGCGTTGGCGATGGGTGCTGACAAGGGGTATTTCGTATATGACGAGGCTCTGCTTGGTTCTGACACCTTGGCAGTCTCAACTGCTCTAGCTGGGGCAGTAAGGAAGATCGGCGACTTCGACCTCATCCTCTGCGGCGAAGCATCCGTAGACGGCTTCTCTGCACAAGTCGGCCCACGGTTAGCCGAGCTTCTGAACGTCCCAATCGTGACTTACGCCAAGAAAGTTGCCCTAGAGGGGGAAACTGTGACCGTGGAGAGAGTGCTTGAGGATCGCTATGAGACCGTTAAATGTAAAACGCCTGCTGTGGTGACGGTCACGAAGCAGATAAATGACCCTCGGATTCCGTCCCTAATGGCAATAATGAAAGCTTCCAAGAAGGAGATAGTGAATTGGAAGCTTTCGGACATCGATGTGGCGCCAGAGAAGGTGGGGGAAGCTGGCTGGGGGGTCAAGATTGTTGATGTTTTTGCGCCTAAGGTTGAGCGGAAGAGAATCGCGATTGAAGGCGAGAATCCTGCTGACATCGCGGAGAAACTAGCAAGGGCTCTCATTCAAGAAGGGGTTGTGGGGAGGTAGGGTTTCTTGAGCAAACAGAGTAGTGTCTGGGTTTTCTCTGAAAATGATGATCTAATGCTGGAGCTTCTAGCCGGTGGAAGAGCAATCGCAACCAGCCGCAACGCTGAACTAGCAGCTGTCCTGCTTGGAAGCGCAGTCGAAAGCAAGGCGGAAAAACTGATCCAGCACGGTGCTGACAAAATCTTCATCGTAGACCATCCAGCCCTTGAGAGATTCCAGGTAGACACGTTCCTAGATGCTTTGACAACTCTAGTCAAGAGAAACACTCCTGAAACCCTTCTAGTCGGATCGACAAAGAACGGCAAGGAACTTGCCTCTCGCCTCGCTGCAAGGTTGGAAGCAGGATGTACTCCTGACTGCACTCAGCTAACCGTCAACGGAGAAGGACGCTTGGTCACCAAGAGAATTGTGTACAGTGGCAACGCAGTTGTTACGGCGACGTATATTAGGAAACCGCAGATAGCGACGGTGCCCTCAAGAACGTTTGAAAAGCTGGAGCCGACTGAGAGGAAAGGCGAGGTGGTGAAAGCCGAGGTTGAGATCGAGCCGCCAAAGGTGGAAGTTGTCGCCGTTAATAAGGTGGAGGTTGCCGATGTCAAGATTGAAGAGGCAGAGATCGCAGTTTGTGGCGGGAGAGGAATCGAAAGGAAAGAAGACTTCAAGCCCCTAGAGGAGCTTGCTCAGCTTCTGGGAGGCCAGGTTAGCAACACGAGGCCTTTAGCTGAAGACCGAAAATGGTTTACGGGCTGGGTTGGCTTGTCTGGCAAAAAGACCAAACCAGCTCTATATATTGGCTGCGGGATCAGCGGCATGATTCAGCACGTTGCGGGAATGCGAGATTCCAGAGTGGTTGTGGCGATAAACAAGGATCCTGAAGCCCCCATCTTTGAAGTCGCCGACTACGTAGTCGTAGGAGACCTCTACGAAATAGTCCCAGCCCTAGTCGAAGCGTTGAAAAAAGAATTGAAGAAATAATGGTTCGTCTTCCGCGACAGTTGCCCACTTACTTGTAAGCTATGTAATCCTTGCCCAATAGTTCTCGGGCTATAACTACTCTTTGAATGTTTGTCGCTCCCTCAGCGCCTATGCAGTAGGACATCACGCCTCTCATTCCCATTTCTACGGGGCACTCTTTCGTGTAGCCATACGCTCCAAACCATAACATGACGTGCTTGCAGGCGTCGAAGGCGAAGTGTGGAGCCTTAAGCTTGCACGCGGAGATCATCTGAGCAACTTCAAGAGGTGAGAATCTCTTCTCTTCATATCTCTTATCCATCATCCACGCTGTTCTGAAGACAAGCGAACGAAGGGCTTCTAGTTCTGCCCAATCATCTGCCAGCTCGAATTGTATTCCCTCAAACTTGCCAATAGGCCTCCCGAAAGCTCTTCGTTCCTTTATGTAGTCCATTCCCAGCTCCAGGACCCGTCTTGCCGTGCCTAAGCATACTGCGCCTATTAGTATACGGGCGCAGTCGAAGCCTTCCATGGTCATGTAGAAGCCTTTGTCCACCTCTCCTAGGAGGTAGTTCTCAGGTAGCTTGGCGTTCTTCATTACGAAACCGCCTGTAGAGATAGCCATTCTTCCCATGTCGTCGAAGCGCTTTGTGATCTCCACGCCTGGCGTGTTCATTGGCAAGTAGAACCCCGTCATTCCCCGGTGTGATGCTCCAGGAGGAGCTGGTGAGGTTCTTGCGTTAACGAAAAAACCTCCGCCCCACTTCTTAGCCTCCTCAGTCCCGCTTATGTAAGTCTTCTCTCCATTTAGAACCCAGCCGTTTCCTTCCTTCTTAGCTACTGACTTGAATGCGGCAACGTCTGATCCACCGCCTGCTTCTGTGGATGCTATGCCTATGAAGGCATCACCTTTGATGGCTTTCCTTATGACGTCTTCTCTGACTTGTTCGCTGCAGTGCCTGTCAACGGCGTATCCCCAAGACGATTCCACGAGCCAAAGGACAGGAATGGCAATGCTAATATCTGCATAGCCTAGCTCTTCGGCGGCCACGCATGCGGTGACCCAGCTGGCGCCCGTGCCTCCATGATCCTCCGGGGCTGTCATAATTAGCAAGCCAAGGTCAGCCATACTCTTCACTAAGGCCTGTGGGATCTCCCCGTTAGTGTCCATTTCTCTGACTTTTTCCATGGGAAGGTTCTTTTCGCACCATTGTCGTAGCGCGTTCCGGAATAGTTCCTGCTCTTCTGTGAAGGCAAAATCAACCATACGGACTCCCTCTCAAAGAGGGAATAGTCTTGTCGCATACGAATATAAGGATTATGCGTTTCGAAGGGCTTGGCTTACACTATCGTCGGGCCGAGTTTCTGGTCTACTTCAGCTTTTCCTCGAGTTTTTCCACATCGCTTTGGTTCAAGTGTAGTCCGAGTTTTTCAGCTTCGACTCCCATAGCGACTCCTAGAAGCTGAGTGAAATAGAACGTTGGAATGGAAATCTTGCCCCCTACGGTGGAGGCTGCTTCCTTCTGCTTGGCGTCGTACATTGTGTGGCAGTAAGGGCACGTGTCTACAAAACCGTCTATGCCATAAGCTTGGAGTGCCTTTAATTTGGCTCCGGCTAAGCTTAGCGCTGCGTCCTCATGGGAGTACAACAAGGCGGCTCCGCAGCAGTCTAGCTTCTCTGAATAATCCAAAGCCTCAGCACCGAGGGCTTCGATCAGATTGTCCAGCTTTTTTGGTTTCTCGGGGTGGTCTACTCGTCCAATTTCGCTGGGTCTTATTATTTGGCAGCCTGGATGCGCGGCGAACCTCATGCCCTCAAGCGGCTTTATGACCATTGCTTTGATTGTATCCGTTCCGATTAGGTCGTGGAGTAAGTCAACAACGTGCCAGATTCTGAGTTGGGAAGGGTATTCCAAGCCTTCTTCTCCAAGCAGCCTATTGATCTGCGCGTGAGCGGCGGCGTCGTTTTCGATTCGGTGTTTTGCCTCGCTCAGCATGAAGTGGCATTCGTTACACGGTACAAGCAGGTTCTCTCCGCCGGCTTGGCTTGAAAGAGCCAGGTTTCTTGCGGAGAGGTACAATGCGGCATGATCGTTGATGCTTCTTACAGGCCCTCCGCAGCAGGAGGATCCGTTGAGATCGATGAGCTCGACGTCGAATCTGGGGAGGATTTCTCTGACTGAGAGTTCATAGGCGTATTGTGTTGTTGG
>Ga0209427_10010770_pt1 | contig 10098 bp, 5 predicted proteins | sample DeeMarSWOR136_30_FD_187465 | JGI IMG/M metagenome (GOLD analysis project Ga0209427, IMG submission 187465) | Marine sediment microbial communities from White Oak River estuary, North Carolina - WOR-1-36_30 (SPAdes) (version 2) | ecosystem: Environmental > Aquatic > Marine > Intertidal zone >...
CAACAAATCAAAACTCTGCCGGTTGAGTGCGGCATTGAGTCTAGCGACAAGCGGTACTCGCAAATCTTCAAGCGTTTTCAACTGGTCTTCGAGCTTGGCCAGCTCCATCTGCGCCCGGATTACATCTGGATGACCAACCGCTGCTGCCATGTATTTCGTGCGCGCCACTTCCTCAAAATGCTTGACGAGCTCAAGATTCTCCCTGGCAATCTCAAGCGCACTCGCTAAGTATGCATATTCATGAAACGCATCTTTCACTTCGAAGAAAAGCCTCAGCTTCGCGGTCTCATAACGCTCTCGCGCCGCTTTGGCAACAGCCGCAGCAGCATCGGTTCGTGCTTCGATTTCACCAAACCAGGGAAACATCTGCATGATTTCCAGTCGGTTCCTTTGCGGGCCCACTCTTGTCTCAACTTCTTCGATAAAATACCCATACGTGAGCTTGGGATCCGGACGGGATTGGGTCCGAGGCACCTGCTCAACCGCTATCCTCCACTGCTCAAATGCGGCCCTAAGACCGGCGTTATTGAGGGCAGCGACTCGAAGGTAATCAGATAGTGTCGGGTTTTCACCAAGATGTGAAGTTTCTTCGTGAGGTACATTGTACGCTGTCCCGCCGGCCGGCCCAACACGGGCGGGGAAAGCTTCTAATGTCGCCTGGGGATTGCGGCTCGCTGGAGGATTTGAACAACCCAACGCAGCCCATATCATCTGCGCAGCAACAAACACGGATATCATCTTTCCCTTCATTTGGTTTCTCTCGTATCTAAAAAGCTTAAAGTATGAAGTGACTAAACTTAACAGGCTTAGATCACGTTCATGAGAGGTTTCGTTTCCTCAATCGGCCCGGTCGGACACTGTTATCCTCTGCGCGTCTGGTTAATCAGTTGGACAATTTCATCCAGCTTTTCCTGCTTTTCCTTTTCGGAATTTCCTTTGATTGCTTCCGTCACACAGTGCTCAAGGTGCTTTCTTAAAATCTTTTCTGCCACTCTGGAAAGAGCGCCTTTGACCGCACCAATCTGATTCAGAATATTAATGCAATACTTGTGATCTTCAATCATCCGTTGCACGCCGCGAACCTGTCCCTCGATTCGTCTAAGGGCCACCAAATTGCCTTCATGACTCGGATACATCTTCATCTTATTCATCCCCTTAATATATCTGCATATGTATATACCCCCTTGGGGTATATACGGTTCACACACTTGCAGCTTTTTCTTCCACTTTCGACATAAACCCCACTATTCGAGGAACTCTGTGGCAACAGTGTTGCCATGGCCGTGTGGACGTTGAGAAGCGTTGACAAGGTTTCAGAAAAGTTGTTATACTGAAAGCACTTTGAAATGAAGCGCCCGTAGCTCAGTTGGATAGAGCAACGGATTTCTAAGCCGAAGTTTCCTCTTGTAAGTATTTGTGGTTAAGTGATTAACGATTGTAAAAGAAAGACTTATGAAACTGACAGAGAACCAACCAAAAACTAAAATAGCTTAAACGTGCAGTCTTGGTGCAGATTTTGGTGCAGATAGGTAGCTCGCACGATCCAAAATATATACCGTGTTCAAGCAAGCAATTCAAAGGTGTCACAATCTCGCATCAACAAATCCCAAGTTGTCCGCGCATTGGTCTCTCCTGATGCGAATATTGTCCCCTTCAAAACTCTCGCTGTGACTGATGATATTCTTCATGCATGAGAAACGCTTTTCAAGATTTCTGCCTTGGACTACAACTGCTTAACAGCGATTTTTCAAAGACTGAAAGTCGCTCTTTTCTCTTCTTTATTAACTGGTTTTTTTCAAGCAGTGGATGTGCAATTTCACCTCGGACATTGAAGACGAGGGCGATACAAAAATAATTTTCCTGAGCGTAATTTCTAACATTTTTTAGGACTCCATAGGGGTAAAATCAGTGTCTGTGGAGACATTTTGGTGATACGACGTGTCAAGGAGATCTGACGTTTTGTAGGTCAAAAGAATTGGGGCTGTTTTGGTGGCATCCTTACGGTGACCAGTGCGCTCTGGTTGGCTGGTGGGAGTGGTCCGGGCAATCTCTGTAGATCTCCAGAAATACGTACTTATCGTTTATTGACATCGTTGCTTGTATGTGATACCCTTACATAAGAGCACCTGTGGAGTTCACCCATCTGGCTTTTTGGGCGAGTAGAGACATAAGACGTCATCTTATTGCCTCAATGTGACATGGGGGGCAGAGGACAGAAAAATGGCAGAAGTATCAAACACAAGAATCCCGTGGACAATTCCCATAGTCATTCTAATCGCTCTATTCGCTTTGCGCCCTGTCAAAGCCCAAGCTCAGGACGGCGCACCGGTGGCGGATGCAGGCTTGCCCGGGTATGCAGCCACGGACCCGGTACAGCTTGATGGAACCGACTCCTATGATCCAGATGAATCTGGCCCATTGAGCTATTCGTGGCAGCAAATATCCGGTCCGTCCGCAGAAATTACCGAGGCAAACACGGCCACACGTACGGTTGGCGGCTTTGTCCAAACAGACAAGATTCAGGAATGCGAGTTCGAACTGGTTGTCACCGATGGTGAGCTCACAAGTAGGCCCGATATGGTTAAAGTCATCATCGTACCAGATTTCGGTGAAAACTTTGTGCGACATGTGAACCCTCCATTCAATCCCAACACACCGACACTTATCTCCTTTGGCGGAAGCGGTGGTTCTTATACATGGCAACCCAATGAACAATCGATCGGCGACAGGACACAGAACAGAATAGAATTTCATGACGGATACAGGTCTGATAAGAAGAGTGATGCGGGCTGGCCTACCTTCTATGGATGTGGCGATACGATTGTCGTATATCTGTCAAGCGTAGCACCGGAATACAAACAGCCGATCCAGATAGCCGGCGCTAGCTCGGGTGGAGAGAATGCTGTGGACGTCGGCATACGTTTGAACCTGACCTACAGGGACTCCCGATATGCGGTGAACCGTGTTACCCTATTAGACGCCAGCTTCTCTGGCCGGAGCTATGAGGGCCATTCTGGAAGCATCGCTGCTCTCATCGCCAGTTCGGTTGATGGCGAACAATGTTGGCTAGACAATTACGTAAGCCAAATTGTAGACTTCTATCCCCGTGTGTTGAATGTTAGATTTGAGGTAATTGATCATTGGCTGCCTCTGTTATGGTACGAAAGCTCTTGGAAAAATGCAGAGTTGAGCAGGTTCAACAATGGCGTCGTTGCCGGGGCATAACGGTCCGATAATGGAGTAGCGAGTAAAGCAGTATAGTATCTGACCAACTCCAGTGTTTGCACCAGACTTGCTCTCTTTACATGATGTATCGATCTTGGTACCATGTGGTTTTACGCTATGAGACCAATAGCAACATGCGCTTCGTTCAAGGCGTGACGTCCTTTGAAATTTGGCCTTGACATCTATATAGGCGAGAAGGCATGCCTGAAAATTGGAGGCGTTGCTCTTCGGGACGTGGGCACAATGACTCGCAATCGAGGATGTAGTTCCTTTTCAACCCAATAACAAGGATGAAGGACGAGATTTATGGGCTCATTGAGAAAAAAGTTGAGGGTTTTTGTGCCAATTTCTTTGCTTTGTTTTGTCGTGGTCGCTTTTGCAGAGGATGAAAAGGACCTCAGGAAGGGAGATCTGAAAAAGGCGCTGGACCAATCGCGCAGCTCAACGGAGAGTGCGACATCGTCGGATGAGGTGATTTTTCCGGAGGATACGACCCCGCGTTTCTCGGTCAAGGAATTGCAGATACGTGGCAACAATCTGATATCAACAGCAGAGCTGCTCGAAGAACTACCAACGGCTTACATTGTCTCTACGGCAGAGGATGATAAGCCCGTGGAGGAGATATATGATTTCCGAGCCCTTCATGACGTCGTCCGCGATCCTAACGTGGGCCGGACCGTGTCTCTGAAGACCATTCAAGGATTAACCAAATATATCTTGTCGGTGTACCAGGAAAAGGATTACGCCGGCATCTATGTGTATGTTCCGGCTGAAGCAATACAGCAGGAAACCCAGTTGGTGGATGAGATCCTGCCCGTGCAGGTTCTTGAGGGCAAAATAGCACAGATTTCTGTAGGACGATACGATTTTGACCGTCGCCCACAAGAAGAAGGATTTCTGAAAAGCGATATCCTCAAGTGCTGGTCGCCTGTAAGAGAAGGCGATGTGATCCAAAAGAAAAGCCTGGACGATTTTGTAAGGCTGCTCAATCTGAACCCCGATCGGTTTGTCTCTCCGGTGATCTCGCGGAGCACGGAGCCCAACGCATTGAATCTAAGCTATGACGTTTATGAAAGAAGTCCCTGGCACCGGTATGTCCAGATAGATAATTCGGGTACGAAGGACCGGCAGTGGAGCCCACGATTGGGTCTGATCAACACGAATCTTACGGGTGGGGATGATCGATTTTCCGTTATGTATCAGGCGCCGTGGGAAAAAGGCATTGAGGAGGAATATGCAGTGTTTGGAAGTTATGATTCTCCCATCTGCACGCCTCGGCTGCGTCTTAATCTCTATTCCGGCTACAGCCAATTTGATATACCGGCGGCCGATATCAATTTCCTGGGCAATGGTTCATTCTATGGCAGCGTGCTGAGTTACAATGTTCTCCAGAGAGGCGGTTGGTTCGTTGACCTGACGGCCTCAGTGAGCCGCGAAAGAAGTAAGGTCACGCCTTCGCTCGGAGTCGCCAGCGATGTGGATATGGACCTGTGGGGCGTGGGGGCGAATATCCATCGCTCAGATGATGTGTCGAATACCTCACTTGCGTTCAACAGGAGTGACAGTATGGGTGGCTCCAGCCGGCATAGATTCGAGGATGCACGGATTGATGCAGATCCCGATTTTGTAATCTGCAGCCTTGCGGCTACCCATGCCCGGTATCTGGACGATGCTAAGGTTAACCGCATCAGCAGTTCCTTCAGACTCATAAGGTCGGACGAAAGGTTGGTTCCGGCGAAGATGACCACGTTTGGGGGGCTGTACTCTGTCAGAGGCTATGAAGAAGATGAAATTGTTGCTGATGGAGGGCTCCTTGCATCCGTTCAGTACGAGTTTGACTTAGTTAAGTACGAGAATGCCGAACAGGGCCAGCAAGCCAGTACTGGGCAGAAGGACGTTGAGAAGCCGTTGCTCAGAAAGCTTGCTCCGTTGGCTTTCATTGACTGTGGTCGTGCCAAGATAAAAGACCCGGTGGCCGGTGAACGCGCAGTCCGTGAGCTTTGCTCGGCAGGAATGGGCATGATTATTGAGGTGGGTGATGAGTTTAGTGCTCAAATATATTGCGGATGGGCGCTTCGCGAAACCGACGAGACAGAAAAAGGGGAGGGACGCCTAAACGCGAGCTTTATAAAACGATTTTAGGCTTCTTTGGGATTCGTGCCGAATGGCTGTTGTTTGAGATAATCACGGTTACCCTAATTTGCGGAAGAGTGGAAATATGAAACATTTGAGACAGTTATTGAGAAGACGCTACCATGGACGTGCCATCGCATTCTCCTTGATCTATGTGATGTTCGTAAACATGTCACTGCCGGTGGCGTGGGCCGGCCCCGAAGGCGCGCAGGTAATCAATGGCGAAGTGTCAATCCAACAAAGTGCTTACAACACCGCCATTACGGCCTCCGACAAAGCGATCATCAATTACAGCAGCTTTGACATAACACGGCCGGAGACGGTCCAGTTTATTCAGCCCAGCAGCAGTGCCTCTGTGCTGAACAGGATTCTTTCGGCAAGCCCGACAAACATCAATGGAACGCTCTTGGCAAACGGCAGGGTTTTCTTTGTCAATCCGGCTGGGATATACATCGGCGCTGGGGCCAGAATCAATGTCAACCAGTTGGTCGCTTCGGGGCTGAACATATCCAATTCCGATTTCATAAACGGGCGATACGATTTTGCCGGCGGTGATGGCTCTGTGATAAATAGCGGCGATATTTCCGCAGAACAGGTGTACCTGATCGGCAAACAAGTGACCAATTCCGGCAACATAAGCTGTCCGATCGGATGTGTGGTCATGGCTGCTGGGGATAGGGTATTTCTCGGTGAGCCGGGCAGTGAGATTGTAGTCGAAATAGACGAATCATCTCTGTCTGAGCCGGCCGATACAGCGGGCTCAGGAGCTGGTGTTCTTAACGAAGGTGCCGTCGAGGCGGCCGGAGGGATAATTGCCCTTGCCGCCGCAGGTGATATCTATTCCCAGGCCATCTCAAATGTCGGCTCCCTTTCAACTTCAATTGAGACCGGCGACGCAGGTGAGGTGAGACTCATTGCAACAGAGGGAACAGTCATAAACAGCGGTTCCATTGAGGCTGCGAGCAGCTCCGGGGCTGGTGGTACCGTGCAGATGCTTGGTGATAGAGTTGGTCTGTTCGATGCCGGCGAGATCGATGTCTCCGGTTCTGACGGCGGCGGAACCGTCCTTATCGGGGGCGATTATCAGGGCGAAGGCAATGTTCCGACCGCCTCGCGAACTTACGTTAGCCCTGATTCTACTATTAGATCAGACGCTACGGAAAACGGCGATGGCGGCAAAGTCATTGTCTGGGCAGATGAGATTACTCGCTTTTATGGTAACATCAGCGCTCGTGGTGGGGCCGGGGGTGGTGACGGCGGCTTTGTCGAGGTCTCGGGCAAGGATAATTTGGGATTCTATGGATATGTTGACACATTGGCGCCCAAAGGCAATATTGGGGCTCTATTGCTTGATCCGGCTGATATTGTTATTGAAGGGGGTGCAGGTGCTTCATCGGGTTTAGGTGACGTTGATGCTTTCGATGATGCGGGAGCCAGCCTTACTATAACCGAAGCAACCCTTGAAGCTGCAGGCGCTAGTGTTACACTTCAAGCAGAAAATTCTATAACTGTTAGCGGGACATTTAATCAGAATACAAACGGTGAAGGTACCGGTTCTATTGTTAGACTTGGAAATAACCATGATCTAACAATGGATACGAGAAATGCTACCGGGGAAGGCTCAGGAGGCATTGATCTAACAGGAGTTGGCGTGGAATTTCAAACCCAAGGAACTGGTGACATCACAATTCGTGCAGGCATAACCGGTGTTGATGCTGGCGGTGATGCTGGATCTGCCCCGGTTATTGCTGGCAGATTGACAACTTTGGGAAGTGGCGGTATCGCTCTTGAAGCAGAGGGCGGCGTGACTGTTAGTGGTGCACTGAGCTCTGGGTCTGGATCTGTGGATATCGATGCAGGCGGTACGTTGGCAGTGAATGCGGGCATAGGCACCAGTACGGGTGACGTAACGCTTGATTCAACAGGAGTAACTACGGTTGCGGCTGCTGGCGACATAACTGCCGGTGGTGCAGTTACGTTTGGTGCAGAAAAGGCAGGTACTCTGACGACCGCTGGCGATGTAGTCACCAGCGATGATAACGTGACGTTCACCAATGCGGTTACTGCGAACGGCGGCAGTCCTCAGTCTTTTGATGCCGGTACAGGCACGTTGTTGGCCGGCAGTACGATCACCAAGACCGGTGGGACGGACCTGACGCTCAGCGGCAATCTTATTGATCTCGACGGTGCGGTTGTCGTTCAGACGGGCAACTTGACGGTTACTGGTTCGGTGGAGGCTGAAGGTTCGCTGCAGGCCAGTGGAGCGCTCCATCTTCAGGGTACTGTGAATGAGTTGGCCAGCGACGTGGTTGGTGTCGGCATAACGTTCGACCATGCGGTTACTGCGGACGGCGGCGGTCCTCAGTCTTTTGACGCCGGTATAGGCACCTTGTCGGCCGGCAGTACGATCACGAAGACTGGGGCGGGCGGACTCACCCTCAGCGGCGCTACAAGCATAGACCTCAATGCTACCGTAGATGTTCAGGATGGGAGTCTGACTTTGGGGGGTAGTACAAGTGTTGCTGCCGATCAGACGCTGCAAGCCAGCAGTGACGTAATTCTGGCTGCTGGTATATTGACGGGTGAGGGTGCCCTGACGTTGGAGGCAACTGGTGGAGGAATCACTGCTGGTGTCATTGATATGCGTGTTGATGACACAACTCTCACGCTGAGTCAGAACGAGGCGCTTGACATGGCCAGCTTCTCTGTAACCAATGCCGAGCATACGAATCTTGTTGCAGACAGCACCGGGGGCTCAGTTACCTCAACAACGGCAGATGGTTGGCGGTCGATCGCAGCGACGGCAGAGAACAATATTGAGTTGTCGGGTAGCGGTGATATACGCATCGCTTCAGCCGGCTTGGATTCCACCTCTGGTGGTGTAAAGGTGATCTCTGCCGGCGGTACCATTTCCACGCCAGGGGCCGGTGGTGCTCTTGATGCCCCTATAAATGGCTTTTCTAATCAGGCCCTTGGTATCGGCGTCGGGCTACCCTCTGATGAGGCGCAGAAGGCAGCAGTTGTGATTAGGAGTCCGTCACAGGACTTGAGATTAGGTGCCGGTGCCACTTTGACTGCCCGCGGAAGCTATGATCCCGGAAATGATGATCGTCCTGCCGTCGACTTCGATGATTCACTAAGCGAAGGTGGTGATCCGATCGATGTCGCGGTTTATCTTGGCAGTTATGAGCCCCCTTCTCCGTCGTCTCCATACCATGATGTAGCTGCTAATTCCAGGGTTTCAATTGCCGACAACGGCACTATGGTTATTGACGCGGATGAGACCGTGACGTTTGGGAACACATTTAAGACTTCGGATTTTGGTCCAAGGAACCGACTGGAGGTCGTTTCGCGTATAAGTACGTATTTGGAAGAGGTAATAGAAAACGACCGACTGCCTTACGCTCGCTACCCGGCGGCGATAAGAAACGCATTTGCTGCCGCCGGCGGTAGTTTTGCGGGAGCATACGTGCTGCGAGGGAAAGTCCAGTTTGCAGAGACGCTGGATTTGATCGAGCCTGTTCCATGGGCGCCGCCCAGGCCTCTGGAACTGGAGACGGGGGGTGAAGTGGAAGGACCAGATACTGAGGCTCTGGAAAAGTTGTTGAATGAATTAGGAATCGGCGTTCAGCCGTATGTGACCGAGGCCTACGCGGCCTCGCTCAGCACGGACCTGCGTCTTTATAGTGCAGCAGAAAAACTTCAGCGATTGATCCCAATCCTCGAAGATGCCGAAGGCACTGGGATTGCGGCTTTGCGAGCGACCGTTGCACAATTCTTCCCATCACTCGATGCCCTCTCTGAGGAGCAGGTGTCCTCATTCGGCCAGGAGTTGCTGCGTCACAAAGGCGATGGAACAGATTACGACGCGGCCGGAAAGTGTATTTTTTCTCTGACAGAGTATGTCACTATTCTGGGCAGCGATATCGGTTGGCCGGTCGAAAAGTCCGTGGGATTTGTCATGGGCCGGTACGTCCCAAGGTTGGCAGAAGGTGATGAGATTAGGATTGCGGTGATTCAAATGCACCTGCAGAAAGCGGTGGGAGTATGAGTCGAGTTAAGGGAGCTGTCGTTGGCTTCAGGAAGTCTGGATCTGTGAAGACTTCCGAAGCCGGATTACCCGGCAGAAAGTGGATTTCCGTGCCGGCGCTGTCTCACTTGCGGCGCAGCGCATTTACCTTGCCGGCGCGATCACACGGAACCCTACATCGTTGTCCCTATCGCTGAAGCTTATTGTGTAGTCGGACTCGGACTCAAGAAGTATGTACCTTGGCGGCGCCACGCAGGACCCGCCGCAGATAACAGGCTGGGCATCATCGCCGTTGTTTTGGCACCATTCCCACACGTTGCCAATCATGTCGTGAAGGCCCCATGCGTTTGCTCGGGTGGCGTGGGCCACAGGCCAGACCGAGTTGTGAATATCCCCTGTAAGAACAATCGCGTTTGGATCAAGAATTCTATTCTGCTGATCCGTATAGTCTTCGATCGCTCCAGCCGGTTCAACAGGCAACGGTGGTACTTGGCTGTCTTTATTGCGGTTCCAGTCGTTCGCTGCCTGTTGCCAGACAGGTCCCCTGACGTGAGCGTAGTTTCCGATCTCGTCAGTTTTGTCACCCCAGGGTTGTACGCTGCCTGTCCCCGCTTTGCATGCGTATTCATGCTGTGTAGCGCTGGGCAACTGTCCGCCGAACCATCGAGAATAGGCTTGTGCGCCATAGTAGGTCACCCAGGTTACAGGCA
>Ga0209427_10010771_pt1 | contig 10097 bp, 4 predicted proteins | sample DeeMarSWOR136_30_FD_187465 | JGI IMG/M metagenome (GOLD analysis project Ga0209427, IMG submission 187465) | Marine sediment microbial communities from White Oak River estuary, North Carolina - WOR-1-36_30 (SPAdes) (version 2) | ecosystem: Environmental > Aquatic > Marine > Intertidal zone >...
CTTTTGTAATCCAAATTGGATTTATTTCACCAGGTCCATTATTATAAGTGTTTACTGGATTTGTATCTTTTTCAATCAAATTATTTTTTATTAAATATCCTTCTTCAACATATTTCAATCCAAACCTATTTTCAATTCTGTCCTTTAAATCATATTCGTTAACAATTTTTTCATTTATTTTGATGTTTGCACTAATAATTGGTGTAATAATTATACCAATAATTAATGAAACTATACAAAATATTACAATTTTATTAAACAAACTACTTTGTTTGTTCATTATTTCTAGCCTCCCTAAATAAAATAATCTGAAAATGAATATATAAAGGTTACATTAATATATTGGATTGTTAACCACAGTTATATATCAATAGATTTATCATTCTTTCAAGCGTTGGGAATTGTTCTTAATATCTATATTTCATATGGTTCTTTTGCTGGATGCCTATCAATATTAATCCATGGAAATAGAATATAACTATACAGATTTAGTGTTATGACTAATATTCCAATAATGAGTTTTGGAAATGTCCGTGGTTTATTCCAATAATTCTGCTCCCAAATATTATTACATCGTATAAAATATATTTCAAAAAAAGCATATTGTTTATTATTGATAAAGTTGTTTTTATTGATAGTGATATTGTCAGAAAAACTAATCCATATACCATATTCATTTTTCGAGATATTGTTAATACCTATGGTGATGGTGCTAGAATCACTTATCCATATGCCAATTCTGTTGTTAGAGAAAATGTTGTTACCGGTGATATTGTTGTTGTTGGAATTATAAAGCTCTATACCATAATTGTTCTTTAAGATATTGTTATCTGTGATGGTGTTGTAGTCTGAATTCATATAAATTCCTTTGTTTCCGTTTTGTATTGTAAATCCACTGATGTTTACCCAATCAGCAGAAACTTCGACAGCGTTGCCACTGTAATTGCCATCAATAACAGTAATAAATTTATCCTCACCAATTAGGTAAATGGACTTGTTAATTACAATATTTTCAATATATGGCGAAGAATAATCAAAGACAAAGACAGTATCCCCATCAGATGCATTGTCTATTGCATCTTGTATCTTTGTGTAGTTTCCTACTCCTGTCCCACCAACATAATGAATATAATTTTGTAATGATAAATATTGTTGTTCACTTGTTGTCTGTGCAGTTGAAGGTAAGGCGTTTATGCAAAGAAACAAAAGAATGATTGTAACGGTTAAAACCTTATCAATATTTTTTTTTATATTTTCATTCCTCCTCCGGTACTATCATCAGATATTGAATATTTAAATGTTACAATTCACAAAATTTAGAATTAAATCTTATTTCCAAACCAGACCCCTATTATAATTTGTATCTTTTAGGATATAAATTTTTCTATGTAAAAGTGGTATTTGAAAGTTAAAAGAAAAAAATAGAGGATTTATACTACTGAAATCCAATCAGTTGTCGTAGTATTGGAAATATGTTTGGAAAGCGTTCTAAGAATTTTAAGAAAAATTGGTTTGAAATATCTCTACTTCTTGTTTTAATATATTCTATTTCAAGATAAGGGCTTAAATCTTGGCCAAACTCCTTTGACCTAACTTGAGTTAATGGTATATCAGGTTTACCCCAATAGTTATCATCTCTCAATCTCCATCCATAATTTGTAGTTCCAGATAGAAAATCCCTAACATCACTTGTTAAATTCCACTGAATCCAAACATTTACCGTTGCTGGTACTGGTGAATAGGCTGTTGTAACTGGATGATATGTTGGTGCAGTATTCCCTGTAAAGGTATTTTCGTTCCAATCGTTTGTGATCCTATAAACATTTAACATTCTGCCTGCAGGATTGGTGCTTGTCCATTTGTTATTGAATAAATACATTGTTGCTCTTATTACAGATGCACCAGAGGGAATAGAAGATATATCAAATTTAAACAAGGCATCAGATGCCCATCCTGAATTTCCTCCAGCACCGAATTCATTTCGTATCGTTATTGCCTCCCTAGAGCCTAAAGGTGAATTAGGTAAATCTTGTGATATTTCAGAATCATCAGTTGAATAAAATATTTGCATATCAGGATTAGAATTTTTAATATATTCAATTATTTTGGTTGAATCAGCATTAAGTTATATAGCCGATACAGTACTAACTTCAAAAAATAGGATTATAACTCCTATTACCAAAGTTTTTTTAAACAAATTTTTTTTCATATAAGTCCTCCCTCAATTCATATTTTACATTAAATATAAGATATTTAAATGTTAAAGATTTATTTTTTAAATAAATAATGCTATTTTTAACAAATTTCTTTACAATTTAACTCTTAATAAAAATTTATAAAGTATTTAGATTTTTATGGTACAATTATTATTATTTGATTAAGTTTAACAAATAATTTATATATAAAAAAATTTATGCGGTATTGGGGGAGTCTGGAATAGAATTCTTATTAGGGTACATCCCATCCCAAAAATTCTTTTTTTCCAGATTCCTCTGTTAATAAACAAAAATTTAAAATTTATTGTTCAGCCATTGTCTTATATTTCTTGTATCTTTCATTAACATCCTTTTCAAGTAAGGTATGAAGACGCTTTGCTTCATCAGGGAATGTACGGGTAAGAGAGTTATATCTTACTTCTCCCGTAATGAATTCTTTCAGTGTACCATTAGGCTCTTTTGAATCGAGTTGGAAAGGATTTTTTCCATCTTTGGCAAGTCTTGGGTCATATCTGTAAAGGGTCCAGTAGCCAGATTCTACTGCTATTTTTTCTTCGTTTTGTGTTTTACCCATGCCTGCTCTTATACCATGATTTATACAGGGTGAGTATGCAATTATAAGTGAAGGTCCTGGATAGGATTCTGCTTCTTTTAATGCTTTCATAAGCTGGTTTTTATTTGCACCCATTGCAACAGATGTGACATAGACATAACCATAGGTCATAGCCATAACTCCTAGATCCTTTTTCTTTGTCTTTTTACCAGATGCTGCAAATTTGGCAACTGATCCAATTGGTGTAGCCTTTGATGATTGCCCGCCAGTATTTGAATAAACCTCTGTATCAAATACTAAGATATTGATATCTTCGTTCATAGCAACTACATGGTCAAGACCACCATATCCTATATCATAAGCCCATCCGTCACCACCTACAGACCATATAGATTTTTTAGTAAGAAGATTCCTATTCTCCCAGATTTGACCTAAGATCTTATCAGTATGGTTTTTCTTAATTAGTGCTTTTATTTTGTCTCCCCATTCTTTGGAACCCTCTGCGTTATCTTTATTTTCAAGCCATTTCTCAAATGCCTCTTTTATTCCGCCGGAAACCTTGTTTTCCTTTATAGCTTGTTTAATCAAATCTGCAAGCTTATTACGACGCTGTGTAGTTCCAAGAACCATACCAAAACCATACTCAGCATTATCCTCAAAAAGTGAATTTGCCCATGTAGGTCCATGACCTTCATTGTTAACAGTAAAAGGAATTGACGGTGCAGATCCTCCCCAAATAGATGAGCATCCTGTTGCATTTGCAATAATCATTCTATCCCCAAATAGTTGTGTTATAAGTTTTAGATAGGGTGTTTCTCCGCAACCAGCACATGCTCCTGAAAATTCAAGTAATGGCTGTTGGAATTGAGAACCTTTAACTGAGAACTTATCAAAATCTCCACTTCGAATAGGTATTTTTTCTGAATATTTTTGGTTTGGAACTTGATTCTGTTGAGTTGCAAATGGCTTCATGATAAGAGCTTTTTCTTTAGAGGGACATATATCAGCACAATTTCCACAACCGACACAATCTTCTGGATAAACCTGTATTCTAAATAAAAGATTTTCAACACCTTTTCCTACTGCTTTTTTTGCCTCAAAACCCTTTGGCGCTTTTTTTAACTCTTCATCTGTTACAAGAACTGGTCTAATTGCAGCATGCGGACAAACCATAGCACATTGGTTACATTGAATGCAGTGGTCGATCTGCCATTCTGGGACATTAATTGCCACTCCTCTTTTTTCATATTTTGTAGTTCCGGTTGGAAATATTCCTGCTGGAGTAAAAGCACTTACTGGAAGTTTATCACCATCCATTCTGTTCATAGGTCGCATAACGTTTTTTATAAAATCAGGTTCATCAGACTCTTTTATCTTCTCAGGTTTTAAACTTGCCCATGATGATGGATATAAGATTTCATTAATATTATCAAGAGAGGCATCAACTGCTTTCCAATTCATTTGAACTATATCTTTTCCTTTTTTACCATAGGTTTCTTCAATTGCTTCTTTTAAATAAGTAATAGCATCAGTTACTGGTAGAACTTTTGATAACTTGAAAAATACAGCTTGCATGACCATATTGATACGGCCACTAAGCCCTACTTCTTCAGCAATTTTCACTGCATCAATTGAATAGAATTTCAAATTCTTCTTAGCAATAATTATCTTTAGAGAATTTGGTAGTTTTTCTTCCATTTCCTCAAGAGTCCAAGGAGAATTGAGTACAAATGTTCCATCTTGCTTTATTCCCTCAAGAAGATTATACTTGTCCACATATGAAGGATTATGACATGCAATATAATCAGCATCCTTTATAAGATAAGTTGATTTAATAGGGACTTTTCCAAAACGTAAGTGGGAAACAGTAATTCCTGCAGATTTCTTTGCATCATATGCAAAATAACCCTGCACAAACATATCAGTGTTGTCACCAATTATTTTAATTGCATCCTTATTTGCACCGACTGTTCCATCTCCTCCAAGTCCCCAGAATTTGCACTGTACAAGACCTTCGGGTGTTGCATCTATTTCTTCTGTTATAGGTAAAGATGTAAATGTTACATCATCAATAATTCCAACTGTGAAGTTGTTTTTAGGTTCCTTCATTTTAAGATTTTCAAAAACTGCCTTTGCCATCGATGGAGTAAAATCCTTTGAACCCAGTCCATACCGTCCACCAACAATTATCATATCCTTTTTTTGATGTTGATAAACAGCTGATACATCAACATATAATGGTTCACCAAAGGATCCATTTTCTTTTGTTCTGTCAAGTACTGCTATCCTTTTCACAGTATCAGGAATTGTAGCAATAAGATGAGGAGCTGAAAAAGGTCTATAGAGTCTAACTTTTATAAGACCAACTTTTTCCCCTTTTTTATTAAGATATTCAACTGCTTCTTCAGCAGCTTCTGCACCTGAACCCATCATAATAATTATTCTATTTGCATCTGGTGCTCCAATATAGTCAAAGAGATTGTATTTGCGACCTGTAAGCTTGCTTACCTTCTTCATTTCTTCTTCAACAATTTTCGGTACCTCTAGATAGAATCTGTTTGCGGCCTCATTTAATTGAAAATAGATATCTGGATTCTGTGCCGTCCCCCTGAGATGTGGCTTTTCTGGATTCATTGCTCTCTCACGATGTTTTTTTATTCCCTCCCAATCTACAATTGATGGTATATCGTTATAATCAATCATCTCGATTTTTTGAATTTCATGGGAGCTTCTAAATCCATCAAAGAAATGTAGAAAGGGTATACTTGCACGTAACGTTGAAAGATGAGCAACAAGAGCAAGATCCATAATTTCTTGAATTGAACAAGAGGCAAGCATTGCAAAACCTGTAGCACGAGCAGCCATTACGTCTTGATGATCACCAAAAATTGAAAGTGCTTGACCGGCTAGTGCACGGGCTGAAACGTGAAAAACAGTAGGCATTAGTTCTCCTGATATCTTATACATATTTGGAATCATTAGTAAAAGACCTTGTGATGCGGTAAAAGTAGAACAAAATGCACCAACACTAAGGGCACCATGAACTGCACCAGCGGCACCACCTTCTGATTGCATTTCTTGGACTCTAAGGGTTTGGCCAAAAATGTTTTTTCTTCCCTCTGCTGACCATTCATCTACAACTTCACCCATTGGAGATGATGGTGTAATTGGATAAATCGCCGCAACATCACTAAATGCATAAGCAACATGTGCTGCTGCTGTATTGCCATCTACAGATTTTATTATTTTTTGTTTTTTCTTCTGGTTTGTTTTAAGTTCACTAATCAAGGTACCTGACATATTAACACCCCTAAAGTCAAGTAACCCGAATTAGAGTTTAATAGATAAATATTTGGTATAGTAAATCTATAGAAAAAAATAATTTATTATTTGTGTTTTTTTGAATTTATTTCCTTTAAATAGTCTTCATCAGGCGGTTTTGAGGAAATTATATAACCTTTACGTTTTCTAGTCCATTTTGCCCATCTAGCTAGAATAAGAGGTAATAGTAGTACTGATGTGATAAACGAATAAGCAATAGTCATCACCATTATAACACCGAACTGTGCTTCAGGTGGAATTGGTACGAATACAAGCATTCCAAACCCAAATGTTGTTGTTAATGCAGCAATTAACAATGCCCCACCAGTCTTCCCAATAGTTTCTGTTAGTGCTGTTGTTATGCTTCCTGTTTTGTCTGCAACAAGTTTGAACCGCTCTGTTGCATGAATTGCATAATCTATACCAATGCCAATCGTTAGACTTGTAACTGTTATTGTTAGAATGTTTAAGCTATATCCAATGAAATACATAGTTCCAAGTATCCATACAATTGATATTAAAACAGGAATTATTACGATGAATCCAAGAATTAAACGCCTGTATACAATAATTAATGCTATTGTTGATAGAATAAAAGCAATTAATGTTGAAAATATTTGACTTTCAGTAAGTGATGATGTTATTTTATGGGTGATTAATAATGGCCCAGTGACAATAACTTCTATATCACCATAATCTTCTAAATCATCGTTTAGCTCTTCATCAACTATTTTTAGATCTTTTTGTAGATCAACGTCTTCACTTGTAGCGGATACGATATTTATATATACTCTGATCATTGCAGAATCATACCTTCCATTTTCAGATTTTGCAATTAAAAATTGTGTTTGAATACCATACTCAAGACTATCCCATAAAAAATCATAAAGCCTTTTTACATCCTGATTTGTCTTTGGAATTCTTGTTAAAGTATCAAGATTAAATTCCTCTATCAAAGACAAATTATTGTTTACAGCTTGGTTTATTATAAGATAGATACTTTCTGCTTTTACTGATCCATCTGCATTTCTACCAATAAACGTATCATCTTTAAGATTTTCATGTGTTTTCATCAATCCTTCTAATGTTTCAATGGTAGCAATGTTTCCCTCAAGTAATATGAACTCTTGGTCTTGACCGATAAATGGAAAGTTGTCTTCTAGTTTTTTATAAACTGTCATTGAGGGTTTTCCTTCAGGTATAAAAGATTCCCAGTTAAAACCTGTTTCAATCTGTGTTGCTCCGACAGCTGCAATTAAGGTTATTATTAACAAAATACCAATAATTTTTTTCTGATGGCTAAGTATTTTTTTTGCCATCTTTTCCATTAAGTTATTTAATTTGAAGGTTTGTTTTTTAGTTCTTTCAAATTTCTGTTTTTTTCTGTCAAGTAAATATCTAACTGCTGCTTGAAATGTGATTGCTGTTATAAATGTGTAAAGAATTCCTAATGCAAGAAGTAGTCCTAGATCTCGTAAAGGTACTAGCGACGCACTTAAAAACGATAAAAATGCAATAACTGTTGTTAGCATCGCAAGAAACATAGCTGTTCCAATATCATGGACTGATATCCTTATTGCTTCTCCTGGTGTTCTTCCTTTAGAGATTTCTATTCTGTAATTATGTGAAAGGTGTACTGAATAATCAACTCCTAGTCCCATTAATAATGGAAATAGTGCTACTGACATAACAGTGAAAGTAATTCCTAATAGGACCATGGTTCCAAAAAGCCAAACAATTGATATAAGAAGAGCGACTAATGGTAGAATTATATATGATAATTTCCTAAAAGAGATAAATAAAACCGCAAGTATTACTACAAAGATGAGTGGCATGATAATTGTGTTTGACTCTGTTGTAACTTCGTTCATTTCAACTGAAATTACTGTATCACCAGTTGCTTGTACTGAGATAAAAGCATAGTCTGCATCAAAATCTTCAATTTTTTCAAGCAAATTTTTTGTCATCTCAACTTGATCTTGATAATCCCAACCCAGCTTTAGATTTAGTATAATTATACTAGCATGAGGTCTTTTTGTTTGTTCGAAATCTTTAGATAAAAAACTCAGTGCATTAATTCTTACTTCTTCTAAAAGGTCTGTTTTTATAAACAAAATTTCATTGGAGCGTCCACTGTCTGGAGCAATATCTGTGTTTATCCATAAAGTATCCATCTCCTTTAAGGCTATTTGATCTGGTATGGGTATGTTTTCTTCAAAATCTTTGAATATAAAATCAAAGTCTTCCCATGTAATATTACCGTATTTCTCAAGAAGTCTTCCTGCAATTTTTCCAATTATTGGTCTTTCTCTTATTTTATCAAGTCTCTTAAGAAAGAAGCTTGTATTTGCTGAAACTCTTAGCCAGGGAAGACTACCTATAGGAGATTTATAATACCTTGTTCCTGCCTTAAAATTTGTAAGTTTGGAAGGAAGTTCATAAAATCCAAAACGTGGTGCTATTCCATAGCTGCTTAGTTCTTCTCTTGAAACTGTAATCTCAATTAAATTTTTGTTAGTGTTAAAATTTATCTCTGCACTTTTTAATGCTAGTGGGAAATATGTGGGTTGTTCTGGTAGCTTTACCCAAAGGTAAGCCTCTTTTTCAAAGGATTTTATTAATTCTCGATTTAATATATTTTTAAGAAGGGTAACTATATTTTTTAAAGGTCCTTTTCCAATTTCCCATAGTACATGTTTTGGTTCTAAATGAGCTGAAATTCTATAGTCAATGTCTAGTCGTGGATCTGGAATTATAATATTTTCAAAATCAATATACCATTCTACAACGTTCATAAGTGGAATCGGTGATTTCAAACCCGATTCTAGTTTTGAAAGATCATAGACCTCAATTGAAAAGGTCATTTTTTCGTCATTGTAGCTTATATAACAGTTTTTTATGTCTATTTCATCTATTGCTTTTCCTCTGAAGATTCTTGGGTATCTTTTATAATTTATTTCTTCATTTGTATCATCCTTTGAAAAAACTTTAATTGACTTTTCTATTTGATTACCAAAAAGGTCTGTTAGAGCAATCATAATTTGTTCATCAGTTGAATTTTCGAATGTTTCCCCAAATTCAACGAAACAGACCTGTTCTAAAACTGTAATTATACTTAAGGTCTCATCAATTTCAGGAATTTTTGTTAGCTCTTTTTCTATATAGTATTGTTCTCTTAATGCATCGGGTGTAATTGTACTTTCTGCTTGTTGATTTTCCACATAAAGAAACATTACTATTTGTGTTTGACCAAATGTTGATATTACCCTCCAGTATGCTTCAACAACTTCGTCATCTGGCATGAATTCCTTGTAATCAGTTTTCATCTCTATATTAGGTATAAGTGTAGCAAATCCTATTGTTATAAAAAGTATAAAAGATACTACCAGCCATGGTCTTTTTTCAATGAGTTTGCCAAGGTATTTCAGCATGGTAATTTAGTCCTAAATTTCATAACTATAAGATTTTAGTGGTTAACAGTGTTTAATATATAACTTTATTTATATATGTTTATCTTTACATTTCTTAACATAAATAAGTTTTGTTTTTTTAAAATTTAAAATCATAATTATTAAATAACAACTATTGATTCTCAGACAGCAATTTGAGGGTTATAGATGGAATTAGATATATCACTTATAGCACCCATTGGAGGCATACTTGCTCTGCTCTTTGCATTATACCTTTTTATTAGTGTAAAAAGGCAAAGCCCTGGTAATGAAAAGATGAAGGAACTCAGTAACGCAATCCGTGTTGGAGCCATGGCTTTTTTAAAAAGTGAGTATAAAGTTTTGGTTGTTTTTGTAGTAGCTGTTGCAGCATTACTTTTTACAGCTTCATTTATTGAAGACAGTGGCATGCATTGGGGTCTTTCACTTGCATTTGTTATTGGTGCAATACTTTCTGCTGTAACTGGAAATATTGGTATGCGCACTGCCACAATGGCCAATGCAAGGACCGCTGAAGGAACAAAAAAGGAGATGTCAAAGGGGCTCTCAATTGCTTTC
>Ga0209427_10010774_pt1 | contig 10096 bp, 2 predicted proteins | sample DeeMarSWOR136_30_FD_187465 | JGI IMG/M metagenome (GOLD analysis project Ga0209427, IMG submission 187465) | Marine sediment microbial communities from White Oak River estuary, North Carolina - WOR-1-36_30 (SPAdes) (version 2) | ecosystem: Environmental > Aquatic > Marine > Intertidal zone >...
CTGCCTTTGGCGGACTTAACCGTATAGAATTTAACGGAAGAGAGAACTTTCTTGTCCAACCGGTAACCGTAAACCAGGAAAAGATAACAGAACTTCAAAACCACTTGATGTTCTTTTTTACCGGATTCGCCAGAACAGCATCAGAAATTGTCCCCGAACAGATTCAAAATATCCATGCGAAAACCAGTGAATTGCATACGATGAAAGAAATGGCCGAACAAGCAGTCAACATTCTAAACAACAGCAGCGATGGAATTGAAAGTTTTGGCCACCTCCTCAATGAATCTTGGAAACTAAAGCGCAGTTTGTCCAGCCAGATAAGCACAAGCGCAATCGATAACATGTATGATTGTGCCCTTAAAGCCGGTGCCTTGGGTGGAAAGTTATGTGGTGCCGGCGGCGGAGGTTTTATGCTTTTGTTTGTTCCGCCGCGCAAGCAGCGGATGGTTAGAAAAGCCTTGAAGGACCTTTTGTATGTTCCTTTCCATTTTGAGAACTTAGGGAGTCAGATCACTCTGTATGCAAATCAGGAACCTTATTGAAAATAAGCTCAAAGAAATTGATGTACTGATACTTTGCGGCGGCACCGGAAGCCGACTTGCAGGGATTGTCAATGACCGGCCCAAGCCGATGGCTGAGATAAATCACCAGCCGTTTCTTGATATCCTCATAGATTATTTCGCCAGCTTTGGCTTCAGGCGTTTTGTGCTGTGCACCGGCTATATGTCAGAGGTAATTCAGGACTATTACGGCCCAAAGGCCGGCCTCCTTGAGTTCATCATATCTCGCGAGCATACTCCACTTGGAACAGCCGGCTCCGTCAAAAATGCGCAAAGATTTATACAGAGCGACCCGTTCCTTGTTGCAAATGGCGATTCATTTTGCTCGGTGGACTTGTCAGAATTTTACAATTTTCATTCATTAAGACAAATGCTGCTCTCAATGGCTGTAGTTGAATCTGAAGATACAACGGACAGTGGGCGGGTCACGTTGGATAGCTTACAAAGGATTATCAGTTTCGAGGAAAAAGAACAAAAAGAGAGAGCAGGCTATATCAACGCAGGAATTTACCTTTTCCATAAGCAGGTTCTTTCTTTCATTCCCACAAACACAAAATATTCTTTGGAATATGACCTTTTTCCGAGACTGACTAACCACCGTAGCTGCGCCTTTGTCAGCCGTGAGGAATTGATTGATATCGGAACTCCCCGACAATATGAACGGGCAAAAGAGTACTTCGCTGCTGGATCCAAAATCTCGCCTGTTCGAGATTTTAATAAAAACGAAGCTAAAGTCTAAGGACAAGCGCTTGATAAAACCGCTGATATCGTGATTCTTATTCGAGAGAAAAAATGCAGGAAAACTCATCCAAAACGGTAAAACCAATTGATAAACCGCAGCACATTAGTTTATTGATGCTCAACCGGGCAAGACCTGACTATCTGGATAAATCGCTTGACTCCGTTGACCGCACCATCGGCGATCCCAGTAGTATAGACGCATGGATTTATGTCGATAATGACGATGATATTACAAAAAGGTATATCAGCTCCGGCTCTTACTTTAGATTTTCATTCAAGATAAACTGGGTAGTGGGAGAAAGAACTGCCAGCATGGGTCAGATGATCAATATCCTGCGGGAGAAGTGCACAACAAACCCCGGCATCTATCAACTTTGGCCCGACGACTACGTTCTCAAAAGTAGAAATTGGGATGGCACGATAAGAGATGTATTCAATCGCTACCCTGACGGGATAGTAATGGCCTACTTCCCCGATCCGGTTGTCGGCAGTTCCGACCAGGCGACTATACTCACTCTAAGTGCCCAGTGGACAAATATAACAGGGAAAGTGCTAACGGAGTTTTTCCCGTATTGGAAAGAAGATACATGGTTGGACCACGTTTCACAGTTGGTACAGAGAAAGGTAAGATTAGATGATATTAGCATCGAACCTATAGGCGGTAAGGGCAAGACGCAAAGGCTTAAGAATCTGCCATTCTGGGACAGGTTCTTTAACAACCTGATGGACGAACGCATTAAAGAAGCTAATCTCCTGCGCCAGGCAATCTATCCAAAGGATTCGCCTGAATACCAAAAGAGCTTGGAAGAGGCGGAAAGATTGGCAAAGACACTGGCGGAAAAGAGAGAAAAAACCACAATAGACTCTTTGTTAGCTATGGAGAGAGCATATTCATCTTTTCCCGAAAAACCGCAACCCCATTTAATTGCTTTGTATTTGGTTCTGGAGGCCAGAGCGGTCAGCCACTTGTGTGGAAAAGTAGACTCTCTGATGCAGGCTGGCGACTTTGGCAAAGCATTAAAGATGCTCGACAATGTCGTCCTGGCTGAACAGGAATACAAAAACATCAATTATCTGCGAGCAGTTTGTCTCAAACATCTGGGACGTCCGAACGAAGTTGCACAAGCCGCTCGCAAGGAGTTGAGTCTACAACCAGAACACAAAGCCTCTATTGAAATTATTGAACGGCAACCGCCTTATCTCCCTGAAGAAGCGTTGTTAAGGGGACAATCACAGCGATTGAATGATGCTGTGGAGAGCGCCACTTCACAAAATATTACATGGGAACAGGTAAAGCGGATGCACGTTATTCGGTTATACGCAGGTGACGTTCCTGCGCAGAAGGAGTATGACCAGGTTGTGGGCTTGTCGCTGACCCGCAATGACCATAATCATATAAGGCACGATATTACCAAACCGTTTCCGCTTGCCGATAATACCGTCGATAGTTTTCAGGCAGAAGACGTGTTTGAGCATATTCAATATGAAAAACTGCTGCCCATCGTAAACGAGATATATCGCATATTAAAACCAGGAGGTCTGTTCCGGCTTTCTGTTCCAGACTACGGCTGTGACGTATTGCAGAACAGGTGTAAGAAAAATGAACAAGGCCAGATACTCTTCGACCCCGGAGGTGGAGGGGTACCTGACGATCCGGGACATGTGTGGTTTCCGAAAATTGACAGAGTCAGGCAACTGCTCGAGCAAACAAAATTTCACGAATCCGCAACAATAGAGTTTTTGCACTATTACAATATGGACGGCACGTTTGTCACAAAGCCGATTGATTACAAGAAAGGTCATATTATGCGTACTCCTGATTTCGATAAACGTGTGAAAAGTCCACATCGCCCAATGTCTTTAGTTGTAGACTTGACAAAAGGTAAAGAAGCATTGTCTGAGACAAAAAGTGTTCTTTGTACGCCGCAGATACAAAAAAATGGAGCGCCAAAGTTTTCATTCATAATGATTGTCTTAAATGGCATGCCATTTATCGAATACAGCCTCAAATCAGTCTATGACTTTGCTCACGAAATAATTATTGTAGAAGGTGCAGTCGAAAATTGTATGTTCGCGGCCAATCCGGATGGTAGTTCAACTGACGGAACCGTGGAATTCATCAAGTCTTTCCCTGACCGGCAAAACAAAATCAAACTTGTTCAGGGCAAATGGCCGGAAAAATGCGAAATGCAAAATGAGGCTCTAAAACATGTTACGGGTAACTATGTCTGGCTTATAGATTCGGATGAAGTTTATAAGAGAGAGGATCTTGAGAAGATAAGACAGATCCTCCAAAAGGACCACTCAATTACGCAGGTAAATTTCATACCTGATAGTTTCTGGAAAGGATTAGATTATATTATCGTTTCTTCAAAATTCTCTGAAGACCAGTTCCATCACAGAAGATTGTTCAAGTATGTTCCTGGTGGAATATTTACAAGCAACCGCCCGCCTACAATGGTCTGGCCGGGCTCTGATAAAACCACGGAACAAATGCACCTTCTGGACGGAATAACAACCAGACAGATGGGAATCATTTTTTACCATTACAGTTGTGTTTTGGATAAGCAGGTTAGACAGAAAATTGAGCTTTATAATAGATACAACTGGGGGGATAAGTGTGGTATCAACATGTTCGAATGGTATAAAGAATGCTTTCTAAAATGGACACCGCTAAACAGAGAGCAAATCGATGCCAAGTATCCCATCTGGACAGGAGATACAAATTCGCACACGCTACCATTCATAGGTACTCACCCCGATGTTATGATGGAGTATGTTCGCGGGTCGTGGACAAATGCCGGCAGGAACGATCACGGATCTATAATGCAGCACGTAACTGACACAGTCCATGAAGTCAAGAGCCGATTCCCGCAGGAGCAGATACTTGCCATAGAAACCGGCACTATTCGCAGCTACGATGAAAGGCACAACAGCACATATCATATATCCAGGGCCTTAGGGGACAGGGGCAGCTTGATTTCGGTAGACATCAGCACTGATTCGATAAGAAGGAGCAAGAACATTTGTTATGACACAACAAATGTCGAGTGGGTGCATTCTGATTCAATGCAGTATTTGAGAAGACAAAAAGACATTAAATTTCACTTCGTGTTTTTAGACTCTATTAATGATAAAGATTTAATCTTTGAAGAGTTCCGGCTGGTAGTTCCCATGATGGTCGAGGATGGTATATTGATGGTGGATGACGCTGGAATTACCGAAGACGGTCGCGGCATCGATGCCTCCGTTGCAGCACAAAAGGGACACCGGCTCTGGGACTTCCTCAAATCCTGTGGCATCCAGCCGTTGGTACTTAAGACTGTTCCTGGACGTGGGACTCAATTGAAAATTGTTATGAGCAGGGAAAATCTGCTAAGAATAAGTAATAGCCTGGGCGGATTTTGTACCCAAACAGAGGATTCCGCCGATGGGTTGGCCCATATTGAGCACGTTTTGACCGAAGAACAAAGGCCGGATGCACAACGCCCCAGCGCCGACACAGCCGCCTGCTCTTCTGAATCAATCCAGGCAAACGCCCTTAACCAACAAGGTGAAGCCTTGTCAGACATAGGTGACATCGAAGGGGCAATAAATGCGTTTACCAGGGCAATTGAGATACATTCGGACTTTGCGGTACCATACAATAATCTTGGAGTTTTGTTCTGGCAAAAAGGCCAAATCGAAAATGCGGTGAAACATTTCGTAAAGGCTTTGGAAATCGACCCAAATAATCGCGATACAATCTGGAATTGCGCTGAAGTATTCAAAAGCTTACAGAGATTTGAGGACGCAAGACAAATCTATTCATCGTATTTAAAAAGAAATCCTGACGATAAGGAAATCGCAAGTGCCTTGCTTCAATTACAGCCGGAACACAAAGTTCCGCAGGAAATTTGCCGTCAAACTGAAGAAATCAGGCCGGATGCACAACGCCCCAGCGCCGACACAGCCGCCTACCCTTCCAAATCAGCTCAGGCAAAGGCCCTTAATCAACAAGGCGAATACTTGTTCGTCAAAGGTGATATCGAAGGGGCACTGAATGCTTTTGCCAGCGCAATCGAGATACATTCAGACTTTGCATTACCGCACAATAATCTTGGAGTTTTGTTCTGGAAAAAAGGCCAAACCGAAAATGCAGTGAAACATTTTGTAAAGGCTCTGGAAATCGACCCAAATGATCGTGATACAATCTTGAATTGTGCTGAAGCATTCAAAAGCTTACAGAGATTCGAAGACGCAAGGCAAATCTATTCATCCTATTTAAAAACAAATCTTGACGATAAGGAAATCGCCAAGGCTTTGTTCAAATTGCAGAACAGTACAGAGCTTACTAATAGAGATGACCGTTCAGAAAAAATAACAAATCCTATTCACTTCTTTACCATCGTCCTCAATGGCCAGCCTTTCATCCGCCATCATATTGAAGTTTTCAAGAAGCTGCCTTTTAGGTGGCATTGGCACATTATTGAAGGTGTAGCAGAGTTTGCACACGACACGGCAGTGTGGGCAAAAAATAACGGCTCTATCTCCGAACAACTTCATCGTAAAGGCCTGAGTAAAGACGGAACAACCGAATACATTGACGAGTTAGCCAAGCAGTATCCTGAAAATGTTACCGTGTACCGAAAGTCGCCTGGAGTTTTCTGGGCCGGTAAGGTCGAAATGGTAAACGCCCCCCTTGCCAACATTAACGAAAGTTGCCTGCTATGGCAGATAGATGTTGATGAACTGTGGACCTCTGAGCAAATTTGTGCCGCCAGGGAGATGTTTATAGCTGAGCCCAATAGAACTGCCGCGTATTATCTAAACCACTTTTTCGTGGGCGAAAATCTTGTAACAACAACTATTGATACATACGGCAATAATACCGGCTACGAGTGGCTGCGAACCTGGCGATTCAAACCGGGCTTTCAATGGGCTACTCACGCACCGCCGCGACTTTGTATGCCCGTTCAGGATGGCAAATGGGTAGATATTGCCACTATAACACCTTTCAAACACTATGAGACTGCGGCAAAAAACCTTGTCTTTCAGCACTATGCTTATGTCACTAAGGAACAATTGGCCTTTAAAGAGATTTATTACGGTTACAAAAATGCGGCAGAACAGTGGCTGCGTTTGCAGGGACACAACGATTTCCCGGTCTTTCTGAGGGATTACTTTGCCTGGGTAAAAGACGGCGCACAGGTTAATACGGTTCAATCGCAGAATATAACACCACTTGCTTGGAAAGATACTAATGGCCAATGGCAGTTCAGCTCTTCTCATCTATCCTCGGAACCGCAACCCACGCTACCGTCAAAGAACTATAAGCATATTCTCTGGATCCGGCCGGACTCAATTGGCGACAATGTTCTTGCTGCATCAATGCTGCCCCATATTCGCAAAAAGTACAAAAATGCCAAAATAACTATCGTCTGTCAGGAGCATATTGCAAAGCTGTACGAAGCTTGTCCCTATGCAGATAACATTATAGCTCTCAATAAGGGACGATTTCTACAAAATGAACAGTATTATGAAGAGATTAGGAACAGTCTGCGAACATTGAAAGCAGATCTGTCTTTGCATTCGGTCTATTCTCGTGAGTTGGCAGGTGATCTGCTTGTGATAGATTGCAGCAAGGCCGAGGAGCGTGTTGCATTAGAGGGTGATACTCATAATATCTTAGCTAATCAAAAGAGCAAGCTCGACAAGCTTTACACCAGGCTTCTGCCGAGCAAGAGTAAACACAAATTAGAGCTTGACAGGCATAGGGATTTCCTGCGAGGACTAAATATCGATGTGCCGTCGTTGAAGCCGATGATATGGATAACTGTTGAGGATGAGGAGTTCGCAGAAAACTTTTTCGAAGAGAATAGCTTCAGACCGGAACATACGATTGCGTTATTTGCCGGCGCACAACAACGCCAGCGATTGTACGATAAATATGGCGAGTCACTATCCGAGTTTTGCAAAAAAAACCATCTGAGTGTTATTGCATTGGGTGCCGAGAACGATCGTGACATCAATCAGAGGAATTTAGACCCAATCGGAGTCAAAACAGTTAATTTAAGTGGTAAGACAACCATTCGTCAGGTCGCGGCAATAATGAAACGCTCCAGGCTGACTGTCGGGGCAGAAACGGGACTGGCACATATCTCGTGCGCAGTAGGAACACCTAATGTTATCCTGTTAGGAGGAGGGCATTTCGGCCGATTCATGCCCTATTCACCACTTACTTCGATTGTTTGTCTCCCCTTGAAATGTTACGGTTGCAACTGGGGATGCAGGTATCAAGATTCTCATTGCATCAAGGGTATCAAACCTGAAGTTGTCGCAGAAGCTCTCCGACAGACATTTGCAAATCCTTCGGAAAAAACACGAGTATTTGCTCAGGGCGAGTCGTTGTGGGAACCAAATCCGTGGCAGCCAGCGTGGTGTTCATTTGAGGAGCACTTGGACATTGATACTGTTAAAATCATCCTGGTTCCTCCTGAGCCCTCTCGACGATCCGATGGTCTGGCCCATATTGCGCACCTTTTGAGTGAAGAACTCAGGCCGGATGCACAACACCTGAGCGCCGACACAGCCGTTTTATCTTCTAAATCAACTCAGGTAACGACCAATCCATTAGGGGAAACGTAAATGACATGAAGGCTGCACATTTGAGGGACAACTCTATTAGAAGAGTCCCGGTTACGTCAAATTGTAAAGTGGTAGGCGTTATCAGCAGGTCAGATATCCTTAAATGCATTCTTCAATTTTCGGACGAAGAAGCTGTACCGGCCGGCCGTGCCACGAATAATACAGAACGATAGATAAGCCCCAAATAAACCCGCTTATGTGTTTAGCCTAACAAACGGATGCTTTCAGGCGTCTGTCGAGTTTTTTTAATCCCTTGCTTTATACATACCGTTGTTTAGCCAAATGTCCACCCGCTGGTGTTCCTGGAAGTCCTTTTGGAGTATGTCTAAATCGCCGTCGCCGTCCATGTCACTGATTCGACCTTCGTGTGTTCCTATGCCTGTAGACACTATCTTTATCTCAAAGTTGCCTTTGCTATCTCCGTAAAGGATCCATTGTCTGCATTTATCGCCTGGCCCGGGCCGGTACATTTCGGCAGCGTAAATATCTAGATTGCCGTCGCCATCTATGTCGCCGACTTGTAAAGTGTGTCCGTGGTCCACTTTTTCAATCAAGGTGTGTTTGACCCATTTGTTTTCTTTCCATTCGTATAAGTTCAAAGGGCCCGAAACATCGCCGGAATTCAGCACGATTTCCGGTCGGCCCCCTTTTATGAAATCACCGGCTGCCGAACGTGACATCCCGTATTTTTGGTCAACTACATTAGCGATAAACTTCTTGCCGCCATTGTGTTTGAACCACATACCCCCGCCGACGAGGTCTATCTTGCCGTCAAGGTCAATGTCAGCCTTTGCGAAGCCTTCATATTTGAATGCCCGGGGCCATGACCATATTTCCGTAAACGACCAGTGCTTTTTCTTTTTCGGATCCTCAGGTATGTCAGCGAGAAGAAGCTTCTGTTCTCTTTGGTTCCAGAAAACCAATTCCGCTTTGTCGTCGCCGTCGAAGTCGCCGAATATCTGGTCATGGTGCTGCTTTTGTCCCTGGTCTTTGATGGTATAGCGATTCCATGGCTTATCGGGGTCATAGCTTGGGTAGGGATTTTCCCACCACCAAACTTCATTTGTAGCCCAGCTACCGCCCTGCAGGATGTCAAGGTCGCCGTCGCCGTCAATGTCCCAATATGTTCCGCCTGCTGCGATGTGGCTTTTTCGATTGTCGAGAAGATACCTTTCCCAGCCGTCACGAGTATGTCGGAACCAAACCATGCTCGTTTCTTCACTCCAACCGGCAATAACAAAATCATTCACGCCGTCTTTATCAATATCCAGGATTAACGAAGAGGCCTGCCGTCCAACATTGGGTTTGGGTATATCTCCTTTCATACTCGAAAGGTGGACCCAAGTTTTGCTTTTATTTTCCCACATCTCGATTGGTTGATAGCTGCCGCTCCAGTTTGCACCTATTATATCCATGTCACCATCATCTCCAATATCACCGGCTCGGATATAATGCGAGCCTTTTGTGGATATGATTTGCTTTTTCCATGACAAACCACTCCCCTGATTGATGTTGACAGCTACTTCATCGGGATCAGCCCCCTGGTGCATTTCCGATGACACCACATCTATTGCGCCATCGCCGTTCATATCCGCGGTTACCAATCCGTGAATAACGCATTCAATGGCCTTGGCGATAATATGTTCGGACCAATTTTCCTTTTTGGGGTCGGACGGTGCTTCGAACCAGGACATCTTATAGAAACTGCCCTTTAGTTCCGACGGTGAGAGAACCACGTCCGGCAGGGTGTCACCGTTGATGTCGGCTATTTGTACCGTTGCATTTGAATGCCAGCGAGCAAATTGATGTGCAGTCCAGGGGCCGTTGATTATATCTTGGGTATTTTCGAACCAGATGCCGCCGATGATAATGTCGGGGTCTCCGTCCTTATCGATATCGCCCAGAGTGATGCCCTCTCCGTGAGGGCAATCAATAACCTTCTGAGTCCATGCGTTGGTTCCATCCTGGCGCCATATATGGATTTTATTGCCTGCCTTATGGCCGAACTCGGACTGGTCTCGCGTGACAATGTCCAGGTCTCCATCTCTGTCCAGATCGCCGAGCTCTACATCGTGGGTGGGATGATTAGCAACTTTATGGGCTTTCCAAATATTCTTAGCCGAATCGTCATTAGGCCGTGGATTTTCATACCATATCAAACCTCCCAT
>Ga0209427_10010779_pt1 | contig 10093 bp, 6 predicted proteins | sample DeeMarSWOR136_30_FD_187465 | JGI IMG/M metagenome (GOLD analysis project Ga0209427, IMG submission 187465) | Marine sediment microbial communities from White Oak River estuary, North Carolina - WOR-1-36_30 (SPAdes) (version 2) | ecosystem: Environmental > Aquatic > Marine > Intertidal zone >...
CACAGTAGACGTGCAGACCGGCCTTCAGACAGGCAACGGTATGTTCGGCGTGCCAAAAGTCGGGCGTGGCAATTATCACCGCATCGAGGTCCTTCTCCTTATCGAGCATCTCCTGGTAGTCCACATAAGCATTGTTCTCGTGGCCGTATCTGCCCAGCAGCTTCGAAACCCGTCTCTGATTATAGTCGGTCCAGATATCGCAAACCGCCTTAAAGCGAATGCCCGGTATATTTCGGATTGCATTCATCAAAACCTGTCCCTGTTCTCCGCAACCGAGCAGAGCTATGTTTATATCATCACCCTTTTCAGCGCCTCCTGACCGGCCTGCAATCATGGGTGAAAATACCAAACCCGCGCCCACTGCAGCCGAGGAACAAAGAAAGCTGCGCCTGTCTATTTGTTTTTTTGCGTTCTGATCATTCATTTTTCTAATATCAACTCCATAAATTTAACGAAATAGCGATTAATTGTACACATAAATTATTATCCCATCATTTCCGATGGATGTCAAGACAGTCTCAAAGTTTTCCTGTATGAGTCAAACAACAAAACTTATGCTCAATTACGGCTATTTCAGCAATGGTTTCACTATAATATTGCGATACGCTACCGGTCCGTGATTGCCCTGGAACATAAGCGGGCCGGTGGCAGCTTCTCTTCCAGCCACACTACCCGGCGTCTGGCTCTTCATTTCAAGGTCCTGGTGCAGCGGTTGTCCATTAAGTTTCACCTTCAGGAATTTAGCATTAGACGTCTTTTTGCCGCTGCCATCGAACCGAGGCGCAATGATTTCAATCACATACTTCTGCCATTCGCCGGGCCTTTTACAGGCATTGACCGGCGGAGGAGATGCACCATAAATCGCACCCATATCACCTCTGCCCATCTCGTCCCTGCCCCAACTGTCCAGCACCTGTATCTCATATTCACCCATAACATAGATACCGGAATTGGAACCCTGTGGCACCATCACTTCCAATTCGATACGGCAGTCACCGAATCCGGATTCGGGGTCTTTGGAGTATATATCAAAACTGTCACCATGTCGGCTGGCCAGGTTTATCATAGCACCCTCTCCACCCTTATTAACCAGTAACTTCGGATTCTCGGCTGACATCGCAGGAGCACCAACTTCCCATTTGCTCTTTTCCTTGTTGCCTTTGACTACCCAGTTATTTAAGTCCTTGCCGTTGAAAAGCACGACAGCATCACCGTATTTAGGTTTTAAATGCCTGATGCGAATATCCTTGAACTCGACGACCATTGGCGGCCCCGCATGAATCTGAAGTGCCAGCAGACCCTCCTTTGCAGCTCCCTCGCGGTCCTTCGGGTCATCCGGGTTGGTCACCCGGTCGTTGTCGACCAGTTCTATCATCGGATAACCGTTAAGGTAATGTTTCAAATGATTGCCCTCGGCGATGATGGTGTATTCGTTCCAGTCCTGCATCTTGTAGTAGCCGGCCTCTTTCAGAGCCTCGACATCGGAGACCTTGCCGACAACGTTTTTGTTGCCGTCCTTATCTATCTCCATCATGTCACCGACGTTGACCAGCCAGCCGCGACCGGCCTCGTGATAGAGAAAGCCGACCTTGCCCGGATTGTTCTCGACCTCGGCCTGATAGCCGGAGATGCGCCACTTGTCCATCTCTTTGCTGCGATACTGGATACCTGAGTTGCCGTTCTGGATGCGGAACTTAATCTTGAGAACGAAGTCCTTCAATTTGCCGCCCCGCCAGACAATAAACGTATTGCCCCGCGCGGGATTTTCCTTCGTGGTCTCGCCGCGAATGACTCCATCCTTTACAGACCACAGACGCGGGTCACCATCCCAGCCGGTCAGGTCTTTGCCGTTGAATATCCACTGCCAATCGGTCTGGCCCAGTTCTGCTGCAGTCATCTCGAAAAAGGGAACACATTCGGCTATTTCCGGCATGGAGTTCAGCCAGTTATGCTCATACTCAATTGAAAATGAACCCTTAAATCCCTGTCGGCTCAGTTCCGTCAGGATTGCCTTAATATCACACTTACCCGTCCCCCATATCACATCGTGTCCCTGGTCGAGGTCCTTAAAATGCAGGCTGATAATACGGCCTTCAAGCTTTTTGATCTGCTCAACAGGATTAAGACCCGACCGGAACCAGTGACCGGTATCGGCACAGGCACCGATTCGCTTGCTGCGGCCTTTGCACACCTTTAGCACGGTTTCGGAATCCCAGTAATGCGAAGGTTTCGGATGATTGTGGATGGCGACATTAATCTTGTATTCCTCGCATAATTTGTCCAGCAAATCAAACGCATCCTCCGGCGGCTCGGACACAATCGTCTCAATACCCATATCACGGGCAAAGTTAAAAACCTTCCGGCATTCTGCCTCGTTGTTCGGTAATCCGACCACGCCATAGTTTATCAGTTTCACGCCCGCTTCCTGCAGCTTCTGCTTGACCTCCTTTTTGACTTCGGAAGACATATTATGGTCGAATCTGGCATCCGGCCTTTCCTTGCTGAGTCGCTGGCCGGGATAGGCCTCGATGTAGCGCATACCGAGCGCTTTGGTCTTGTCAACCGCCTCAAAAAACGTAAAACGATTGAACGTGTACGCCTGCATACCAAGGCGCCAATTCTCTTTACCACCATTAGCTGTGCATAAATTCGGTGACCATAAGCTGCAACAAGCAGCCACCAGCACAGCAACAATAATTTTCTTCTTGCAGTTCATTTCTTTTCCTCCAGTAACAGAATTTTAATCAAATAGTCCAATCTCTATGATTGAATAACCAATCAAAGGCTCCAACCCCTACGGTATTTTCGCCGCAGGTATTTGTTTACTTCAGGCATATTTGTCACTTTTAGCTTCGGTCCGTCCCAAAGCAATTTCTTCCCGGCACGGGCTGCAATGTTGCCCAAAAGTATAGTTTCGGTCAACGGCCCTGAATAGTCGAAGTTCGCCGAGGGCTTGGGACCGCCCTTACATGCCCTGATCCATTCCTGATAGTGGTTGATGCCTCTGGGCAGGAATGGTTCAGGGAACTTGAAACCTTTCAAATACGGTATCAGTGTTGGTGTTCCCATGTGCGGGGCAAGTAAAGTCCCTTTGTCACCGTAATACACTCCACCCTGACCGGGCAAATTCCGTCCTTCCTCAAGCTCCTTTGGTCGGGGAGGATTGTTGGCACCGTCGTACCATGTAAGCGTAACAGGAGGTAAGTCACCCCTTTTGCCAAATTCCCATCGCACTATTGTCTTCTGAGGGTAAGTTTCTTTATTAAACTCGCCGGGCTCTGCCTCCACGCTAAGAGGATAATTCAAGTCAAGGGCCCAACAGACCGGGTCAATTATGTGACAGCCCATATCCCCCAACGTGCCCGTTCCGAAATCCCACCAGCGCCGCCAGTTACCCGGCAGGTAAGCGGGATGGTAAGGCCGCCATGGTGCAGGCCCGAGCCACAGATCCCAGTTCAACGTTTCAGGCACAGGTGGTTTATCTGTCGGCCGGGTGCCGCCGCCCCAGTTCTTGTTACTAAAGATATCCACCTTTCGGACCTTGCCTATCATCCCGGATTTAATAATCTCAACTGCCCACTTGACGGCATTTTCAGCGTGAATCTGAATACCCATCTGCGTCATTACCTTCTGATTTCGGGCCTCCTCGGTGAGTTTGCGGACCTCGAAAACATCGTGCGCCAAAGGCTTCTGGCAATAAACATGCTTACCCTTCTTAATAGCCATCATCGCCGCAACAGCATGGATATTGTCCGGTGTTGACACGGTAACGGCATCGATGTTTTTATCCTCCTTCTCCAGCATCCCGCGAAAATCTCGGTATTTTTTCGCCCTGGGATACCTTTGAAACGTACCTGCTGCGTGCCTCCAATCCACATCGCAAAGCGCAACGATGTTCTCTGTACTGACCTGTGCTACGTCGGATCCACCCATACCACCGATACCGATGCAGGCGATGTTAAGTTTTTCGCTTGGTGGTGTTCTGCCGGCCCCGCCAAGAACATGCCGGGGCACAATCGTAAACGCAGTAGCGGCAGCGATGCCCCTTAAAAACTGCCGACGTGTTATCTTCTTCTTTGTCACGTTTGCACTCCTCAAAATTTAATTGTACCTTGCGGTTTTTATATACTCCCGTCTCCAGCGGTGAGAAAACTATTACAGTGTCCAACCCTCGCGGTAATCGCGACGGAGAAACTTGTTGGCTTCGCTAACATTAGTAATCTTCAAATTCGGAGAATCCCACAACAGCCTCGTCCGGTTCATTTTCTCTTTAAGTTCCGGACGCAGAGCTACATTGCCCAACAGAACCGCCTCTGCTAACGGCCCGGCATGGTCCACGAAATTCGACCCGGCCGGTTCGCCGCCCTTGCAGGCTCGAATCCACTCCTCGGAATGTCCCGGCGAACGAGGCAAAAGCTGTGGTGGTTTTCCGTATTCCTTCCTCCTTGCCTCGGGTATTAGCCTATCGCCCAACATCTTGCCTTTGTCACCAATAAACAATGCGCCGTTTGTGCCTATCTGCAGGCCATCTTCAAGCTCATCAGGGCGCGGAGGCCTCATACCACCGTCATACCAGCTCAACTTGACCGGCGGCATGTCACCGCGAGCAGGGAACTGATAATTCACCACCGAGGCAACGGGATATGTCTCATTATTGACCAGGGTACAGATGGCTTCCACACTCGTCGGCGGCCCCAGCTTCAAGGCCTTAAAAACAGGGGACAGGGCATGACAACCGATATCGCCCAGCGCCCCGGTTCCGAAATCCCACCAGCCGCGCCAGTTAAACGGCAGGTAAGCTGGATGATAAGGCCGATGTGGTGCCGGGCCAAGCCACAGGTCCCAGTCCAGTGTCTCCGGCACCGGCGGTGTCTCCTTCGGCCGGTCTACTCCCTGCGGCCAATAAACAGAGTTCAGCCCGCGCAAAGGTCTGTCCGTCCAAACATGCACCTCGCGAACCGGACCAATCGCACCATCATGGATATATTCATATAACAGGCGCGGCCGTTCCTCTGCCTGGCCCTGGTTTCCCATTTGTGTAGCAACCTTGTACTTGCGGGCTGCTTCAGCAACTTTGCGGGCCTCGTATACCGAGTGCGTCAGCGGCTTCTCACAGTATACATGTTTGCCTCGTTTGATGGCTGCCATAGTAGCAACCGCGTGCACATGGTCCGGCGTGGCCACGGTAACCGCATCGATATTCTTTTCCTCCTTATCCAGCATCTTGCGGAAATCACGGTATGGCCGGGCCTTGGGGTATCGCTTGAAAGTCCCTCTCGCATGACTCCAATCCACATCACAGAGAGCTACAATGTTTTGACTGTCCACACTGGATAGAACACCCGACCCTCGTCCCCCGATGCCGATACCGGCTATATTGAGCTTCTCGCTCGGGGGGATATTACGCGGCCCGCCCAGAACATTCCTCGGGACAATCGTAAAAGCCGCCGCTGTCGCTGCAGCACCAATAAAATCACGACGTGAGATTTTTTTCTTTTTCACGACTCAACTCCTAATATTTGTTGCTAAACGATTGATGTTTTATAGATATACTTCTACTTTTGAGCCAAGACCGTCACAAACTCCAGCCTTTGCGATATTCCCGGCGGATGTACTTATTGGCCTCGGGCATATTGGTAATCCTCATATTTGGCCCATCGTAATAAAGCTTAAGACCTTTTTCATATAGCGCCTGCCCCATACGAACGGCAATATTGCCTAACAGAACCACCTCGGCCATGGGACCGGAGGCCTCGAAGTTGGAACCGGCCGGCTGGCCCCCTTTACAGGCACGTATCCACTCTTTATGATGACCGGGTGACCTGGGCAAAGTTGGAGACGGCTTTTTATATTCTTTCATTCTTGCTTCAGGTATCAGCCTGTGATTGAGCATTTTACCTTTATCGCCTACATAGAGGTTACTATCAGGGTCACCATAACGCCGGCCGTCTTCGAGCTCGGCAGGTCGGGGGGGCATTAGTCCGCCGTCATACCAGCTCAGCTTAACGGGCGGCATGTCACCACGAGCAGGAAACTCATAACGAACGATAGATGCAAGAGGCGCGGTTTCAGAATTGACTCCGCTGCTGCACGCCTCAACGCTCGTCGGGTAACCCAGCTTCAGGGCCCTGAAAATCGCAGCGAACTGATGGCAGCCAATATCGCCTAACACCCCGGTCCCGAAATCCCACCAGCCGCGCCAGTTAAACGGCAGATAACACGGATGATAAGGCCTTTCAGGTGCCGTACCAAGCCACAGGTCCCAGCTAAGCCCCTCCGGAACAGGCGGCGTATCGCCGGGCCTGTCCAGCCCACGAGGTGAGATTGGCCTGTTACACCAGGAGTGAACCTCTCGCACAGGTCCGATTGCGCCGTCCCAGATAAACTCACATACCAGCCGGGTTCCTTCAGACGCCTGACCCTGGTTTCCAAGTTGGGTGGCAACCTTATGTTCGCGGGCAGCCTCGGTAAGCTTACGTACCTCAAAAATATCGTGCGCCAGCGGCTTCTCGCAATACACATGCTTGCCCATCTTCATTGCCATCATAGAGGCCACGGCGTGCGTGTGGTCCGGTGTGGCCACTACTACTGCGTCGATATTTTTGTCTTCTTTATCAAGCATCTTTCGGAAGTCACGGTATTGCCTGGCCTTGGGATACCGCTTGAATGTCCCTGCCGCATGCCTGAAATCCACATCGCACAGAGCGACGATATTCTCACCGCTGACTTCTCCGATGTCACCGGCCCCACGACCGCCAACGCCAATACCGGCTATATCGAGCTTCTCACTCGGAGCCGTATTACCGGAGCCTCCCAGCACATGACGGGGAACAATCGTAAACGCAGCGGCAGCCGCTGCTTTACTCATAAAACCTCGGCGGGTCAATCCCGACACTCTGCTTACCTGCTGTCCGTTCGTACGTTCTTTGTCCCGCCCGTTAGCAGTTCTTTTATGGTCTTTCATAAGAGTAGTCCTCTCATCTCAACTTACTTCGGCTTCAGAACTTAAACAAATCCTGATATGCCGACATCCACTTATATTTCCCATCCCTTACGATACGACTTATTAATATACTTGTCCGCCTCTGGCGCATTGGTTGCTTTCATCTTCTTGGAGTCCCATACAATTCTCCTGCCGAGCCGCACCGCCAGGTTACCTACCAGCAGCGATTCGGTAAACGGACCAGAGTACTCAAAGCCCGCCAATGCACCCTTTGGATTATTGTCCTTGCAGGCCTGGATCCATTCCTTGTGATGGCCGATGGAGCGCTTCAATGTCTTTTCCGGCCTCTTGTATTCCTTCATTTTTGCTTCAGGAATAAGCCTCGGAGGACCGGACCAGCCGCCGCAAAGAATCTTACCCTTGTCGCCAACGAACATTATACCGTTACCGCCCAGATCACGACTTTCTTCCAGCTCCGGAGGACGAGGCGGTTTCTTGCCGCCGTCATACCATATCATCTTGACCGGAGGCCTCTTGCCGCGGACAGGGAAGTAATATGTGATAATCTGCCACTTGGGAAAAGTCTCATCATTGACCGGACTCGTCTCGGCCTCGGCTGCTATGGGAGCATCCAGATTCAGACAGAAAAATGCCGGGTCTGCATTATGCACCGCCATATCACCCATAGCTCCGCAGCCGAAATCCCACCAGCCGCGCCAATTGAAGGGCACATAAGCTTTATTATAAGGCCGCCAGGGTGCCGGGCCAAGCCAAAGGTCCCAGTCCAGGGTCGCAGGAATAGGCTGCATATCCTTGGGCCGACCGATACCTTGTGGCCAGATCGGACGATCCGACCACACATGCGCTTCACGAACCGTTCCGATTGCGCCGTCCTGGATGAACTCGTAGGTCAAACGAAGGCCCTCACCGGCATGTCCCTGCTGGCCCATCTGGGTCACAACCTTCATCTCACGGGCCACTCTCGTCATCTCACGGGCCTCGAATATAGTATGCGCCATCGGCTTCTCAACGTAAACATGCTTGCCCATCTTCATCGCCCGTATCACAGCCGGTGCATGATTATGGTCCGGCGTAGCTACTACAACCGCATCGATGTTCTTTTCTTCCTTGTCCAGCATCTTGCGATAATCTTTGTATCTCTTCGCATTTTGAAATCGGTTGAAGGTGCCGCCTGCACGTTTCTCATCCACGTCGCACAGGGCGACAATATTTTCGCTGCTGACATTACCGATGTCTCCGCCCCCCCGACCGCCCACACCGATGCCGGCGATATTGAGCTTCTCACTTGCAGGTTGATCACCCGAACCTCCCAGCACGTGACGGGGAACAAGCGTAAAAGCTGCCGTCGCAGCCGCGGCACTCATGAAATCACGCCGAGAAATTCTTGATTTGCGGTTGTCTTTCTCTTTCTTCATATTCAGCTTACCTTTCCACAACGAACTCATATCTATTTGTTGTGCCAAAGCCGGCAAAGATTCATTGTCGCCCTGATTACATCTCCAGCGGTCCCCAATCCTTGCGTGGCTCACGCCAGGCCAAGTCGTTGATCTTCGGGTCGCTGGTGATTTTGCCAGCTTCGTTCAGCTCGAGCTTCTTTCCCGCTCGCGCGCATAGGTTTCCGAGCTGGATGTTTGCGGTCATTGGACCGGAGTAGCTGAAGTTGGACTGACTGAACTCGCGCGGCTTCTCACCTCTACAGGCCATAAAGAACTCTTTGTGATGTCCCGGAGAGCGTTCGAGCAGTCGTTTTGGTCGACCGAATTCTTTCCTTCTTGCCTCAGGGACCAGTCGCGGGCTGTCCCAATAGTCGCCTTGAACCAGCATCACACCCTTGGTGCCGAAGATAAGATTTCCAGTTCTCGGCAGTTTGACGCCATCAACCTTTAGTTCCTCAGGGGTATCCGGCATAAGGGGCTTACCGTTTTTATCGTTACCCTCGTACCAGTAGGTGGTGAATCCGGGCCGGCCACCTTTAGCGCGATAGGTGCTCTTTACGACCATCCCGGCCGGCCACTGGTCTTTAACGGGTCCGGTCATGACGATCGGCTCGGCGGTGGCCGCGTAGCCGGGATCCATGATCGAGTAGATTCCGTCGGTTGTATGACAGGCCATATCGCCCAGCGCACCGGAGCCGAAATCGACAAAGCCCCGCCAGTTGAACGAATGGTAGACTCCCTTCTTGTAAGGACGCATTGGGGCCGGGCCGATCCAAGCGTCCCAGTTCAGGGTTTCGGGGACCGGATCTGAGCCTTGCGGACGGTCGCCTCCCTGGGGCCAGATAGGCCGATTAGTCCAGGTGTGAAACTCCTTGATGTCACCGACCGCACCGGCCTTAACGTACTCGTACGCCAGCCGCCATCCATTGCCGCCGTGGCCCTGGTTGCCCATTTGTGTCACGACCTTGGGATTTTTGGCGTAGGCTGCTGCCAGCAACTGCGCCTCGCGAACCGACCAGGTCAGTGGCTTCTCGGTGTAGCAGTGAATGCCCATGGAAACTGCGGTCATCGTGGGTGCAAAATGGCTGTGATCCGGAGTTGCCACGAAAACCACATCTAATTCCTTACCGTGCTTTTCGAAGACTTTCCGCCAGTCCGTATACCCGGCTGCGTCCTCCCAGCCTTTTTGTCCGTGGACGCCGTTCCACCGAGTTTTGTCAATTTCGGCGAAGGCGATACACTGAAGGCCTGCCCTATGGGATTGGCCCGTATGGGATCCAGCTTGTCCACCTGCAGCGATAAATCCAACCTGGAGTTTTTCGTTTAGTCCCTGGGCCCGGATGAGGCTCGGGAAACCAATAGAGCATACGGCTGCAGCCGCTGCACCGCCCATAAAATCACGACGAGACATCTTTCTTTCTTTTTGGTTAGTTGTTTTCTTTTCGTTTCTCATATTAGTATTCCTTTAAAAAACGCTCTTCTATACCCTCTTAAGGGCCTCCATTTCGTAAACATTCCGCAGTTTGTAAAATACAAGCCCAAGTCATAACCAGTAACAATTATTCCAATTCGTTATATTCAAGCCTTTATTAGTATCACTACTGTCCCATTATAAGTTGAATAAAAACAATTGGTTATGAAACTGAACATTTTCATTTTGCAAGTTATCTTTCGTAAGTACTTCTGTAATAGG
>Ga0209427_10010780_pt1 | contig 10092 bp, 5 predicted proteins | sample DeeMarSWOR136_30_FD_187465 | JGI IMG/M metagenome (GOLD analysis project Ga0209427, IMG submission 187465) | Marine sediment microbial communities from White Oak River estuary, North Carolina - WOR-1-36_30 (SPAdes) (version 2) | ecosystem: Environmental > Aquatic > Marine > Intertidal zone >...
GAATGATATCTGGGTACTATAAATACATTGTTTTCGAAAAAATAGAAGAATCTACAGGTAAAGTATATGATCAACCATGTCACAAAATAATGAAAAAAGAGTATGAGTTGGAAAATTCTGATTGGATAGCAACTTATAATCCTGATTACCCTGCGTTTCCTGATGACCATGGAATTGATGAAAATGGATGTTGGTTTCAACATCAGTTTACAGAATCACCTCTTTCTTCTGATCAGATGGCAAGTGTAAATTGGCAACATAATATTACAATGCCAGTTAATATGTCGGACTATATTATTACATCAGCATCACTCACTGCCCAATTTAACGCTACAGTCGATGAAAATATAGAATGTCCGGGTGATCAAGCAGATTATCATACCACTTATGATTGGGCAAGATTTTATGTCTTGATTTCAAATGAAAATAATGTTACGTATGAAGTAGCATATTATCAGATGAATGATTTAGGAGAAGGCAATACTCCAGGTAATACTCATACTAAAGGGAATACTACAATGATAACAATACCAGAGGATAGTTTAATTATTTTTCTCACTTCAGTTTTGAGTTATGATTATCAAAATTTTAATGTAACTTTAGGAATTAAAGTTTGGTGTGAAGATAATCGACAGACTGAAACAGATGATTGGGATTATTTACTTATTAATAAGTTAAACTTAACATTTACATATGAAAAAAAAATCGACCAACTTTCTTCTATATCTTGGAATCAAGAAGGTGATAATCCCAGTGAAGTAATTACTAATCCCTTTGATATCAATGAAGCGATTCTTAATTTTAAATATAAAACTAATGATAGTTGGCCTAAAACAGCATCCCCAAATGCAGAAATCCAAGTTTTAATTAATAATATTCCACATTCAGAGACTATTAAGTTATGGAAAGCAACAGATATATTTCAGAATGCATCGGATAATGAACTTGATATCACCCGTTTAATTGAAGAAGACAAAGACATTAATGTTTCAATTCAAATTTATTTATCTGATCAGTTTGAATTAAACCGAACTATTAGATTTTCAATTGATGATATTTATTTAAATATAACATATACCGAAACTGTTGATGATATTCAAACAAAAACGCAATTATTTTTAGATGGGAAAGATAGGACAAATGATCCCGTTCTTAAAATTCCTTTAGGTGAATCTTTAAATATTACATTAAAATATACCAACCTAACAGGTGATTATATACCAGGAGCATTAGTTCAATTAACAGGAAAGGTTAGTGGTACATTTGACCCAGATCCTTTATTTGAACAACATAATTTCACTGTTAATACAAATGATTTAGGGATAGGTGTATCTATTCTGACGATAACAGCAGAAAAGACTCTCTACGAAACTAATCAAACGCAAATATTTATTGAGGTAACAGAAAGAGAGACTGAATTACTATTATATTTAAATGGTAATCCAACGAATCCCAGTGACACATTTAGTGCTAAAGTTGATGAAACTGTCAATATTACTGTATTCTTTAGAGATAATGCAACAAAGCAGCACCTTCCTAATGCAACCGTAACTCTCTTGAATTGGGATAAGTTGAATGAAACAAACGATCAGTATTATAATATAACTATAAGTACGAATGATTTGGTAAAAGGAATTAATGCATTTACTTTATTTGCGCAACTGGTAAATTACACAACTAATTCAATTAATTTTTTCATCGAAGTATTTGAGAGAGAAACCGAATATCAATTATTCCTAGATGGAAATGATGTAACTCTTGATCCATTTATCAGTCTTACAATCATTGAAACTTTAAATATAACTGTAAAATTTATTGATAATGAAACTAAAAATCATATTATCAACGCAACATTAGAATATGTTGAGATTGGGGGAGTTTTAGAAGGGAATTTAACGGAATATGAAGCCTTTGAATTTTATTCTAAAGAAATAAATGCAACTGATTTAGGAATTGGAGTTTCAATTATAAATATAATAGCACAAAAGACGCTCTACCAAACTCAGAACATCCAATTTTCAGTCACAATATCTGAACGAGAAACAGAATTGATATTACATATAAACGGGGATCCAAAAAACGATGGTGATACAATTCAAGCAGAAATTGTCGATACTATTAACATTACTATATATTATAGAGATAATATTACCAAGGAACACATTCCTAATGCAACTGTAACTCTATTAAATTGGGATCAGCTGAATGAAACTAATAATCAATATTATAATATCACAATTAAGGCAATAGATTTAGAGCAAGGAATTACAATTTTAACCATCTTTGCCCAAAAAGATAATTATCAGCCGCAAACAATCCGATTTTTTATTGAAGTGGCTGAACGAGATACAGAAATTTTGTTATTCATAGATAGTGATCCCAAAAATGATGGTGATACAATTCAAGCTGAGATTGATGACCTTATTAATGTTACTATTTTTTATAGAGATAATATTACCAAGGAACATATTCCTAATGCAACCATAAGTTTATTGAATTGGGATCTGCTTAATGAAACGAATAATCAATATTATAATATCACAATTGATGCAACAGATTTAGAGCAAGGAATTACAATTTTAACCATCTTTGCCCAAAAAGATAATTATCAACCGCAAACAATCCGATTTTTTATTGAAGTAATTGAACGAGAAACAGAAATCTTATTGTTTATAAATGGTGATCAAAGAGATCAGGGCGAGACAATTCAAGTTGAAATTGATGATACAATTAATGTTTCAGTTGTCTATAGAGATAATATTACCTTAGAATATCTTCTTAATGCAACAATCAATCTATTAGGATGGGACAAATTAAATGAATCACACAATCAATATAGTATCCTCATAAATGCTAATGATTTAACGCAAGTAATAACTGCGTTAACCATCTTTGCCCAAAAAGATAATTATCAACCACAAACTATTAATATCTTCATTGAATTGGTTGAAAAAGCTACAATTATGCAATTATTTTTTAATGGTATAGATAAAACTCTTGATCCTGTTTTTAATATTACTATAGGTCAAAATTTAAACATAACTCTAAGATATACAGAACAAGCTGGAGCATTTATTTTTGGTGCTACAATTTTGTTAATTGGAGGAGGAAAATCATGGCAATTAGAATTGGATGACACATTCCAACATTATTATGTAATACTTGATAAAGAAGATATAGGTCTTGGGGTAACTTTGTTTTCAATCATAGCACAGGCATCTAACTATGAATCTTTAATAAAGTATCCACGGATTACAGTTAATAGAATAGCAGCAGAAATTAAAACAGTATCAGGAGAAGCTCAGATCGAAGCAGAGGTTGGTGATAATGTATTTTTGCGAGTAATTCTAAACGATACTATTTTTGGAGAAGAAATTACAAATGTTACTGTAACATTTAGATGGGCTTATGACACAGGAGAACTCTTAGATACCGATAATGATGGGATTTATGAAACTAGATTAGAAAATGTTCGAGAGGGAGTTCATACTATAACAATAACTGCATTTGCAGGAGATAATTATGATTTTAAGAGTTATATAATTACTTTAATCGTAACTACTCCTACAGTGAGACCTGGTCAAGATATAAGTTGGCTTATATATGTATTAGGAGGGGGAATTGCAGGTTTAATTACCATTTTTGCACTTTATCAGACTCATTTTAAATATCCTCCATTGGTTAGAAGGATCAGGGCTTTAAAGAAAAAAATTAGAAAGAATAAAAGAGTAAAACCTTTAATTGTACAAAAACGTGATAAAATAGTCGAAACTAGATATAAAGCCCCAATTAACGAATTAGAACTCAAATATAAACCAATTACAAAGTTATCAGAAACTGTACAAGAAAAGATACCTGAAAAACCATCAGAAGAAATTTCTGAACCTAAAAAAGAGTCAACATTAGATAAAATAGATAAAATAGATAAAAAAGGTAATGTAGATAAAAAGGAGTGAGATTATGACAAATGGATTTGTAATTACAGAATGGACTGAAGATGAAGGATTAACTGTTACACATAGTTATCCAGAGGATCTAAAAATAGATTTGGATGATATGATGCGCATTTTCTATGCACATATTACGGGTGCTGGAGAGGCAGGTAATGTATTAGTTAGATTAGAAAAAGCACGTTCTAATGTCTCAAGTTATTTTACTGGAATGGAATCTGAAGTGCCTTTAATGATCAATTTAATGTTAGAACTGGGAGAGGATCCTGAAATCTTCGGTGAAACTGTTATAAAAGAAATGAATGAGAACATTTTAAGTTATATAAAACAATTGGGTTCAGATGTATCTAAAAATTACGAAATCGTTAAAGAGTTAAAAAATTTCATGAAAAACGCTCTATTTCTTTTAGAAAAATTAAAGAATTTAACTAAAGAACAGAGAATGGCACAAATATATACAAGTGAAAAGGGGAGGGCTATTTTAGAAATATTACAGGAAAGACCATTAACAAGGAAAGAGCTACAAGGAATTTTAGAAGAAAAATTAAATAAAGTTATCTCTAATATAGAAATTACTTTAGATCCCTTTGTTAAAACAGGATTAGTTAGACAAGATTGGGTTGAGGGTAGTACGGATATAACACTATTTCTTCAATCTGATTTTGCATTATTTAGAACTCCAGTAGAAAAAATAATTGAAGATGCAAAAAAGCTACTTCCTACACCATACTTGGCAACGAAATATTTAGAGGAAGTTGAAAAATTCTTCACAAATTATAAACCTAGTCACGAAGATAATTTAAAAATTGCTCAAAATATGATTAATCCAGACAAATATGACTATATCACCCTATTTAGAGAAAGATCTTATCCCTTAGTTAAGATACCAAAAGGTCCTGGTGAAAGTATTGAACAAGTTGGGGGATTTTTAAAGACTCTGGAAGAAGATAACGTAATTAAGCTAATTAAAGATGAGAAGAATGATGTTTGGGTGTTTTTATTGACTGATTTGGTTGCTCACACTTTTTATCCTGAATATTTAATAGAAAAAATACGTAAATATAGAATGGATGGAACAATAAACAAAAATATAGCAATTAAACATTTAGATTTGCTTGAAGAAGCATATAAAAAATAAGGTGTTGGTGTTAATTTGTCAAAAAAAGATGATTCTGCTACTAAACATGCTCTAGAACTTATAGGACTTGCTCATGATGAAGTAAGTACTTATTACAAGTTAACGGGAAGAGGTCCTGTAATGATAGGAGAAATTGCACTTCTAGCAGACGTTTCTGAAGAAAGAGCTGAAGAAATCGCAAATAATCTATTTCATAAAGGGTTACTCAAACAAATTCCAGGGAAAACACCTATATATGAAACCTTACCTCCATATGCTGCATTGGTTAATCAAATACATCAATTTATAGAAGCTATACGGGAATTTGGGCAAGTTGCTCCTCAAAACATACAAGAGCGATTCGATTCTTTAAGTAAGCAATCTGCTAAGCTTAAGAAATTAGATGATTATAAAACACACTTACAAATAATGAAAACTAAATTACCAGCTCAAATTAAACAACAGTTTGAGAAATTCGAATCTGCACTTGAACAAGTAAAGAGATTTCAAGATGTAAGAAGGTTTATTTTTAATTTAAAGGAAATTGTTCCTGCCGATATTACAAAAGAATTTGAAGTAATGGAGTCACGTTTAGATGGGATGAAAACTGAAATTTCAAATAAATTTGAAAAGCAGTTTCGAATCGGTGCATTAAAGAGTATGGCTGAAAAAATAGTCTCAAGAGTAATTTCAGAACAATTTCATGAAACTACACAATATTTTAAAAATAAGTTTGTAGAAACAACACAACGCATGTTAGATCAAGTAATTGCTCAATTAGGAAGTTTAACAGATACCGCAGGAGAAATCAGCACTGATTTAAGCACAGTTTTTATTGATATAGAAGGAGGATTAAAAACAACTTTAGAGGATTTAGAGAAGAGAGTTACTGGAGTTTATGAGGATATACTTTCTGGAATTCAAGAACTAAAAGATTCTTTTCGAGTAGAGATTTTTCAAACACTCCAAAATGACATTATTAACAGCATAATTGATCAATTAGAAAGTGCAGAATATACGATGAACGAATTCTGGGAGCGATCTAAAGAAGCTTCATTACTAAGTTTTAAGGATGTATGGTTTGTAAGAAGTATCGAAGGGATTAAAGCACAAATAAACGAATCATTATCACGTGTAAAGATGCGAGTCCATGTTATTGCCCCAAAATTAGAAGATATTGATTTAATTGCGCTCTCAAAATTGAAAAAACATATTAATATAAGAATTTCGACAAATTTTGATTTGAAAGATCCAGAAGACCAGATACTTTTTCAACAAATTGAAGATTTTCCTAATATTACGCTACGTCATTATCCAAGAGAAAATTTGTGGTCAATTAATAAAGATTTTGAAGAAGTAGTCGTATGCGTTGTATCTAAAACTGAAGGCGGCGAAATTCAGATTGCAGGAATGGGATCTGTTTTAGAGGAGCATGTTAAGTTATTTGCGGCAGTTTTAGAAGATGTGTGGATTCAGAGTAAAAAACTTGATCAAATAGGATATAGTGGAACAAAAAAAGAACTTATTGAAGAACCAATAGAAACTCTACCAACTCCAACTTTTCAAAAAATAGAAGTTCCAATAATAGATACGCAACCAATAAAACAAGCAGACATTCCAGTTGAAACTTCAACCGTTGAACCAAAAGTAGATTTAACTCCGAGTCCAGTGGGTAGTGCAGATGCATTTCTCTCAAGTCAATTTGACAATTTATTGAATAATATTGACCGCATGACTGGAATTGAGATTGGGTCAGATTTAGAGAATTTACAGAATGATATTCTTGAAAAAAAAGGTTTTAGTTCTACTCTTAGGCAGATGAGATTGAGCATTACTGATGTAAAAATAAACCCAAATTTGCTTAACCCTTCAGAAAAGGAAATGTTGATAAAGAAGCTTAAGTTTTGGAGGGAAAAATTAAACCTCTAAATTTTTTTTTTAATTCTACTTAATCTCATTAAAGGATGCCAAATGAATGATTATAATAAATATTCAATAGATTTGGAAATTAAATATAAGCATTTAGAGATCATTGATATTCAAAAAGAAGTAGATAAATGCACTGAAAAGTGGCAAAATGTGTCTCTTTGTCGTGTTAATGATTCTGTCATAAGATTAGCTGTTATTGAAGGAGAATTTCATTGGCATAAACATGAACAAGAAGATGAATTCTTTTATGTTATCGATGGATTACTTTTAATCGATTTAGAGGATAAATTAATAGAATTAAAGCCAAAACAGGGTTTTACCATACCTAAAGGTGTGATACATCGCACAAGAGCTCCTTCTCGCACATCTGTTTTAGTAATAGAAAAAGACACTGTAACTCCAACAGGAGATTGAATGAGATTAAGCAAAATTTAAAAAAGATTTACTGACTCCAGCTTAAAATATTCTTTATTTAAATAAAAATGGATTTTCTATTCCTAAATATTTTTTTATAACCTTAAAAATCTCTTCTTTAGTTCCTATATAGCTAAAAAGAGAATGTTTTGCCTTTCCATGAGATGCATTCTCAATTGTTTCAAAAGGATTTAATTGAAGCTCAATTTCTCCAAAATTTAAGAAGGGCTTTTTTGGGGACTCAGAATTATATGATTGTACAACACCTATCTCTGAATCAGGATGATCTCGAGCAACATCGAAACATTTATCTTGAGTTTTAGGTATATCATCAGATAGCTTGACTAAGAATCCATAATCATCACTATCAGGCATATTTAAAACATAACCAATTTTAGCTGGTCGGGAAAAATCTATATCCTCAGGGCGTATTGCTAACTTATAAATATCATTTACATCAATTTTAAACGCAACATATTTTTTCTCTACTTTCAAACGATCTGAGGGAATATTTCTAAAGTATGATAATGGTTTGGGGTTAGATTTTGTAGGGACAAGCACTGTCCCAGGATTTTTAGTCCCACCACTGATTATAGTAGCTAAGCTCCACCCATTAATCTTAAGGTTTGGTCTAAAAAAAACACAATCATCTAAGATTTCTACTCCGCAATAGGGTAAACCAGTAGGAAGCGGTTCTGTTATCAGTTTAAATTGTCGTGTAACTTCACCCTGGGATCCTTGGTTTGTTATCATATTCCTAATAAATAAATTACTCGAAAGAGTACAAGAGATATCATTATCATCAAGAATTTCGTAATTCGCAGGATCTAATTCACTTGGACAAAACCAATCAGTCCATGTTTCAGGATTTTTGTAAAAATATTCACGTTCTGGACTAATCCAATATCGATCTCCACCAATCGCCATATTTCTTGTTGTTATTATTTCTTTTACTTTCGGATTTATCCATAATATACTATAACATCCCTCCTTTGGGAAAATGCCTAAAACCCGACCGCCATATTCAGAGATGATAATGGATGAATTCCCGTATTTTAACTCAACCAAGGTTATAATATCTGATATTTCAGATATTAGACTTTCTTTAGTAAAATAGTTCATAGTTTACTATAATTTACTGTTATATAAAATTATAGAGTATCATTTGGATTTCCTATTAAATGTGATGTCTATAAGAATAAACTTAAATATATAACTTGGATCTTATAAATTGATTGAAGAGGGTAAAATAATGAAGAACCGTAAACAGATATTTACAGTTTTCATGTTGTCATTATTAATTTTAAATTTTTCTAATTCTTTCCCTAATGTAATTGCTCCTCGTCCTGCAACCAGTCCAGATCAGTTTATTGGTGAGATTTTTCCAAATAGTACCTTAGGCCTCCAACTTATTCGCACTAAAACACTTATCACTATCAATGCAACCGATTTTTATAATAAAATTGATATAAATTTTGATTCAAATTACACAATATATAATCCTGACTATGAAACCACTATCCAATTTATTGTACCTTTCTCTTTTGCAACGAATATTACTAATTTTAATTTTGAAATACATGCTAATAATATTCAAGTCCCTTATAATTTATACAATACGACTCCCTGGAATGAAAATATTACAGATATTGACATTCATTTTTTATCAGGATCTGAAGTATATCCGATTATATTAATTATAAGTAATGTCGTATTACCCGAAAATAGCACATCGGTTATAAGATATCAGATTACTGGATTAAGTACACCATTTAATTCTAAGAAGAAATTCTTCATGGCATATTATTTAGGAACTTCACAAGAATGGATAGGGAATAAAACTGGAAGAATAGAGATAAAACTCTATGCAAAACAACCCGTAATCTTTAAAGGAACATGTCCAGAGATGATGTGTATAAGTAATTCTCTTAATGAAGGACAATTTACTGTTTGTAAATGGAATAATATACAAAATCCTCCTGCATATATTTATATTGGATTTAACTATGAGATACTTGGTGGTCAAACTTTTGATCTTTCAAGAGAGATTATTATTTCAATTTCAATTTTAGGGTTAATATTAATTCTTACATTATTATTGTTTTTATTAAGAAAAAGACGTATTAATATTAAGAGAACTTCGTGAAATCGGGCTTTCACGATGAGACATATATACTAAGATATTTTCCTCATAGTATGATAATGATACCCGATATGATAGATTCATCAAATTATTTTAATAATTCTCTCACTGGGTAGTGTTTTATATATATCATCTTTCTTATTATATTACGATTCATTAAATTTTGGAGTAAATAACAACTTCATGGTGAAAATATGCCAAAAATTAATCATTTTGAAATTAATGCTGATGATCCTAAAAGAGCAAAAAACTTCTATGAAAATGTTTTCGATTGGAAAATCGAAAAGTGGGATGGTCCTTTTGATTACTGGCTCATTAAGGCAGGTGATGAAGATGAACCAGGAATCAATGGAGGATTGCAGAAACGAGAGAATAAAGATGAATCTATTACAACATATATTGGTGTGAAATCAGTTGATGATATAATTAAAAAAATTGAAAAAAACGGCGGAACAATCCTTAAGCCTAAAACTTGTATACCTAGTGTAGGTTATTATGCAATTTTTAAGGATACAGAAGGTAATCGAATGGATATTATG
>Ga0209427_10010782_pt1 | contig 10091 bp, 11 predicted proteins | sample DeeMarSWOR136_30_FD_187465 | JGI IMG/M metagenome (GOLD analysis project Ga0209427, IMG submission 187465) | Marine sediment microbial communities from White Oak River estuary, North Carolina - WOR-1-36_30 (SPAdes) (version 2) | ecosystem: Environmental > Aquatic > Marine > Intertidal zone >...
CAAGATTTGCATGTGCAGGTGCATATTTTGGGTCAACTTCTATTGCTTTTTTAAAGTATAATGCAGCTTTTTTTAGATCTGTTTTTCCAGTTTTTGGGTTGCTGTAAATACAGCCAAGACCATTAAGTGCAGCTACATTATCAGGATTAAAGTTAAGTGCAAGTTCATATAATCTTATTTTGTTTTCTAAAGAATGAAATTCACCATCTGCCTGTTTGCAATAGTCTTCAGAAAGCCCTTCAACCTCATCTTTAAGGGTCTTGAATTCCTCTTCCTTGTCATTAGGTTCTTTTGGCATTTTTACCTTATATTAGGTATGAATTACTAGTATATAAACCTTTCTATTGTTACTACCTACTAGGGATGAATATTACTTGCCTTTGTGATATTCTTGCTTCCATCTAAAGATTCTTCATTTGGTTTCATTTTATCAAATAATGATAAGCTAATGGTGTTGCAACGCCTCCTATTATTCCTCCAATAACGCCTAAAGCAGTCCTTTCAACATGGTCGTCTTCAAGCCCAATTAAGGTGCCTATTCCTGTTCCTACAGCCATTCCTATGAGGGTTGCCACTGCATACCATCCAGTATAATAGATTAAACCTGCTCCTGCCGCAATTCCTGCGGGAATAAGAGCGCCTTTTCCAATTCTTTTTGAGCCTCTTTCCATTGAATACAGCTCAGAACCAATACGTTCGTTTATCCCAGCTAAATAATTGATTCCTAATTTATAATCAGCAAACTTATCATAAAGACTCATGGCTTCGCTATACTTGTCTAACTCCTTTGCCACTTTTTTTATTTTTCTTTTGCCCAATCTTTCTATATCCATTAATGAATGATATCTATTACATATGATTGAAACCAAGCTGCCGTCATGCCTTGCCCTTTTTTTGAATGCTTCTTCAAGGTCTTTGACAGGAGTTGCTATGTTTATGTCTGTTCTTTTTTCCAGATTAAAGTAAAAATCTGCTTTTTTCTTAAGGAATTTTCTTATTTCATAAGGGGCTAATGGCCTGTCTTTGTTTTTTTCAAGCATTTTAACCAGGCTCATGTATGTTCCGAAATATTCCTTGAAGCCTTCTTTGAATTTCTTCTTGAATTTTTCTTCAAAACCATCGTCTTTTGATGGTTTTGCTTTCAGTCTTTCCTCAAGGGATTCTTCTTCTTTCATTTTGTTTTAATTTTGTTCTTTTTTCCTAAATCCTTCTAGGAATTTTTTTGCCTCACTTTCGTAATACCCTCCCCTTGCCAAATTCGCTGCTCTTTCTGCTTCTTGTTCTGCTTTTTCATGTTCGCCTAAATCTATATAAATCTCTCCAAGGCTGATATGAAATTCAAACCTATTTGGATTTAATGAAATTGCTTTTTGCGCCATATTAAGGGCATTATGCAGATATCTTCTATCAAAATATCCTGCCATCCTGTAAGCGCGGCTTAAATCATACAAAACCAAGTCATCTTCTGGATTTTTTTCAAGCAAGGGAACTAATTCTCGCAATGCGTTGCTAAATTCTGTTCTTTCAACATAATGGGCTCCAAGAAGAGCATGAGCTTCATAGCTTTCAGGATTTTCTTCAATTATTTTTTTGAGCCATCTTGTTTTTGTGCCTTTTCTTATATCTCTGTTCCTGTATACAGTAGCTAAATTTTTGGTGTTTTCATTAAAATATTTATTTTCTTCAACTGCTGTATTCCTTCCTGTTAGATAGCCTATTATTCCCCCAGCACCTGTCAAAAAAGTAATGCCAAGTGCAATTCTAAGATAAGGTGATGAAATAAACTCACTTACTGAGAATACCTTTTCAATAAACCCTCCAGCCATCATAGTTAAAAAACCCCCAAAAACTCCTCCAAATATCCCTGCATCTGTATATTCTTCAGAAATGTCCTTGCTTTTAATTGTATAACCTATCAGGCTTGCTATGGTTGAAATGCCAAATAAAGGAGCTAATACACAGCCGCCACCGATAAGATACTCAAGGCCGGCAGCAGCCCCGATTGCAGCAGCCCCGTATCCAATAATTTTTTTGATTAATCCTTTTTTTCTTTTTGATTCTTTTTCTAAATCTGAAACTGTTTGTTCCAATCCCTTTGAATCTGCCTGAATTTTTTTGGATTTATTTTTTTTGTACCCTTCAAGTTCACTTTTTGCTCTTTCCAGTTCATCTTCCAATATCTCATAATCAGCATCCAGTTCAGAATATTCTTTTAGCTTCTGCTCAGCCTCAGCAAGCTGCTCGCGCAGCCTTTCAAGTTCTAAATCTTTTTCATCTTTTTTCAGCCTTTCCTCCAAAGATTCTTCGTTTTGTTTCATTTTTAATAGTCATCATCTATTTCTTTTTCATGCCTCTTAATCATATTATCTATTGCTTTTTCACTAAGGTTTTTGATTGTGAGCATGTCTCCCATACCAATAACCACTTCTCCTACGTTAGAACAGGACTTTGGCAAACGCGTTAAGTCGCAATAGGATACATCAAGCACCCTAAGGTTTCCGTCTCCGAGATAGCCTACATCCTCTGGAAGTGTTTTTAATTTATTGCTGCTTATATCAAGCTCTTCTAAATTTTCAAAACCAAACAGGAAATCAGGAAACTGCCTAATCCCAATGTCAGACATTTCCAGTTTTCTAAGATTATAGAGGTTGTTCATTTCTTCAGGAAGATAGCCATTAAGGGGATTTCTGCTGATATCTAATTCCCTGAGGTTTTCAAGGTCTCCAATAGACCTGGGAAGCGATGTTAACTCATTGCCAGATACATCTAATTTTTCCAGATACTCAAGTCTGCCTATTGATTCAGGCAATGCCTTTAACTTGTTGCGGAATAACTCTAATTTTTTTAGGTAAGTTAGGTTCCCAATTGATTCAGGCAGTGACATTAGTTTACTGAATGCCATATGCAGGCTTTCTAAAAGGGTGAGGTTTCCAATAGACTCAGGCAGTGATGTTAATTTTTTTGAACTAATGGTAAGGCTTTCAAGGTAAGTGAGGTTTCCAATAGACTCAGGCAATGATTCTAATTCTGGTGGATAAATACCTAATAAAACAACACTTTTGTTTTTGATTTCAAAGTCTTCTTTATGGTCTTCTGGTGTGCTGTTTACCTGCGCATAAATATCTACCAAAGCCTGGTATTCAGACTCATTAATTGGTTTCCCATCAATCTTGATTTGCCCTGATTTTGCTTTCAGTCTTTCCTCAAGGGATTCTTCGTCTGGCATTTTTACCATTTCACATCAAGCCTAAAGCCATCATAATCATATTGTAATCCGCTTACTGCCCCTTCTGTGATATAATCCTCAATATTATCATCCAATTCTACAAAATATACATTTGTACCAATTTCCTCACCTGTTTCTTCATCTTTTGCTGGCAGTTTTACAGCAAGTTCCAGGTCTTTTCCTTGTTTTAATTTGTTTTTCAATGTTTGTATAGGTTTTCTTCCTCTTGAATATTCATTGCAAATATAATCAAGAAGATCCTTGAATGTTGAATCTTTATAATCCTCAGGCACATCTACTATGAATCCCTTTTTATAGATAACATCTTTTACTCTTTTATCTGGCAGAACAAGATATATAGCATAGCTGTCATCTCCAAATTCATCTTCACAGAAGATGATTTTGGCTTTAGTATCTACTCTTGATATTGATGATTCCAATCTAGTTATTTCCGGAGGCTCGTTTAAGTACTGCAGCTTCTTTTTGATGCCCTCAATCTCCTGCATGACTTCATCCCTGAGTTTCTCATCAGAGATTCCTTTTGCTTTTTTTTCAGCTGACTTCAGCCTTTCCTCAATTGATTCTTCATTTGGCATTTTCTTTTTTTCTTATTTCTTCCTTAAGTCTTTTGATATCTGCTTCTGCTTGTTTTTTTTTCATTTCCTCATATATTTTCTGATATTTTTCAGCTTCTTCTTCCATCCCTTTTTTTTCATATATTGATGAAAGATAATAATATATACCATAATCATCAGGATTTAACTTGATTATTTTATTAAATAATTCAATTGCTTTGTCATATTCTTTTTTTCTTCTATAAGCAAACCCAAGAAAACGAAGAGCCTGTGGCTGTTTTGGATCTAATTCAAGTGATTTTTCATAACATTCTATCTGTTGCTCTGTTTTATCTAATTGGCCGTAGGCATGAGCCAAGTTATAATACAATTTAGCAAGCTTTTCTTTTTCTACAGGATCAGTTGGTGCTTCTTTTTGAAGTGCTTTTAACCTTTCCTCAAGGGATTCTTCTTTTTCTTTCATTTTAATTCAATATCTTGTTTCATCAGGTAATCCACCACATCTTTTACAGTCAGCATGTTTTCAGCATCATCATCAGTAATAGATATCGCATATTGGTCTTCTATCTCCATAATCAATTCAACACAATCAAGTGAATCTGCCCCCAAATCCTCAGCAAAATTTGTATGATGGTCAATTTTATCTTCTGAAATATTAAGCTGTTTGCTGATTATTTCCCTGACTGAATTGTAAATTATTTTCTCTTTTGGGATTTGTTTTTGTCTTGCCAGCCTGCTGTAATGGTCATAATTTGCTAGAAACCTTTCTCCAATACTGGTAGATATTTTTATTTCATCTAAAGGAGGGAGATTATCATGCTCTGATATTCTTGAACCAATGAAATATGCAATTGCCTTTTTCATATTTTCGTACACATTAACTGCTTCTTTTGCCTTGTATGCAGGGTCTTTTAGTGTTTTAATCCTTGCCATTGCTTTAAGATGGGAATTCCTCCTAAGCTCATCTATTGCCTTGAGTTCCACAAGTTTCTTAAGTGCTTTATCTGGATTTTTATCTAATTGAAAATATGCTTCTGCTGCATCCATAACTTCCTGGGGGAATTCTTCCCCAGCTTTCAGCCTTTCTTCCAAAGATTCTTCTTTTTCTTCTGGCATTTTACTTTTTACCCCTTATAGCGCGGTAAGGCCCTTCTCTGGGCCAAATCCAGCTTTGGACTATGTCCTTAAACTGGCTGACATGTTTTCTTAAAGTCTGGTCATCTAAAAGAAGGAATTCAAATTTTTCTTTTTCCAGGTTATCAGATAAATTCCTTAAAGGCTCATATACCTGGTGCCAGTTTTCCTTATAGTCTTTTTCAGTTGGTTCGCCGCCAGCATTTTCTACTCTTTGGCGGATATTGTTATATTTTGATGCAAGGCTTTCAAGCTGCGCATAATATCCTTTAATTATTTTTTCTTCCTTGTCCATTTGTGCCAGTGCAGGCCTTAAGATAGCCCCATAATATGCTGTAACTGCTGAAAGAAGAACTTTGTTTTTCTTCTCATCTTTTTTTAATTCAGAGATAAGCCATTTTATCTCAAACTCAGCTGATTTGATTTCACCATCTTCAACTTTTTTCCTTACATCATCATAGATTTTAGAATATTCACCAAGTTCCTTGATTGTTTTTACATAATCATCAATGGGCTTTGGCTGCATTTCATTGTAATGAGGTATGCCCATGCTGTTATAATGCGCCTGCCCTGTAAATGAGATATTTAGAGGAGCTTTCTTTATTTTCTCTCTTGCTGCTTTGTTCCACTTCCCTACTTCCTTGTAAAGTTTTTTATATTCATTCCTGAGGACCGAGACGATGCCTTCCAAATCTTTTCGTGCCCCAACCTCTTTGAGGAGCTGCTCAGAACGATACATAGCCCTGACATATTCACCGTCTGCAAATATTTCCTCTATCCTCCTGCATTCGCTTCTGCAATCAAAAAGGCGCTTCACCTGGTCTTTTTCTGTTGCTTTAAGGCAGTTGTCTATATCTGATGCAAGTGAAGGAAACATATCCTCAGATTTAACTGTGTCTAACAGCTTTTCCAGATTTAAACGTGCCTGCTTATATTTTTCATCAGCTTCTTCAGACTCAGGGTTTAGCTCAATCCTGTTAAGTTCCTTTTTAAGCGCCTCAAGCTGGCTTCTTTGCGCATCCCTTTTATTTAATATGCTTTTGATTTTTGGCTCATATTCCCTTAATTCATTTAAATGCGATGAAACATCAAGGACTGTGAACTCTTCATTTTCAAATGCCTGTTTTAGCAGGCTGTATTTCAGGCTGGCTGTTTCAAAGTCATGATCAGCCATAAGCTGCTTGACTTCGTCAAACTGCCGGTCATAATATTCAAGCTTTTTCTTTTCACCATTATCTTCCTGCCCTTTATCTTCATAGATAACTCTTTGCCCAAAAATTTCTATAACTTTTCCATCTTTATCATAAAGAACCCTATTCCCTTTCAATTCAACAATTCTATTTTCTTCATAACAAACCCTATTCCCGAATATCTCCATAACCTTCCCATTGCCATATTTTACTGGAAACCCCCTAAATTCTGTTATTTTTTCTTTTGATTTGTTTAGCTTATATACAAACTCAAGCTCTGGCAGAAGGATTACACCAGCTGGAGAAGGCGTATCCACTAATTTTTCTATTTGTGCTGGTTCTGAAGCAGGTGTGTTATCAACCACTCTTTCTATATTGGTTTTTGGCTGCGGCGCTGGTGTTTCTTTTCTTCCAATTATATAATCTCCAATTAAATACATAGAAACCGCTGCTGCCAGCACAGCTGCTGCCACAAAAGAAGGCCATCTTTTCTTTTTAGGCTTTTCAGTATTGTCCTTGCCTTCCTCTGATTTCAGCCTTTCCTCAAGTGATTCTTCGTTTTGTGCCATTTTTACCAGCGCGAATGTTTGTGTATGTCGCAATTTCCTGCATATAACCTTCTAAATATTATCAATATTTTAGGACTTTTATAATCTAGTTTATTGCCTCCTAATGTGATACTACGCAATCCTTTAAGGTCTCCTAGGCTCTCAGGCAGGTCTGTCAACTCATTTTTTCCTAGATTTAACGACCTCAAAAAATAATCAAGCTCCCCTATAGAATCTGGCAGAGATGTTAATTTATTTGAGCCTAAACTTAAAGATTCCAGTTTCTCAAGATTTCCAATAGAATAAGGCAGGGATGCTAATTGGTTCTTGCCTGCATCCAGTGTTATCAGATTCTTAAGATTCCCAATAGTATCAGGCAAATAAGTTAATTGATTATCTCTTACTTTCAAATGTTCCAAACTTACAATATCTCCTATAGAATCTGGCAATGATGTTAATTTATTGCCTACTGCTTCTAATCTCTTTAAATGTTTAAAATGTTTTACAGACTCAGGCAGTTCAGCAAATTCTAATTCTGAAATATCCAGGGAAACAACGCATCCGTCTTTAATTACATATTTGTAAAACTCTTCTGGGCGCTTGCCAATCTGTGCATAGATATCCTTAAGAACCTCGTATTCATACCTGAAGATAGGTACTCCTAAGGAATTTATTGTTTCTGTTGATTTAAACCTTTCTTCAATTGATTCTTCTTTTTCTTCCATTTTTACCAGCAATAATAAAGCCCTACAGCCAGGCTAGTTGCTAATCCCCCTATGAAAGCAGCACCACAAACACCTGCAGCAATCTCCTCTCCTTCTTCATCATGAAGCCCAAATCCTGCAATAGCCCCGAGAATTGCTGCCCCAACAAGCGCCCTCCAGAAAATAAACCACGCTTCATCTCCCCTATCATATGAAACATCCTGCCCAGCGCAGGTGATTGAACCTTCATTTGAGTAAGATACTGACCTGCATGCGGTTCTTATGTTGATGTTGGTATTTTCAGCATCATAGCCAACTTCATCTCCTGCAATAGTATCAATTGTTATGCTTCCTCCTGTTGCATAGCCTGCAACATAATCTCCTGCTTCTCCAGTTATATGGATAAATCCCCCATTCATTCTATAACCTAAATAATCCCCAGCATCCCCATCTATCTCTAGATTTGTGCCTGAGCGCATGAAGGCACCAAGCCCGTCAAGAGGTCCTGTATTATCCTTGAGCTCCAAATCAAATGTTGATACTTTATTTGATACCTTGTTTATCAAGGCAGATAAGAAATAACCGGCGCTTGGTTTTAGTTTTGTTTTAGAAATAAATTCTTTAATATCATTTGCTGAGTAATCCATATCAGATACAAGAGAAGTTGCGTAGAAGAATTTATCATCCCTATTCCCTGGTTCATTTTCGCAGAAGGTTTTGTATTTGTCTGATATCTTTCCAGCAGGGGTTTTTTGCTGTATTGTTTCAACAACTGCCGGCTTTTCTTTTGGCTGTGCCAATGGGTCTTTAATGTAGCCTCCAATATACAATGCAGCAGCCAGGACTGCAGCACCTCCGATTCCCCATATGACTCTTGCCAATAATCCTGGATAATGTGGGGGCTTATGAAGTTGTTCTCTTGCACTCTTAAGTTCTGCCTTCATCTGCCTGCCGTATTTTTCTGCATTTTCCAGCTTTTTGTTCAGGCTGTCAAAATCTTTAATGCCTTTCCTTACATCTCCAATCTCCTTCATGATTTGTTTCTTGAGATTCTTGTCAGTAATCTGGCTGGCTGTCTTTTCAGCATTTTTCAACCTGTCCTCTAATGATTCTTCTTTATTTGGCATCTTTGTATAACCTTCCTATTTTTTTGAAATATTTCCTGTAGAAACCCTTATCCATTTCATCTACAGAGTCTCTCTTGAGCCGGTCCTCGCACAAATCAAGGGCTTTTTTAAGAAGGGACTTAGGAGTGTTTGGTACTTTTACTTTTGCTTTGTATACTCTTTTAATTAGTTTCTTGAAAAGCTCTATGAATTTAAGGTGAGCCCTGTTGCTGAACTTCAACAGTGATTTTTCTGCAAAATAATCAAGACCTTCCCTTAGATCATTTGCCCATACATAAGTCTTGTAGAGGAGGATGATGGCATTTTCATCTGGCTTTAATTCTATTGCTTTATGAAGCTCTATTATTGCTTTGTCATATAACTCTGCTTTGTAGGCCTGCAATCCTACATCATAATACTGCTCGTATGTAAAATTACCTGGATTATTTCTCTTTTGTCCAGGATTTGCCTTTAGTTTTGCCTCAAGCTCCCTGCATCTTCTTGCCAGATCTCCTTTCTCTGCCTCCAGTCTTGCTTTCTGTGATTCCAGTTTTCCATATTTTTTTAATTCGCTTTTGATGCTTTTTATTTCCCTGTTGATTTCAGCCTTAAGATTCTTGTCAGTAATCTGGCTTGCTGTTTTCTCAGCATTTTTCAGCCTTTCCTCAAGGGATTCTTCTTTTGGCATTTTCTTAAATCTCTTCAGTTTTTAAGGAGCCCTTTTTTTTAAGTTCTTGTAAATGATTGAAGGCATTGCGTGCTATCTCAAACTTAGGATTGATTTCAACTGCTTTTTTATGGCATTCTATTGCTTTGTCAAATTCCTTCATTAACATGTAAGTATTTCCAAGATGATAATATACCCATGCATTATTTGGATTTACATCTAATGCATCCTGAAATGATTTTATTGCATTTCCAAAAAATCTGTGTTGGTAGTAAACATAACCTAGATGTTCATGAGCAGTTGAAGACCTTGGATCTAATTTAATTGCTTTTTTGCAGAATCCTACTGCCTTCCTATATTTACCTTTATGGCTATAAGAAAGGCCAAGCCTAGCATGGGCAAGCACATGTTTAGGATTTTCTTTAATTGTTTTTTTAAAATATTCTACTGCTTTGTCCCAATGACCACTTTTGTAGTGAACCAATCCAAGCTCAGAAAATATATCAGCATTACTTAAACCAAAATCAACTGCCAGTTCAAGGCATGCTGCCTTTTGCTCCGGGTCCTCCCTTTTTAATCCTATTTCATACCATTCCTGTGCTCTTTTTTTACGGACTTCTATATTTTTCTCTATCTTGGATTCTTCATAACCTGCTTTCAACCTTTCCTCAAGTGATTCTTCAGTCTGCATCTTTCTGCTCCTTCCTTTTATACAGCTCTACCATGGTGCTGAAGATATAGCTTACTTTGTATTTGCTGGTCATCCAGAATTTAGACCATGTTGACTGCTTTAAATCCACCATCTTCCACCTGTTGCTCTCGCTGTCTATTAGGAAACCATCATATCCAAGCTTGTCTGCCAGTTGCCTTGCTTTTTCAACAGCTGTTTTTGTCTTAATTTTGTTAATCAGAACAGGGCCTTTGGTGTCTACAAGATAATG
>Ga0209427_10010783_pt1 | contig 10091 bp, 6 predicted proteins | sample DeeMarSWOR136_30_FD_187465 | JGI IMG/M metagenome (GOLD analysis project Ga0209427, IMG submission 187465) | Marine sediment microbial communities from White Oak River estuary, North Carolina - WOR-1-36_30 (SPAdes) (version 2) | ecosystem: Environmental > Aquatic > Marine > Intertidal zone >...
TTGCTACCAAGCTCTGCACGCGAAAGAGGAGTCGGTCCGCGTTGAACTGACGAGGGCGGTCCTCGAGTCGGGACAGGGAAGGATCGAGGAGGCTATCGACAGGATTACTGTCCAGCTCGCAAAATGCAGGGAGGCATGTCTCGAACGGGAGCGAATCACCGGGTGGCTTCTCCTCGGAGAGCTCTTCCTGAGAACGGGTGATTTCTATAAGGCCGAGGAGGCCTTGGCGGGTGCCCAATCAAATGAGAGCACTCTCAGGCAATTTCGTCCCCAGAACATTCGCTTCCTCTACCTCAGGGGTGAGTTCTTGAGAAGGACTGGTCATTGCAGCGAGGCGGACCGGATCATCGAGTCGGCAGAGCACTTGAGAAGTTCCCTGGAGTTGAATGGATTGGATCTTCGGTTGCCGGATTCGCGAGAGAGGAAAAGCATCTCAGTACGTTTTAGAGCACGGTGTGAAAAAAGATCAGCGATTTCAGTTGCCGGCGATGGTGTGGTAACGATGGATCGATACAATCATCAATTAGGAGACAGGGGAGAATGTTTAAAATATGTTCCCAGTGTCTATACGAAGAGGGACTCAAACTTGAAAGCCGAACAGCGATCTTTCGACAATGAATGTGAGACCTTTCTCACGCGTGATTCCCGCCTGCTCGCTCTCCTCGATGAGATTCACCGGGCTTCTCCACTTCCCTTGCCGATTTTGCTGCGGGGCGAATCGGGTGTCGGCAAGGACATCATCGCCCGCATGATCCATCAATGGAGTGGGAGAGAGAAGGAGCCCTTTATTCCCGTCAATGTCAACGCACTTCCGAGAGCACTCTTTGAAAGCACTCTCTTCGGGCATGAACGGGGTGCATTTACAGGGGCGGTGATGAGGCGCCCGGGTATCCTCGAGTCGGCCGGAAGCGGCACCGTCTTTCTCGATGAGATTGGCGATCTCGATCTCTCCATGCAGGCGAAGCTCCTGCGGCTGATTGATAGGGGAGAGTATCTGCCCCTCGGCGAAAGCAGAGTAAGGTACATCAAGGCGAGGATCGTCGCCGCAACGAACCGTAATCTGAAGTCTCTCTGCAGTGAAGGCCGTTTCCGGAGAGATTTGTACTACCGTCTTACCGTTCTCGCCTTCCACATCCATCCCCTCCGCGAGAGGCGAGCCGATATTCCACTTCTCGCTGATCACTTCTTATCGTATGTATGTCGGTACTACAAACTCGGTAATTTGCGGATGACCGATGGGGCAATGACCCTCTTGACCGGTTACGATTGGCCCGGAAACGTGAGAGAGCTGCAGGGTGAGATCATCAAAGCGGCACTGAAAGCGAGAAGAGGTGTTCTCCGTACCTGTCATTTCTCTGTATCCTTACGGGGAATATGCGATGATGGTAGAGAAGGTGGTACGGTCAGCCTCGTTGCGAGGATACATAACTATGAAAGAGCAGAGATTATCAAAGCCCTGCACGATGCCGGCGGCAACTGCACAAAGGCTGCAGAATTCCTCGGCGTGAAAAGGACGACTCTCATTCACAGAATGAAGCGCCTGGGAATTGATCAATGACAGACAATCTTCATCAATCCCCTCGATGGGCATTACAGCTTGTATCCGAACTTCCGCAGGAGGTCGTATCTCCACTTGCGGCCCTCTTCGTCCTCCACGCCCTTTGGCTTCTCACCGTCAACGACCCCGAGGATGCCGCGACCCTGGTCTGTTTCTGCGATGATGACCTCAACTTCGTTCGCCGTGGCGCAGAAGATGTGACAGACCTCCGGGACATTCTTCACGGCGTTGAGGAGGTTAATGGGGAAAGCGTCCTTCATGAAGATGATGAACGAGTGGCCTGCCCCGATTGCCCCGGCATTCGTCTTTGCAAGCTCGATCATCTCCTCGTCGTTTCCCGAGCAGCGGATGAGGCAGTGACCGGAGGCCTCACAGAACGCCAGCCCGAAGTTGATGCCGGGCACCGATGAGACTGCGGCTTCGTGCAGGTCCTCTACCGTCTTGATGAAGTGAGTTTGACCGAGGATCAAATTAACCTCACCAGGCTTCTGAATTTTTACCGTTTTGATATCCATCTATCTCCTCCTTGCCGTCGCATTTCATCTGCAGGTGAACGCATCAAAGACAGATCCGTGAAGAAACGAGTTAATGACATTTATACCGAAGAAAGGAGCTCATGACATTTACACTGAAGAAACGAGCTCACAACATTTATACCGGCGTATGTACATTGTAGTGGTATGGTACTCACATGGCAACTGTCCTTATTGGATTACTGTTCAATCAATGGAGAGTGTTGTACATATCGGTGACCGAGGCACTGGGGGCAGTTCACGAGGCCCTATTGATCCGACCGGATTCCTGACTAATCAGGAAACCAGCCGGATCCATATCATCGCAGGAGCACCATCTTCTTCGTTTTGCAGAATCCCTTTGTCTCCATCCGGTAGAAGTAGATCCCGCTCGCAACCTTTGAACCGTTGTTGTTCGTGCCGTCCCAGGTCGCGGTATACGACCCGGCATCCTTCACGTCATTGACGAGTGTTTTCACCAGCTGTCCCGCTACGTTGTAGAGCTTGATGGTGACATTCCCCTTGGCCTTCATGTCGAACTTGATGGTGGTCGTGGGATTGAAGGGATTGGGGAAGTTCTGGGCTAACCTGTAAGCGGTCGGTACTTCTCCTCCTGTTATGTCAGGTTTGCCCGCGCCCATACCCATCCACTGTCTTACTCCATCGAAAATGACATTGCGCATCATGGGAGAATAAGGTCCTGTATCACGAATATACATGAAGCTAAAGCCGAACCACATTGTTCGTACCGTATGTCCTCCAACGTTTGTCCTCTCGAATTGGATACCGGCGTAGTGAGTTTCTCCACCGAAGTCGGGATACTTCAGTGCCGGGATGCCGTTGCCCCACGGGGCGAGGATATCAAACTTGTTAATGGTTGGACATCCCCCGTAGACACAGAACGAATCGGGTGAACCGGAGTGGTAAAAGATTCCCCCGGGGACACCCGTCACCAGAGGATTTGTCACCCCATATAACCGTCCCTCGCCTGTCAGGTGGTAGTAACTGGCCTCGACATAATCGACACCGCACCAGGTGTTCATGAACTCGAGTGCCCGGGGGTTGGTGAGGTTCTGGTGGAGGTCGTAGGCGATGTTGTCACCCAGGACCCATATTCCCACGTCATGCTCTGCGGTGTTCATCCAGTTGATGAGCAAGGTGAGGTCGTTGCTCTTGTCGCTGTTGGGGGTACCGTCGGTGATTGTTCCCACATCGAGATCACCGGAATCCCAGATGATGGTGTTGTAGAAGGTGACCAGATGGTTATTCCTCGCCCGGCTACCGGGGCCATTGGAGACGAGCGAGGACGGACTGTTCACCTGGTAGACATCGGGTTGACTCCCCATGAGAACAGTCTCGAACGTGGGATCGAAGTACCGCTTGACGAGCCCGTAGCCTTCACCGCCGCCCCGGTGAGCGAAGTCGTCTACGTAGAGTATGTCGCTCTTACCAGTCGGCAGGCACGTCCACTCGAAGAAGACGCCATGGGACTCGGCACGGGTAGGAAGTGTCGAGCTCTCACCGGCATTGTCATAGGCTTTGAAGTAGTACTCGATCATGTATCCCCTCGTGAAAAGGGAGTCGTTGAGATCGACCGCATACCTATCCTCGACTGCATCACCGGCATAAGAGTAAACGCTATCACACTGGAGGATGGTCCACTCAGTGCCATCATCGCTCACGTAGTGACCGTCAGAGCCTTCCAGGGAGGGTCCGTAGAGGTTCGGCCTCGGGGTGGGGCGGAGGTCGGTGCAGCGCACGTGGAGATAGATCTTGGGGCCTCCCGCGTCCTCGGCGATGCCCCCACCCAGGGGTGAGGTACAGTCGACCACAATTGAGTCACCCGGAAGGATAATCGGGAGGTTATCGTACGGAAGGATAATCGGGAGGTCATCGTACGGCTTGATATCGTTCGCAGCATCGGCACGCACCCAGCTCTCCATATTGAACTTTTCCTCGGGGAAGTTATCCTGGAAGAGGTCGAGATCACGGTAGGACCACTGAGGACCGATGGTCTTGTACCTCTGAATCCTCACATTGTCAAACCAGGGTGCGGGGGTATGTTCCTCGCAGTTACCGACGGTCGGGTACCAGACATCGCACATATCCCGGACAGAGAGGAGCACCTGGATTGAATCGGAGGTAACGAGATGACCGATTGAGTTCGAATTGAATATATAATCGCCACCTCCATCTGTATAATACCAAAACCCAGGTCCCATCCACAGGCCCGGGCAGCCGGTGGGATCGATATTCCGCACCGCCCAATTATAGAACACGAGGTTCTGAATTGGATTGTCATCGTATACGGTGTACCTGAGGAGGGCATCACCAAGCTCCGGAAGGTCCGACGGAGGGATATCGGCATCCTGGATCTCGTCGTTGTTCGTAGAGTACTTGGTCATATCAATAATCGGAGAAATCACCCCTTCATACTGGCATAGAGCCTTGATACCACTGGGACCCACGTAGAATGGGGTCTTGCAGAATGGGGTATCGAACAGTCCGGGATAGCTCTCACTCGGATACCCTGGATAGCCGATGAAGAAGATAACCTGCGTGCTGAGGTTGTCACCACAGGGATCCTTGTCGGTCAAGTTGTGGGCGAGACTGCTGTAACTACCGTAACTTACTTCATGCGAGGAATCCCATATCCCGACATGCTTGTCACCTACTGCAGCACCTTCGAAGTCCTCGAAGTCGATGATACCGTTGGGATGGGCGAGGGTGATACTGTCGACAATTACAGCACCGTCGGTGTTCCACAAACCGTCCTGATCGCTCCCAGCTCCGTCGGAGACGAAGTGGAATTGGATTTTCGTATCAAGTTGGGTGGTAAATACTTCATGAAAGGCCACGGCGTCACGTGTGCCATCGTGAAAGGCAATTATTTTATACGTGCACCCGTTTGCGTTTAAACTAACGTATTCAAGGGAGGTGAAGTCATACTCTGGCTCCGAGTCGCATCGGAGGTGATACGAGATGGTGAATGTTCCGCTGGGAAAGAAGAACGGGCCGGCACGGAGAATCTGATTCCATCTGTTCCCATAGCCGGGGGCGTTGAACCAGGAACACATATACTCGTCTGTACCCGGACGGGCACCGCACCACATCGACTTGGTTCCCTCGATGGGAACGAGCCCACCGAAGTCCCCACCGCCGAGACCGGCAAAGTCGTCCACATGGAAGAATTCGCCCCTCTGTCTCGTGAAGTCGAAGCGTGTCCACCCCTGCCAATCTTGCCCATCGAAATCGAACTTCACGATGTTGTACGTATCGACCTGGGCGGAGGTGTACCATCTCGAGAGATCTGGTTCCATGAACTCAGCGAACGCCTCCTCATTCCACTCCCTCATGATCCGCTTACTACGCTCCGTTCGATCCTCGTGACCGAAGGTGGTGCCGATTGATACCACGAGCACACACATGATCAGTGTGACAATCAATACCCTGCTCGTCTTCATCACTTCCCCCTCTGCGGAAGTATGCGGCCCCCTATCTCAAGAGGACCATCTTCCTGCTTTTACAAAAGGCCTCCGTTTCCATTTGGTAGAAGTAGATCCCGCTCGCAACCTTTGAACCGTTGTTGTTCGTGCCGTCCCAGGTCGCGGTATATGACCCGGCATCCTTGACTTCGTCCACCAGGACCCGCACCAGCTGCCCCGCTACGTTGTAGACGTTGAGCGTCACATTCCCCTTGGCCTTCATGTCGAACTTGATGATGTTGTATGTGTCAACCTGCGCCGAAGTCTGTAGAGCTCTGAAATCGGAATCGATGAGGACGGGAAATTTCCCTTCACTCCATTCTCTCATGAATCTCATGTTTTTCTTTGCCCTGTCTTCACGTGCGAGCGCAGCGCAGACGGCAAGTAACAGCACACAAACGCACACTACAACGATCAGATTCTTTCTCATGATTATCCCCCTCTTTTCATGCGGTCAGAGAGGATGAGTGGAGTTTGAAAATCAAACAGGGACCGCCTTGCATATATATTTTAGCACAAATTTGTGCAGTATTCAATTGATGACCTACTTAAAAGCTCACTCAAAATGCTTACTCACAAGGGTGCACATACCTTGACACTACCCCTCTGGTACCAGGTCATACGATCCATGAATTCCTATCGGGCATTCACTAAGCGGGCGAAAAATTGTTAAGTGCGAGAGTATGCGACGAGAGATAAATATACTTAATCCTCGGATAGAGAGTATCTGACAGCACTTTCCGCATGGATCTTTGTAGTGTTCAGGAAGGGGATTCCAAATTCTTCTTTGGTGAGAATAAGTGGCAGTTCTGTGCATCCGAGGATCAATCCCTCGATTGCCGCATTGCCTATCATTCTTTTCACGATCTTTAGAAGGTCCTTGCGGGTTTTTTCAATGATCTGTCCCAGTCCAATTTCTTCTTCCAGTTTGGTATGAATGTACTGTTGTTCATCTCCATTGGGGACGACGATTTCAATCCCTTTCGTCGAGAACGTCTTCTGGTAGAAGTCGGATTGCATGGTGAACTTCGTCCCCATGAGACCGACTTTTTTCAATCCCTGCTCCTCGACGACCGTGAGTGTTTCTTCAACGATACTCAGCATCGGAACGGGGGAGAGAGTCCTCACCTCGTCAAAGACGATGTGAGGTGTATTTGCCGATATCAGAGCGAAGTCTGCACCTGCTCTGTGAAGTGACGTTATTCCTTCTAGCAGCCAATCCACCACCTGGGGCCATTCTTTCGATTCAGCCATACGAAACAGCTCTTTGAGGTTCATGCTGTAAATAATCACATCCGGATAGTTCTGGCCTTCTTGTTTTTTCAGGTATGACTCGGTGATGATGCGATAGTAGTCGATGGTGGCCTCGGGTCCGAGTCCGCCGATTATACCAATTCTCTTCATCTCAGCCTCCTCGCAATTCAAAATAAGAACTCATCGAGTACGATTCAACGGATAATTAAGAAAGGAAGAGAAGATCGAAAAAGGCCGGGGAAAGGGGCGGTAAAAATACTTGTTATACACAGGCTAAACGTGTTATTTTGCATTTTAATCGAATAGTAATTTCATGTAAACGGACCGTATCAATCGTATGAAAAACGGGAGGTTTCATCGAATGGCTCGAAGGAAAGAAACGTCTCATCTCTCCAAGGCAGGAAGGGAATATTCGGTCAGTCCTGAGGGTGAGAAGTTTTTGATCCCACAAGTGCAGGAGTACCAGGTTGAATTTAATCGCGTCAAGAAGCTGGCCACGACAGCCCGCAAAGAGGGAAAGGAAATTGTTGTGGTGATGGGTGTGGGATTTGTGGGGGCAGTGATGGCTGCGATCATTGCCGATGCCGAGGACAAGAGGGGCCGTTCGAGTAAGTTTGTTATCGGCTGCCAGAGGCCCAGCACCCGGAGCTACTGGAAGATCCCCCTGCTCAATCGAGGAGAGGCGCCGGTCAAGGCGGAGGATTCGGAAGTATACGAGATCATCAAACGCGGTGTTCTTGAGAAAAAAACCCTCACCGCCTCCTACAACAGCGATTGCCTGAAGCTCGCCGACTGCGTGGTCGTGGATGTGCAGTGTGATTACATCAAGAACGACCTCGGCGGCATGCGTACCGGGGAGGTTGACATGGCGGCACTCGAGGCGACGATGCGAACCATTGGGGAGAAGATTCCACCGAAGTGTCTCGTGCTCATCGAGACCACCGTCGCTCCGGGTACGACGGAATTCGTCGCCTGGCCGATTCTCAAAAAGGCTTTCGCCTCGCGGCGCATAAAATCAATCCCTCTTCTCGCGCACAGCTTCGAGCGCGTGATGCCGGGCAGGGAGTATGTCTCGAGTATTCGTGATTTCTGGCGAGTCTGCTCCGGCTGCAACACTGAAGCCACGAGGCGGGTGGAGAGATTCCTCCGGCAGGTGCTGAACACAGAGGACTACCCGTTGACTGTTATGGATCGACCGATCGAATCGGAGACGACCAAGATCGTCGAGAACTCGTACCGGGCGACGATACTCGCATTCCTGAACGAGTGGAGTCTCTTTGCCGAGCGAAATGGAGTGGATCTCATCAAGGTGATCAAGGCCATCAAGATGCGCCCCACGCACAGCAACATGATATTTCCCGGTCCCGGCATCGGGGGGTACTGCCTCCCGAAGGACGGTGGGCTCGGTTATTGGGCATACCGGCACATACTCGGCTTTGAGGACGGTGACAACGTCTTCCAGATCACTCCCACTGCGATCGATATCAACGACACGCGGGCCTTGCACGTGGCGGAGCTCACCAGGGATGCCCTCCGCAATATGGACAGATATATCGCCGGTGCGGAGATACTGCTCTGTGGTGCCAGCTACCGGCAGGACGTGGGGGATACCCGCTACAGCGGGAGCGAGCTGGTCGTCCGGAAGCTAACAGAGATGGGTGCCAATATACGTGTCCACGATCCGTACGTCGAGCACTGGTACGAGCTTGAGAAGCAGGACGTCTACCCGGCGCCGGGTCTTTCGTGGAAGCGTTTCTTCCGCAATCAGGAAGACCTCGTAAACGTTCGGGTCCAGAAGAATCTCCGCAGATCGCTGAAGGGCGCTGAGGCCGTTATCTTCGCCGTCCCGCACGAATCCTACCTGGCAGTGGAACCGGATGATGTTGTCCGCACAGCAGGGGGGCCGCTGGCAGTGATCGACTGCTTTGGTATCCTCCCGGACGATAAGATCCGTCGTTACTTGGAGCTTGGTTGTGAGGTCAAGGCCCTCGGGCGAGGTCATATCCAGCGTATCAAGAGGGGAGTGAGGAAGAAGGGGCATCGGAGCCGTAAACGGTAGTTCGGTGGACTGCTTGATTTGTGTGGACCACAGGTCGATAAGAAATTTTAAGAGAGGACTTGATATGTTTAAAGAGGGCTCTTTCGTGTAGGGTCCCAGATATCGGCGCGCTTGAGCGGCGGGCAGAACGCGCAGCGGTTTTGCCCGTCTGCCTCGAAGCGCTTGTTGGCCTTTCTGGTTCATGTCAGGTCGAGACGCATCACGAGTCGATCTCTGGCCGTCTCGGGCGAAAGCCCGATGGACTTCGCCTGTTCTTCGAGCGCCTTGACGAACTGGGGGAACTTGCTTGGATTCTCCAGCTCGGGGTGTATATGCCGATCAACAAGGCGGAATCCCAACTTCTCCCAGAATGTATGTCCGGCACTGCCTGTGACCTCGTAGATGATGGGAAGGTCCTCAAAGGAGTCGGCCTCAATCCGTTTCCAACCGTTTGCTTTGGCCCACTCAATCAAGGCTCTAACCATGCGCGTGGCGATGCCCTTCCGCTGGTAGGGATTCTCTTTCTGCAGGGAACTTCCCGTCATCAGACAATGAACGCCAAGTGTCTTGTCTTCTATCTGTGCAGGGTCTGGAAAGTCGCTGTCGGTAAAGTCTTCAGCCGGGCCGCCGGGAGGATCCTGCTGAAGACAAGGGCCACCCGCGCCCTCAATATCGCAGATGGCTTTGGGGTAGAAGCGAAGGTGCCCCACGATCCGATCGCCGTCGCGCGCCAGGATGGCGCAAGCTCCATAGGTTCTGGTGAGCTTCACCAAGAGCGGGATATTCCGCTCGCGGTAGCGTTTCCATGGCATTTTGTCTGTGGATGACCACTGGTCGATGGTGTCGCGCGAGAGCGGTCCGCCATGAAGACAACGCCACAAGATGAACTCCTCCGTCATCGGTTCGACCACGACGTCTTCAATCATGATGCTCTCCTTTCAAGCCAACGCAGAGCTCAGGCAGTCCGCTTTTCGGCGTCACCTGGAGCGAATTGTTAGCTGCTTGCAACTAGAGCCTGAAATTTATCTAGAATCTGTTCATTTGTCGGTTTGACAATATGAGCAATATTACTAGCCACTTCTTCGTTATCAAAATCTTGATGCCAGTTTATGACTGCACCACCCTAAACATCTTCAATGGTCACTGTCAGCGTTTAATGTGGATGTGAATTATGACGAATCATAACTTTATTTGGTTCTTCAATTTCTTGAAATATGTTTTCGTTTGGGTAGTTTGTTACATCC
>Ga0209427_10010785_pt1 | contig 10091 bp, 8 predicted proteins | sample DeeMarSWOR136_30_FD_187465 | JGI IMG/M metagenome (GOLD analysis project Ga0209427, IMG submission 187465) | Marine sediment microbial communities from White Oak River estuary, North Carolina - WOR-1-36_30 (SPAdes) (version 2) | ecosystem: Environmental > Aquatic > Marine > Intertidal zone >...
GGGGAATCTTCAAAATAATCGAAGACAAAAAAAAGCCATCCGAAAAATAGGACAAAAGTCGGAGACGAAGGAAATGGGACTGCCAGGCAATAAAGAAATCTTTGAAACAGCCCGCAACATTAAACTTGATATCCATGATATGGCTGCTTTAAGAGTTCAGATATCGAGGTTAAATAAGAAGCTGAGGCAGGGGACAAACTATAAGGTTGAGAGGGTGCAGAGGAAAGACCAGTTCTACTATAGGATCAGTTAGGCACCATAGGGTGGAAGCATTAAATGTATTACTGTGAATAGATAACTTGATTTTGCCAGAAATAAGGTAAAATTTTAATAAAAACATCATTAAGGTAATTATGAAAACTTTTACTGCAATTCTCCAAAGAGAAGACGATATGTATGTAGCCAAATGTTCTGAGATTGGCACCGTAAGTCAAGGCGCCACTATTGAAGGTAGTAGTGGGGTTGGTGAGAAAGCTCTTGGAATGTAATATCTGGAATGAATCTTGGGCAATAAGTATAGTGTAAAAACTTTATTTTTGTTCTCTATGTTGGCACGGCTTTTTTCCTGAATCGTTCATATTCGCAAAGCAATACAAGGTTATAGCGTGAACTTCAGGGCCTTCCGCATCGTGGGAATCTTGACAGTTCTCTAGTTATGAATCCCTTAGGACTTGTCACCCCTACTCTCCCTTTCTTTATGTGGAAGACTCCATAGCCTAGGATATAAGAGTGTACGTTTGAGCCAATCTGCGAGGAGGTATGAGCGGAGATTACCTATGTGGACATCTGTGTAAACCGTTGGCCCGCAGGTATAGATTGCTACCCGTTGGGGGTGCAATGGTTCGAATACCTCCTTTGTTCAGGTTAGGGTGTTATAAATATACAAAGTTATCTCCCCTATTTTTAATAAGTTAAGAGCTTTATCTCATGTTTTACGTAATGTCTTAAAAAATATCTAGAATGCTTTAGCTGGATGTTTCCATTACGGTGTATGTTACCAATTCCATATTACGCTTTGGGGAACCGGGTGGACCTGCTAGTCCTTCATAACGAACAAGATAGTGGGGGGGATCAACGCTATACCACACTTTCATCTTTGGGAGAAAGGTTCCCCAAAAACCATCCATACCAAATTCAATTTTGTGACACTCAATAGTTTGTTGATTAACCTCTACTTTTTCTCTGTTTTTGTATTGTACACTAAACGCATACTCCTTTTGTCGCTCTTCTCCATAGTAGCCAATTTTTAGTTTTTTGAGTGTGCCAAAAGGGAATCCACGAAAGATGTAGGTCATGATAGCAAAATCAGCCAGTTTGATCTCATCTTTTCCAAAGTGTAGTTTTTCATCAATCACCGTTAAGTGTGAATCCAGAGTAACTTCCGGAAATTTTCTCACCGTATGAACGGATAAGGTTGCCATGGTGTCTTTTACCAGTCTTATTGTTCTATCCAGATGCTCTGAGCGTGAGGTTATTACATATAGTTCTCTTTCTCCCTCCCTTTTTATCACAACACGTTCAACTACTGTTAATAGCTTGTCACCTATCTGGGAGATATAGGTTGCTGTTTCCCCACTGGGGATGTGTGGATCCAAAAAGGGAGTCTCAGCGCACACAACGCCTGAGGCTCTGAGGACAAAAGAACATAGCAGAAATATTATTTGCACGTATTTGAGTTTCATGACTTTAATCCTTTCTATTGTACGATCAGCATAAAACTTTTTGTGTGTCTATTAGAAGAAGAGTTCAAAGACTTGTTTGAGGTAACGTATGTAGTGGAGTTAGTAAAAAATACCTATGTCACGGAGGGTCCATGAATTATAATTTCACCCTGATAACCATCGACCGTGACTATGGTATCGTCTTTGAGACGACACGCCCCGGTTACAGAAACGATAGCGGGAATTCCATACTCTCGAGCAATGATTGAACTGTGTGAAAGGAAACCTCCTGACTCAGCTATGATAGCTCCTGCCCTGGTAAAGAGCGGTGTCCACCCCACATCAGAGTAAGGAATAACTAAGATATCACCATCTCTTAATTTATGCAAGTCCTGGATGCCCTGAATTACTCTTAGTCTCCCTTTATAGTATCCTTTCGAAGTCGGAATACCTTTTAGTTTAGTTCCTTTCTGGGTTTTAACAGGAGGCTGATGGTCTCCATAGATAGTGTTGGGGAGGGTGGTATCTTGATATTCCTTGATTTCACGCTTTCTTTGAGCGATCTTCTTTTGGTAGGTGCCCTCCATAGGGCCCTTTTCTACCGTCGTCTTCACTTCGTCAAAATAGAGGTAAAAGATGTCTTCACGGTCTGTGATGAGTCCTCTGCGCACAAAGTGATCACCCAGAGCGAGAAAGTACGCCCTGAATAAGCCGTAACCAAATGTGTAGAGGAAACTCACCTCTTCTCGATAGAGTCTAAAGTTTCGAGCCCTCTTGTAAATTGGTGTGAGCAGTAAACGACGTAGTGTGGAGATGTTCAAGTTCGCAAAATGGAGTTTTACGGTGCACTTATCCTCCGAATGTGTGTAGTTGACAATCATTTTGAGGATAACATCAGGTTCCTCCCGCCAGGGAACTGATGAGAAATCGTTGCCGCTATTGCTCAGATGACCAAATTGCTTAAAAAAGTCGACAATATTCCGTTGTAAGGCATCGATACCCTTAAGCATTAAAAATTCTGCAAAGGTGCTCTTTCTGATTTTGTCTTTCACTTTCTCGTCTAACTTGTTAAACTGTTGACTCATATTCTTAAGATTAACATTAGGGTCGAATCGTTTTAAATCATCCATATCTCTGGTGACGTCAAAATTTTCAAAGTCAACACCGATTTTCTTCAATTGGTATTTAAGAATACCATTGTATAATCCCATTAAAAGATAGGTGTTAATAGTATAGTATGCAGTCTTTTCATTCAAGGCATAGAGTCTTTCAATCTCGCTGATAATATCTTTTTCGCTTAAATGATTTATCTGATCAATAGAAAAGGATTGGTAGTTGAGCTTCACCGCTGGGAAAAATTCCTTAGTCTTTCTAGCGAAAGTGATTTTATCTATGGCACATCGCATAATTTTTGGTAAAAGCAATAGGGTCCTTTTGGTGGGTTTAAAAGAAGGCTTTTCAGTTCCTTCTACGTCAACTTCCATCAGCAGCTCAATGGTATTGCGGGGTAGTCCTAGTGCCTCAAAGATTTTACCGATAGTTCCCATATTAAAGTAGGCTCGGTAATAGAAAGACTTGGCAAGACTGTTAGGATCGATACTAATTTTACCAATAAGTTCAGTAAAAAGCCTTGTCCACGCACCACACACTATTGGCACATTGGTTGACCAGATTAGTGGTTTGATCATTCCTGGAAACACCTCTTTGGCAAAAGTATTTGAATAAAGGTTGTTATTTTTTAAAGAGGTGATTTCCCGCAACTGGACCCAATTGATGGTAGAGCCATCATACACCCACTCTAAGTCTACATCTTCTCCGTAAGCTCGGGAGATTTCCTTAGTTTTAGTAACGACTTCTTTTATAATGCTAAGATCGATATTCTCATTTTCTGGTCGTTGGGTCCACTCCCCCCACTTATTGACCCACCGTCCGGGAGTGATGCCATCCTGAAGTAGACTTTCACCACTTCCTGTAACTGCTTCAACGATGGTTTCATCCATTCCTGTTATCGGGTTTTTACTAAAGGAAACACCTGAAAGGGCAGGTGGTACCATTTCTTGGATGATTACTGCCATTTTCAGCTGAGGCTGGTCTATGCCAATCTTTTCTAGATAGGTTTTCACACCTTTTGAATAAGTTGATGACCATATGGTTTCAATTGCTTGCATGATGTTGTCTACACCATGTACATTGAGGATGCTCTTAAACTGACCGGCAAATGAATGGTCACAAACATCCTCAAGATTTGCCGAAGAACGGACTGCATAGTTCCGACCCTCATCTATTATTCTTGACAATTCGTCTTTGACGATCCCGCTTATCTGTTGATCGTTTCTCAGGTATCGTATATACGCATCCCATGTGCACACATAGGTTACAGGTGTGTTGAACCTTTTTTCAATTAAGAAATGCAGTTTTTTGGCTTTATTGCCAATACTCTGAGGAAGCCTAGTCTCTTTGAGATTAAGAATGTAGTGTGTTCGCACTACTTTTATCCTCTCCATTTGACTTTCGATGAAAAATACCGTAATAGATGAAGTCATCTTTTCTTTTGTAACTGTTTAAGTAAAACAAAAGGCTGGTTAACAGACCGAAGAGAACAAAGATCCAGTCCCTCTCGAAAAGAAAGATCACTATCGGGATGAAAAGCAGTGGAATTTTCTTTATCAGTAAGTTGCCGCGTGAAAGTTTGAGTATGAGTATCCATAGAACTAAGAGGGTGAATAGTGATTTCCATGAAAGAATCAATAGGCTCCACATAGCAAGTGTGCTCCCTTTACCGCCTTTTCCCTTTAGAAAAATAGAAAAGCTTGTTCCAATAAGTGAAAGGTATACAAAGAGAAGAGTGAGTGAGAGATTACCTGAAAAGAAACGATGAGCCATAAAAATAGGGATGAGAGCCTTGGAGGTTTCTCCCAAGACGGTGATAGTTCCAACTGCATAACCACCAACCTTAAAGGCGTTTGTTACGCCGATATTACCAGTCCCTTCTCTACTGAGGTTTTTTCGCTTAAGAAGGTAGGTTGCGACATGGGCATAGGGGATTGCACCATAAAGGTAGCATATAATAGAGTAAAAAATGATTTCCATAGACATAACATGTCAGAGATGATACTTTAGTCATTCATTTAATTGTTTGGATAAAACTTAGGAACCTCCAGATAGATTACCCGTATTTAAAAAGCATGTATCCTCCTTTAAGATAAAAGACCCCACAATGAGGTGGGGTCGTAAAAGAGAACTTTGTAATAGGCTGTGTGTTTCACATATTTTGTCACTCTTCTGCGATAATCTTTCCAGATGAAATCTGCTCAGTTGGTTCCCCCTTACCTTGACTGACCATTCTCTTTACTTCATAGTTATAGTTTCCATTATAGATGAAGCAGATGCTGGCAGTCCCGCCCTGGGGAATCTTGCCAGTTTCGTAGTAACCAAATAGATCAGAATAAAAGTTAACGGGCGCTTTGCAGGCAATTCCCAACTTATCAATAAATTTGATTGTGACAGGTTCAGGATCACTATTGAACCATACGATTGTAGTGCCTAGCTTTACCTTAAGTGAATTGGGGGAGATACCTGCTGGTTCCCTCTTCATGATTACGGTTTTCACCGGCGCTGTGACCTTTTCCTCACCTGCGATGACTGTGTCCCAAGTAAGCAGTAAAAAAGTTCCTACTATGCAAAGTGAGACAAATAATACGAACAGATAACACTTCTTGGTTTGGAACATAAAAACCTCCTTTCATTGAATAGTTAGTTATTAAATGGATAGTGATTTTACTTAAAAAGAAATTGATGAGAACAATATATTGTTTACTTCTTAAATCATTGCACTTTTTTTATGAGAGTGGTTCACTTTTTTCAGATTAGTCTTTTATATATATAATAAAGTTATGTAGTTAGTAAATGGGAACAATATACTATTTCTAATGTGAAAAACATAGTATTTAAAGTTAGTTTACTATTGAGTTCATTAGTAGTAAAAGTAGTGAAGAGAGGTTTTAATCATAAGTGTGCGAAGATTACATGGGTAACTAAGTAACCTTTATATTTAAAAAAAACAGTCTATTCTTTTCTCCGACCCATCTAAACTTTGTTCTTGCACCTGTTCTATTAAATTGTCGAAAATACGATTATTTTATATATATAATGCAGAAAAAAATGTTTTTGTCAACTCTTTTTTGAATAATGTCAAATAAGAAGTAAAATGGGATAAGTGTAGGGACGCAGTTAAAAGCTACTCTTTTGAGCAGGTTTCACCAAATCGTCGCCTGAGCCAGATAGCAGCGAGCACCAGCACAAGAGCGAGCACTGTCAGAATCAGGAGGTTTTCTGGAGCTGGACTGCGGATTGCCTTGTCTAGTCGATTTCCCAGCAGTGTCATTACAACGATAGCAGGTGACATCCCAATCAGCGTCCCCAAAGTGTACTCCCGAAATCTGATATGGGAGGCACCTGAGAGAAGATTGATCACTGTAAATGGAGCAAGAGGTTGTAGACGAAGTGTAACGATCGTCAAGAGACTGTGACGGGCAAGACGCTGGCTCACTTTATTCACACGACTCCCTACCAACTTGTGCACTGTCTTATGTCCGAGGGTGTGTCCGAGGGCATATAACACAGATGCACTTGCTAGTAAGCCAAGCAGTGAGTAGACAGGACCTACCACTGGTCCAAAGATCAGAGCAGTTGCAGGGATGAGGATAGCTACTGGAAACACTACTAATCCGGCGATTATGTACGCTGCCATAACGTAAAAGAATCCTAAAGGATCTTCCCTCAGGAGCAGTGATAAGGTCACCAATTTCTCGTACTCAATCCGGTTTCCCATGTTTATCACACGCCAAAAGTATGCAATTACACAGAGCACGATCAGAACTGTTGTAAAGCATAGAAGTTTGAATTTTTTTGACTCACGGACACCCTTGGGGCCTAACTTACTTAATAGCGTTTTCAAATCGGCACTTATAATGATAAGAGTTGATGCTATAGTTTATCCCAATTGGTAATTATATTACATTACTTTATCATATAGAGGTTATGTCAAGCTCTATCTGCTCGATCACTCGAGATTTTATACAAGTAGTTTATTAATACTATAACTATTTTTTTTAACTGAGAAATCACTTTTTTTGGATTTATTGTGTTATTTTAAAGCGTTCCCAAAAGATGATCGTCATTGTTGACATGCTAAAACCAAACAAAAAATCTTCGAAAGGAATACTACCCACTCTTATATTTAAAAAAAACTGTGGGTTATATATAATGATACATTGTGAAGTGAGATATCCATTAACTAATAGTTTAAAAAATATAATCACTAAAAGAAATAGGTAGTACTCTACTCTTTTAAAAATACCAATGCCACACTTCTTATCCACCAGTAGTGTGAGGAAAACTGAAATAATTGCTACTATGGTATACTCTTTCATTGTAAATTCCCCTTGATATAGTTGATAGCTTCCCAGGTAAAAATGCAGCAAAAAGGGATAATAACAAAGAATAGTACCTCCTCAATAGGAAGGTTAATGATTCTAAAACTCCAAACGCCTGAAGGATTAAAATACCAATGTCCGCGAAAAGTTGCAGAAATATCCCAGGTACCAAATATAACGACAATAAGAGTGATACTTAAAAAAAGTGCTTTTATATTGCGGTAGAACTTTAAGGGTGGGTAAAAACTTAACACAAAAGGGATTATAACTGATAAAATGAGAACAAGAGTATACTTTGACATAGATATAATTATATTCTAGATTTTTTTGTTTTGCAAATAAAGATTTTTGACTTGCATTGTAATTGGTTAAATGTAAAATAAAATAATGAAGCAGTCAAAAACAAACGGCTCCATTCAGGATGGTTTTAAACAGGCCAAAGCGTTAACAAAAAAGTGTGCAAAAACCTTCTATTTTGCTTCTCGATTCTTACCCAAAGAAAAACAAAACGCTGCCTATGCCATCTATGCGGTGTGTAGAATCACCGACGATATAGTAGATAGTAATGAAATCCTTTCGGGTTCAATAAACCTAAGTGGTATGAGAGAGAAAATTGAATCTGTCTATAATAGAACAGAGTTGACAGACAACATACTATTGGCTTTTAGAGATACGGTAAATAAATACAAAATTCCCAAAAAATATTTTGATGAACTTATAGAAGGCATGTATATGGATTTGGATAAAAATAGGTATGAAAATTTTAATGAGTTATATATTTACTGCAAAAGGGTGGCTGGAATGATAGGTCTTATCATGCTTAAAATATTCGGATCTCATAATCAAGAAGCTGAGATATATGCAGTAGATTTAGGGGTTGCCATGCAGTGTACCAATATCTTAAGAGACATAAAAGAAGATTTTGAACGAGGAAGAATTTATTTGCCAGAGGATGAAATGAAACGCTTTAACGTGTCAGAACACCATATGGCTGAAGAAAAGGTAGATAAGAATTTTATTAGTTTTTTGAAATTTCAAATAGAGAGGGCAAGAGAATATTATGAAAATTCAGCAAAGGGACTCAAAATGATTAATAGTGTGATGTCACGTGTTGTTGTGTGCATGATGAAAGATTTGTACGCTGGTATATTGAACTCGATAGAAAACATTGAATACAATGTATTCTCCCAGCGTGCGCATGTGAATATAACAGGTAAATTAGTTATTGCGTTAAAAGTGTTAATGAAAAAGGAATATTTATAAAGATAAATCTTACAAAATCTGCAGGATTTTGTTTTTGGGTAAAGAGAACACTCAAAATTGCTTCTAAAACTTCAAAGTGAGCTGCTTAAGCAGAAATGCTCGGTGGTAGTGTGTACAACGAGGATGTGGTAAGAGAGATCAGTAAAACTGGAATTAAAAAAATAGACGTCTTAGAAAAGAGAGCAATAAATCACTTTTAATTGCTGCACATGGTGATCTCTTTAGAAACTTTTTAAAAATGCCTCCTAGAGGTGTTATTGAATATATAAAATCTGTTTACTACAGTCTATAAATTACGTCTTTTCTCTGTGGTAATTAAATCAGCCACTATTCGTGAACTCGCAATAACTGGAGGCAACCCACCTCCAGGTTGTGTGCTTGCGCCCACAAAGTAGAGATTTTTTATCTTGGAATCGAAATTAGGGGGTCTAAAAAATGCGCTTTGTAGCAATGAGTGAGCTAATCCAAATGCTGCACCATATTTTATATTGTAACGATCGATGAAATCCTGCGGATAAAATTTGTGTTCTACCTCAATTAAATTTTCTAAGTCTATCTCTAAGGTTCTATTGATTTTATCAAATACTACCTTTCTTAACCTCTCCTCATGTTCAGTGAAATTTTCTTTACAATTCTCCAGATTTGGTACTGGAACGAGGATGTATACTATATCTTTTCCCTCGGGAGCCAGGGAAGTATCAGTTACGGTGGGTACGTGCAGGTAAAAGGATGGATCAAGGGAAACAAGTTTATCTTTGAATATCTGCCGAAGATTTTTCCTCACATCATCAGCAAAAAATACATTGTGATATTCAAGTCCATCTATCTTTTGTTTTAATCCTAAATATAAAAGATATACCGAACACGAGTACTTGAAGTTCGGTAGATGTCTTCCTAAGAGATCCCTTTGCGTATAGGCGTAGTCGGCATTGACCACTACCTTGTCAGCTTCAACTATTCCATCGCACATTTCTAAAATAAGTGAACCTTCACGGTGTTTTATCTTCTTTATCTCTGAATCATAATTGAATTGGGCACCAAATTTTTGGGCCATCTTCTCTAGCGCTTTTGAAACTTGATATATTCCACCTATAGAATAATAAATCTTTTGAATATAGTCGGCGTAGGTAATAATACTATAAAAACCAGGAGCTTCAAAGGGTGAAACTCCTATAAACATAGCTTGAAAAGTGAGTGCGTAGCACAGTTTATCTGCCTTGAAGAATTTTTTTGCTACCTGCCAGTAAGACCTGTGAGCCTTAAGCGTAGGAAGCAAGGTCAAGTAAAGTGGATTCACTAAACTTCTTTTTGTAAAACAACTATAGAGGAGTGGTCTTACTGCTTTATAAATCTTGGTTGTTTCTTCTGTAAATGCACCAAAAGAGTGAGCACTTCCTTTCTCATATTTTTCAAACTCTTGTTTTGTGTGCTCACTATCCCTAAATATAGTGAGGGTGGTTCTGTCAGGATAGAATATCTTGTAACTTGTATCTAACACTTTTAAATTAAGGTAATTTTGTAAATCTTCTCCGCAATAGGAAAAAACTTCATTGAAGAAATCCGGCATTAATATAAAAGAGGGACCGGTATCAAACTTAAAACCTCTATCTTCAATGATATGCGCACGTCCACCGCACTCCGGGAGCTTTTCAAAAACATTAACCTGGTATCCACGGTGTGCAAGCCGTGCAGCGGTTGCCAATCCGCCTACGCCAGCTCCAACAATAGCAAC
>Ga0209427_10010786_pt1 | contig 10091 bp, 9 predicted proteins | sample DeeMarSWOR136_30_FD_187465 | JGI IMG/M metagenome (GOLD analysis project Ga0209427, IMG submission 187465) | Marine sediment microbial communities from White Oak River estuary, North Carolina - WOR-1-36_30 (SPAdes) (version 2) | ecosystem: Environmental > Aquatic > Marine > Intertidal zone >...
CGCCGACTCTATCTGCTGGGTGAAGGTCGACTAGTGAATCTAGCCGCCGCTGAAGGTCATCCCTCAGAAGTTATGGACCTTAGCTTCGCAAGCCAGTTGAATGCCATGATTTGGATGGCAAAGAACGGCAAAGACCTCAAGCCAGCCGTGTACGAGTTCCCCAAGGAGCTTGACATGCAGACTGCGATGGCGAAGCTTGAAACCATGGGCATCACCATTGACAAGTGGACAGAAGAACAGGAACGCTACGCTCGAGCTTATGCAGAGGGGACATAGAACAAGCAGGTGGGAGTTCAAATCCCACTCATCTCTTCATGCTTCAAAATGCGTCAAATTCATTATCTCCAATTGGCTCATCTAGGATATGCCCCTCATTGAGATTCCTCGAATTGGTCTAGGAACCTTGGAAAACAAAGACCAAAGTAAAACATCAGCAAGCATTGCCAAAGCAATTGAATTAGGCTACCAACACATAGACACCGCTCAATTATACTTCAATGAGGAGATTGTTGGAAAAGGTATCCAACAATCTGGCATCTCGCGTGATGAGATCTTCCTCGCCACAAAGGTTTCGCCCGTCTTCCTTCAACCTGATGATGTTAAGCGGACAACTAGAGAGAGCATAGATAAGCTTGGAGTGGAATATCTGGACCTTCTGTACATTCACTGGCCTGCAGAAACGTATGAACCCCAGTCTACTTTGGATGCATTCAATGAAGTCTTGGAAGAAGGACTCACTAAGCACATTGCTGTGAGCAATTTCACTCCTCCACTTCTCGATGAGGCATCTGCAATATCTAAGGCGCCTCTGATTGCCAATCAAGTAGAGATGCATCCATTGCTTAGACAAAACGAGATGCTCGAATACGTCAAGAAACATGACATCTATCTAGTTGCCTATAGTCCCCTTGCTCAGGGTCAAGTATTCGAGATTCCTGAAGTACAGGAGGTTGCTGAACGCAGGGGCATTTCTGAAGCACAGGTGAGTCTCGCATGGCTTCTCAGTAAGGATAACGTTATAGCAATACCAAAGGCAACGAGTGAAGCACATCAAAGAGCAAACCTTGAGGCAGCAGAGATCAAGCTTGCTCCCGATGACATCAAACTCATTGATTCCATTGAGGACGAAGACCGTATTATGGATCCATATTTTGCTCCGGATTGGTAGTGAATTGGGGAGTACAATTCTTACGGCACCCTATTCTTACCTCTTTCTATTATGAGGGCAGCCGCGTTTCAGTATTTCAGACAGACCTTATCGGATATTAGCTTGGCAAAAGCTCAGACAACAGATGCAAGCATTCTTACCGGTTGGAAACCACGGAATATTGGAGAGATTACTATGAAAATCGTTGGATATTTCGACGGAACTGACTCACTCTTATTGACCAAATTGGTGGCAAAAGGGATTGGGACAATACCAATAGCAAATGATTGGGATGGAGCAGGCAAGATGGCTTCTCACCTAGAACCGGGAGATGTCGATCTTATCGTAGGATATTTGCACAAAGTAATTGCTCCAGTCCGTGAAGTAGAAGAAAAGGCGGGAAGAATCCCCAAAATGTATCGAGGGCTTACCGCTTACGATTTGCTTTACCGTGCAAATACATTCGATATCCCGACCCTCATCATTGCTCCGAAGGAGGATCATAAAGCTGCAAAAAAGGCGCTAGCAAAAGCTGCTGGCTTTGTGACGCTTGTTACACCCGATGAGGTGGAAGAGAAGATATTGGGAATTCTAGCTTAAACCAAAGAATTCAACCTATTGGAGGATTCTTATCAAAGCTAGAAGATAAGCCAACTGATTTATGTGAGGGGAGATTCTCTGTTTATTTGGTGAGCCCTTGCCTTGGAGATTGAAGGTTTCTTATTTCCATCCGAGCTCTACTATCACCCTGACCATACATGGGCTAAGGTTGAAGACAACAATGTGCGAGTAGGCATTACTCCATATGCAGTTCATCTTGCTGGCGAAATCAGGGCAATCACTCCCCGCCCAGTGGGAAAGAAAGTCATGCATGGAGGTCCTATTGCAACGCTTGAGAGCAATAAGTGGGTAGGACCGCTGAGAAATCCGATATCAGGACTCATTGTTGAGTCAAACTCCGCACTTGCAGGCGACTCTAGCCCTCTTGTGAATGATCCCTATGGAGAGGGCTGGATTTGCGTTCTAGAGCCCCTCAGTCTTCAGGAAGACCTGAAAATGCTCTTTCATGGGGAGGAGGCATTGAGTGAGTGGATTACAATGGAGATTCGAGGAAAAGATGGCTGAAGCTCAGCTTTATTCACGTTCTAGTACGCCGGTCAGACATCCTATGCCCCCTGCTGCCTTTGTCACCTCACTAATGTCAACCAGATGGCACTCTAATCCCAGATCTTCATAGAATGCCTGCGTCTTAGGATTGCCGTCTGCAGTCAGAATTTTCTTGGGTCCCAATGTCACGAAGTTCATTGACAATGCGAGAGCGATTTCAGACTCATCAGGTGCAAAATGGGTAGAAAACCCATGTTCATATAACACTTCAAGAGTCTTATCAGACAAATGGCCGTGCCTACAGATCGCGAGATTATGGTCTGCAAAACGAAGATTCCCCATGAGATGCATCGAGCCTGGTGGAAGCTCAACTGTGATCGATTCAACTCCCATCTCGTTCAAGAGACTAGAAACTTGCTCTGCTCCTTCTTTATTCGTTCGAAACCCTACTCCAATCATGATCGTATCAGGGTTCAGCCATGCTGCATCAGCACCCTCGAATGTACCAGTACCTCGAACTATTCTCAATATGGGAATGCCAAGTTTGGACAACTTCTCCGCGACAAATCTTTCCTCGCCAGCTCGTACCGATGAGGCGGGGCGAGAAAGGATCACTCCTTCAGGTGTGACAAAGAGCAAGTCTGCCACGAACATCAAATTGGGAGGCGGCTTTTCTGAGGGTTCCACATAAGACACTATGACGCCAGCATTCCTGTATGCTTCAGCCATTTCATCATGCTGTTCTGCGATTATTTCTATGAATGGAATCTCAATCATCTGTACCTTGTCTGGGTCAGAGATTCCTGTTAGTTCAATGCCAGGATAATGAAGAAGCACCTTCCTAAGTCGGGTCCATTCGTTGTTGACCCCGCAAGAACTCCATATTGTTCCAATTTCCTCCTTCAGTGATTTCTCACGGGGAGACCATCCCTCACCTCCATACGGTGAAGCCTTCGACCGGTCTTTCATCAGTATCATCCAAGCGTCTTCTAAGAAAATGTGATGGCAAGGGAGTTACCCCCCTCGCCACTGTCAACTAATGAGCGATTATTCCTTCTCATACTTAAAGCTCAACGTGACTCGAGCCCGATAGGCAACGATTTTGCCATCCTCAATCTTGACGTCGAGCTTCTTGACCTCTGCAATTCGTAGGTCACGCAGGTTCTTAGCAGCCTTTGCCACAACGTTTGCAACAGCATCCTCCCAGCTCTTATTGCTGGTGCCAACGAGGTCGATTATCTTGTATACGCTTTCTTCTTCCATATCTCTCACTCCGAAAAGAGCATGATATTCTCTATGCATTTATAGACAAAAGGCTTACTGGGCAAGAATGTGATGTATTTGACTATCCTGCCTTACGGTCTGAAACGAATGAGAGCAAGAACTGCCCTATCTGGATCCCATTTTTTGCAATTCTGCACTAATTACGGTGTCACACCATGAGCAGACAATTAGGTTGACGAGTGGAGGCTCCTCGCTTAGTCGATTCCATTGTGACTTGACAGCACCTCTCACAAATCTAGGCATCCGTTGAAGAAATGTTTCAAGAAGTGAAAAGTATTCTTCATCAATCTCAGACACAAATTTACCCGAGAACTTTATTCTCAATTCTTCAGAGCAATGCGGACATTTTGGCATGATTATACTACTCAAGTACGCATATTTACTCTTGCGAATTCGAGTCGCTCCTAATAGAGCATGCTATCTGATGACATCATCCTTAAGTTGCTGCAAAGGACATTTCTGAAGTGGAGATGTAGATTTGAGGCTGAATCCCTGTAGCCATGTCTGTGACATCTGTCCTAGCTATCAAGGAAAAAGTGATCAGCGCTGTTCAGGATGCCTAGACACCAAGGGGAGTCCTTGGTGGGGGAGCTGCAAGTTGTTTGAATGTGTTAGTGATAGAGGTGCGCGCCATTGTGGTCTCTGCAGCGAGTTTCCTTGTGATATTCAAGTTGGACACTTCGACCCATCCAATCCCAAGGGCCAACGGAACGCGGTCATGCGAACGGGCGTGCTTGCGTATTGGGCTAAGCATGGTGAAGAGAAGACGATTCAATTGGTCAAGAGAGTTCACGGGCTCTGAACCTACGTTCTGCTTACTATGAGCAAAGACCCGCTCGAATTCAAGAACAGATAATAATGGGCTGATGTCAACCAAAGAAGGAGATTGTGAATATGAGAAGCTCGGAGAAGCTCAGTCGGAAGAACCTCTGGGGTTATGCGTTTGGCGCAATCCCTACAGGGCTCTTGGGATTTGTGTTTAGCTTCAAGTACATTGAGTTTTTCTTTGATGATCTTGCGCTTCTCCCTTCATACTTCATCATTGGACAAATCATCTACATGACTATCAATTCATTAAACGACCCTCTTTCTGGGCAGTTATCAGACAGAACAGACCGCGAAAGATGGGGAAGTAGGCGCCTCATTTACATCAAATATGGTGGCCCTATCTGGGCACTCACATTCCTACTTGTGTGGTTCCCATGGAGTCTTACAAATCAGATTATCATCTTCATTCACTATGTAGTGACAATCTGTCTTTTTGACACAATGTACACCTTGGTCATACTTCTTTGGCTTGCTTTGCTTCCCGAAATGAGCACGGATATCGATGAACGCAACAAAGCCCAGTTCTTTGCTACGGTATTGGGGACGGTAGTGACTTTACCGGTATTCGTAATAATCGCGAATATTCCGCCGAATTCTGACCAGTTTCGAGTGATAATGTTCATCTTGGCTGTTATATCAACTGTATTTATCTTGCTTACTGCCTCTATGTGTGAGGAACGTCCTGAGTTCCAGAGTGACAAGATCTTCACTCTCAAAGAGTCAATCATTGCCACATTTCGATCAAGAGCATTTCTTGTCTATGCAGGGTTCTATCTTTGCCAGAACATGCTCGGTAGCTTGGGCTTGAGTTATTTCTTTGTATACTTGCTTCTCTTGGAGAGTATAACACCAGGACTAGATATCATTCTCCTATTCTTTGTCATCTACTTCATTATTGGTTATGTCGGAAATATCATAGCAATAAGACTTCAGCCAAAATGGGGGATGAGGAGAATCATGCTTAGGTTCGGAATAATTAGAGTGATTGGATCGTTAGTCCTTTTATTCCTCATCCTTATGCCAGCACTCGAATGGACTATCTGGTATGGTCTCGTTCTGGTCACCCTTGCATCCGGCTATGGCATATTCCACATTCCGATGCAATACCTTGCAATAGATGAGGATGAGGTGCTTCATGGCTCACGAAGAGAGGGAATGTTCATTGGAGTAATGGCCTTGCTGACTCGTCCGGGGACCAGCCTTGGTCCCATCGTAGCCACCTTTATACTTGCAGCTTTTGGATACGTTCAAGGTGGTGACCTTGCAGCTCAGCCTGCATCCGCTCTGCTTGGAATAAAGATCCTCTGGTTACTCGTGCCAGCGGTAGTAGCAGCTATAAGTTTAATCTTCATCTATTTCTATCCACTGCATGATGAGGCACTGGCAGAAATGCAGGAGAAATTAGAGAAGCTGCATGAGGAGAAGAGGGCGGCTTATCTAAGTTCAGGGGGTTCAGCTCTAGAATCTGAAGAGATGGATATCTAGCATACAATCAGCTGGGGACGTTGATAGGATAGCTACCATACTTCTCTCGTACATCCATGACTGCTTCCCATCTATCTAGCGTCACAGAGGGTACTATGCTATGCCCACTGCTGAAGAAATATCCTCCTCCAGGCGCAATTTCACGAATCAATTTCTTGCTATATTCCCTGATTTCGGAAATTTCACCTGTGGCTAGCAAGACCGGACTGATGTTTCCTACAAAAGTAAGCCTATCACCATATTTCTCTGCAAGACTGAAGATGTCGTAATCAGGATTCGCTGTAGTGGGTTCAATTGGATGAATTGCATCAATACCACAATTTACGATATCATCGAATATCATAGTCAAATCCCCATCCGAGTGCAATAGAATCTTGCAGTTTCGTTTATGTGCAGCATCACATATTCGCTTGAGCCAAGGAAGAACATATGTTTTGAAGTTCCTTGGGCTCATGAACAACCCATTTTTGAAACCATAGTCATCCCAGATTAGAACAAGCTCAGCACCATTCTCTCCAAGGATTTTCACCAATTCGAGTGCTAGATTCCCTCTGTCATCAAAGATCTTCTTTGCCTGTTTGGGTTTGGCTAGGATCCGTGAGAATATCTCAATTCCAAAGGGTTCCCAGGCTGGCTCCATCATTCCACCAATAGCAGGAACAGATAGGATTTCATTGTTCATCTGTTCTTGGACCTGTTTGCCAGCTAAGAAGGCTGCAAGTCGCCTTTTCTCATGGGGGCTTGGCTGTTTCCATTTCTCATAGTCTTCAAAGCTCTTGAAGTAACCCCCACGATAACCTAGAATCAGAGTTCCATCCTCGTAATAGTCCACATTCATGATTCTTCCAAACTCGTCTATGTATCCACCTTCGATGCCTTTCCTATACGTGTGTGTTACATAGCTTAGCCCGATGTCAATCTTTGCACGTCGTAGGAGCTCATAGCCATCGACCAATCCCTTGGCAAGCCACTTTTGGTTGGAAAATGCCATGTTTGCTAGGCGATCCTTGCCCGGTAATCGCTTTATAGATTCATAACCATCCTTGATTCCAGCGCCTGGTTCGATCCCATAGGACTTCATGATTGTGTTGTTTGTGAAGGCACTCTCAAAAGCTGGAACTCTATCAGGTTCCTCATGATTGAGTGCCATCAAAACTCGTGTTGGTGCGTCCAATAGTGTTATCCCTCCAAAAGGGCTCTAATTCGTCGCACGCCATCTATAGCGTCTGCCCCAAAGTCGTCAGCCCCCAATTTCTTGGCAAGGTCCATACTAAGCGGTGCACCACCAACAATCAGCTTCACTTCATCGCGAAGACTCGCTTCTCTAAGAGCTCTGTCGACCTCAGATATCTCGTTGATTGTCATCGTGAGGAGACAACTCAATGCGACAACCTTGGCACCAGACTCCTTCACGGTTTCAACTATCTTCTCCTTAGGGCAGTCCATGCCAAGATCAATGACATCAAACCCGCCAGAAATCAACATAGTGATCAAGATATTTTTGCCAATGTCATGGTTATCACCTCTCACAGTGGCTGCAATCACTTGGTTCTTCTGACTAGCCTCTGCCGATGAGAGATGGGGCTTTAGGACTTCGAAAGCCTCCTTCATGGTTTCCCCCGCCAAGACTAGTTCAGCAAGGAAATACTCATGTGCTTCATAGAGACGACCAACCTCATTCATGCCATCCGTGAGAGCTTTCAAGATGTCCTGAGCATCAGCGCCACGTTCAATCTGCGAACTAACAGCTGCTGCAATATTATCAATATCAAGCTCGATTGTCATTCTTGTTATGTCGCTAAGGCTCATAGTTTGTCACCGCTCATGGGCGTTCCATTACTCTTCGATTCACTTAATGCAATGGTTAAACTGTGTAATATTCTTTCAGGGGGATTGCAGTAAGAAATTAATGAATCATTGAAAGTTCCCTTGGACCTAGGAAGGAGAGATATGTCGGACAAGTCGTTTGGCTCAGGTCACTTTGGTGAATGGTTTGAAGACGAGTTTGGTCTTCCAGCCTATCGCTACACATGTGATCAGACTAAAGACCCCAAAGCTGTGTCGCCAATGACTGAGGTATGGCGGCAAAACACGGACCATCTTCATCAAGTTGGAAATGATAGACTTGTTGCAGTTGTTTCAAATTATGGCCATGTCCAAGTAAGGCAGGATGAAGGCAGTCCCAAATTCCTCAACGATTATGACCCTTCAAGGTTTCAATTTGGAGGCGGTATTGGGTATCTTACCGATGGCGAATCTGTCCTTAGTACATATTTCACTGGAGAAGCAAAGGAGTTTGATCGCGTTTTTGGCATGGGTTACTTTAGAAAAACTGTGAAAGAGGACGCACTGGTTGTAGACCAATTCATCTTTGCGCCCTTTGGTGATTATCCATTTGTAATTTCGCAGGTCACAATAAAGAACGATCGCAACCAAGCCTACGACTTCAGGTGGGTCGAGTACTGGGCCAGTCAACCCTACCAATTCTCATTCAAATCATTCATGCTATCAATAGCTCAGAAAAAGCCCACTTCTGAAATTCGCAGAGGATTTAGTCGTAGGTTTAATCGGAGAACCGATGTCATCTCCAATAACAGGGGTTTGCTGGACTCAAAGCGTTTCAAGGGCAACACTATGGGTGACAAGATTGCATGGAAGGCTCTAAACGCGTACTTGGCCACCAAAGGGAAACATCTTACAGGGGGTGCTGTTAATCCACCAATCAAAGAAACTGTTCTGGAGGATGAGTCCCCACCAGCAACATTCTTGATTTCATTGGATGGGCCGGCAGATGGCTTTGGTATTGATGTCACGAAATTCTTCGGAGTGGGAGGTGCTGGCGCTCCAGAGGGAATACATGAGCCTTTGTCAATGAAGCCCTCGGCCAAAGATTCTGAAAAAGGACTTCTGATTGAACGGAAACTCCATCTTGAGCCAGGAGAGGAAAAGACTCTTTCCTTTGCTTATGGCTATGTTCCTGAGGGCATGAATCTTGAAACGCTAATTGCCGAGGTTGAGAGTGACTTCACAAATCTGTTAGCCAAGACATGTGAGCAATGGAAGGAAAGCAGGATTCAGCTCGTCACAGATGAGGAATGGGTGGATAGGGAATTGAGCTGGCATAATTACTATCTTAGGAGTAATCTCACTTTTGACAGCTTCTTCAATGAACACATACTCTCTCAGGGTCATATGTATCAGTACATCATTGGAATCCAAGCTGCTGCTCGAGACCCTCTTCAGCATGCACTGCCCTTTGTGTTTTCTCAACCAGAAATTGTCAAGAATATCATCAGATACACACTCAAGACTGTGACCCCAGTGGGAGGCATTCCATACGGCATTGTAGGATATGGGATGTATATGCCATCCCCTTGGCGTCCAAGTGACCAACAACTTTGGCTCCTCTGGTTGGCTAGTGAGTACATTCTGAGTAACCGGGATCTCAACTTCCTAGATGAGATTATCACCATGTATCCAATTTATGGAAAAAATAAGAAACACACCAGAGTGAGAGATGTACTTACACTTTGCTACAGGTATCTAGTGGATACAAATTCCATTGGTGAACATGGATTGGCAAGACTCTCTTACGGCGACTGGAATGACATGGTTGTACATGGATATGTTCCAATGGAACAGCGTGATGAAGTCACAGAAGTGGGAGAAAGCATGCTGAATGCAGCTATGGCTAGCTATGTGTTGAATCTATATTCCCAATTGCTCACCTACATGGGAGAAATGGACCTTGCGGAGGAGGCCCTTGAATTTGCTAAAATGCAACGAGAAGCTGTGAATAAGCAATGGAATGGAGAATGGTTCAAACGCGCATGGCTTAACGAGGACCTGGGATGGATTGGTACCGATGTGATGTGGCTTGAACCTCAGCCTTGGTCTATCATTGGAGATGCCGTTAGCAAGGATCAAGCTGATGCTCTTTTGAAATCCATTAATAACCTTGCCAGAAGATTCTCTAAACATGGGGCAGTAATTCTCTCTGAGCCTTTGGAAAAGATGACTGGAGATCCAGGCATTGGCACAAATGGCGGCGTCTGGCCCTCTATAAATGGCACCTTGGTATGGGCACTTGCACTAATAGATGGAGATCTGGCCTGGGACGAGTGGAAGAGAAATTCTTTGGCTAAGCATGCAGAAGAATACCCTGATGTATGGTATGGTATTTGGAGTGGCCCTGATGTATATAACTCCGAGTTCTCAGAACGACCTGGCCAGACAATCG
>Ga0209427_10010789_pt1 | contig 10089 bp, 9 predicted proteins | sample DeeMarSWOR136_30_FD_187465 | JGI IMG/M metagenome (GOLD analysis project Ga0209427, IMG submission 187465) | Marine sediment microbial communities from White Oak River estuary, North Carolina - WOR-1-36_30 (SPAdes) (version 2) | ecosystem: Environmental > Aquatic > Marine > Intertidal zone >...
ATATTGATTGCATTTTTTCCCATCGTAGGCAACATGGAATGACAAGACACACCATTTGTTGTGACTTTCAGATTAAGATGTCCCTTTTCGCCTACTGAAATAGCTCTACCTAATGGAGCTAAACCTGAAGTCTCTCCAATAACAATAAAATCACATTTGATAAATTTAAGATAATTATTTAATGAAGCTTCAGTTCCTAATTTCCCTCCAGTTTCTTCATCAGCAACAGCATTAAGTATTAGATTTCCATGAAGGTCTAAATCTAAATCTTTTAAAATTTTTAGGGATATCACCATCGCTGCTAAAGCTGTTTTCATATCAGCAGCACCTCGTCCGAATAGTTTTCTTTTCTTTTTACTACCCTTAATTGTAGCTGATAATGGAGGATATTTCCACTCTTCTTCATTACCAGGAGGAACTACATCCATATGTCCATTATATAGAAGATTCTTACTCTCAAGGTTATTATTTAAATAAGCTACTAAATTAGCTCGATTTTCACCAAAAGGAAATATCTCAGATTTAATCCCAGCACCTTTTAAATATTGATCAATAATTTTTGCAACATTCTTCTCATTTCCAGGAGGATTATAAGATTCTGCTTGAATTAATTTTCTTAGAAAATTGACGTACTCATCTATATTTTTTTCAATTTTATTTATTATTTGATCCTCGCTCATTTCTCGTTACCTATACATATAAATCTCTATAGGTATATAGAAGGTTTTAGAGTTTTATAATATTTTGTCATTTTGTCATTAAACATAATAAAATTAAAAAATTTAGGAAATTTTAATACTTTTAAATAATTTTATAAACAAAAATTTGGTATTACGGTTATTTACGTGGTTCGACTAAAAAAGAAAGTAAAAAGAATATCTCTTACATTAATTTTCATTTCATTAATATGTATCTCTAATATACAAATCTTCAATAATTTATATTCACCTAAAGTTAAATTTGTAAATAATGATTTTAATGAATTAGATGAAAAACCTCTTAATTCTGATTCAAAGTTAAAGGATTATATTACTGGACCTGGAGTAAACCAGTCTGTAAGAATTTATGTTAGTAATCAATCTGTAAATACTAATAATAATGAAGAATATTTTGAAATTCCTTCCCTTAATACAGATGATATGTATTTAACATATGGAGAATTCAATTTCACTTTTCAAAATAATTATACAACTGATTACATCTTAGAGGAAAATCATCCTCTCTATCCACAGAAATTTATACAATTTAATTTTAAAGATAATCAATATTCCGATTTTACACTTACCAATGGTACACCAGATGGTGGAAGTTATAGCGATTTGATAGATGTAACTAACGCTAACAGTACTTTAATAAAAATTATTGCTGATCAAGGATTAATTAATTTTACAATTACCGCCAATTTTACTGATACAGAATACTCCATACCTGAAGCGCCAGGTAATGTTGAATTTGACAGAACTCATATTTTAGGAATAATAACAGCTTTAGTTTATAGATTAACTGCAGATGCTAACCTTACAATCCAATTAAGAAATTTTTCACAGAACATCTGGGAGGACGTTATAGAGCCTATACAATTAAATCAAAGTACCATTTTAGATCAAATAAAATATCGATTAGTAAATGAAAATCTTAATTTCATTAGTGAAAATAATACTATTAAAATTAGAATCATTCTTAATAACTCGGATCATACTTCATTTACGGCTCGATTTTCCGATTTTGTGATGAAATCCACGTATGCTTTTGATTTACCTATCACTAATACTACTTATGTTGCTTTAGAATTTGATTTAAGAGGAAAAAATTCAAGTGTTAATGGATTCTATGCTTGGATAAGAACCTTAAATGTATCTAAAGCAATCGATACACAATTAAATATAAGTTTATATCGGGCAAATTCAACTCTTTTTCGAGATGAATTTGGTAATAATTTAAGAGAAGTTGATTTAGTACCAGATTATGATGAATTAATTGATTCTATTGAGGTGGAATATTATGGTGATACTCTTAATCATTTCACGTTTAATCCAAGTAATATTAGTAGATTAAATGTATCTAATTATTTTATTGTAATTAAATCTAATGATTCAAACGTTGTTTATAGTTTGGTTACTATTCCGTGGTATGGTTATGGCGATCCTGAGCTTAAAACAGAACATCAATTAAAAACAACCACAACAAATGGTATTAAATGGCAAAATGCTAAAAAAACTATTCCTACCACTTTAAGTGAGTATACTTCAAATCAATTAGATGCAAGCCCATTTAAATTAAATGTAACTCGGGGATATATGCCCTCCGATTTTATTATAGATGGTAATTACACTTTGAGAATTCAAGATCTTCCCCTGAATGATACAGAAATCAATAAACCTCCATATGATCAAAGTTCTCCTTTAACATGGGGATTAGGAATTTGGAATTTTAATTTCACAACTCCAATAGAAGATGAGATCACAAATAACTTCAAAATTTTTCTTAAATGGGATAAAAATATCACATGGAGCTTCAAATTTAATGTTTCTTATTCTGTCAATTCCTATTTGATTGAAAATGCTACAACCAGTTATCATGTAAGATATGATGAAGATCCTGAATGGTCATATGAATATAATTTGAATAAAACTAAATCTAAGCTCATGCAGGGTTGGAATTATCTTGAATTTTGGTTTGTATATAATGACTTTCTAAATGCCCATAATTTAACTAATCCTGATGGTGAAGAAATCCTTAATCAAACATTTACATTACCTAATGGAAAAAATCAAACAATAACACAGACTACTTTAACAATAAACTCCAATAAATTTAAAATTGTTATTCCTAATAACACAGTTAATCCAAGTGGTTTCTATATCCTAAATTTAACAAGCTTTAATTTTATAAATTCAATTCATAGTTATATAAATTTCAATGAAACGTTATGGGAAACATATGGTTTTATGTATGGTGATAATATTTCAGTTAGTGCTAATATTCAAGATCATATGTTAAATGCACCTAAATCTGGAAATATTAATGTTACTCTATTCTATCCTAATGGTACGAAATATCCAAATGCAGAATTTTATTCCTCAGATGGTGTAATAGAGGAGTCATTATTAAATTATGACTTCAATAACAAAACAATCTTAAATTTAACAACTGAAGAATCTCTTTTTGGACAGTATTCATTGGGTTTCTTTTGGACAAATGGTTCAGCAATAGGGTGCAATAAAACAACTATTTACATTGATGAATATATGCTTGAACTAGCTGAATATGAATACACTCCAAACATAGATTCAAACATACTTATGGGCACAGTAACTAATAAAGTATATGAGAATTATACAATATTAATCGCTTCTATAAATGACACAACAAGAAGTTTTGATCCAAATTTTTATCCTATTAATCATATTGATTTAAATAAACAATTTTCTTACGATTTAGGTGGCGTAGAACTACCAGTATTAATTAAATCATTTAAACAAAGTGAAGATGTTTTAAACCCTGAAGAAAAAATTAATATCAAAACATCTATTCAAAATTTACACCCTTTCATTCCATTAAATGTAAAAATTAATGTAAAACTTATGTCTTATGCAAATGAAGAGTGGATCATCACAGAAAACACTTCTGATTCAATTTTACTAAATTTTTCAGGTACTTCTGATGATACATATGAGTTGGATCTTAATATTACAATGCCCTCTCTTAATAACATAACTAAAGTATGGCACGGATTAAATGGACCAGTGCGATTAGCAGGAGCTAAAACAGAGATAACTGTATTTATTGAGGGGTATGAGGCTGGATCTTATGCTTTTAATGATATATCATTATTAAGTAACAAAACCAAAAACAATTTTGATGGAAATATTATTGCTGTAAATATTACTGAAGAAACAGATAAACGACCAATCTTGAGCCAATTTGAAAGAAATGAGAGCTTATATTTACCTAATAATGCTACATTCCTAGTAAATATTTTTGACCAAAACTATGTAAGTTCTTATAACCAATTTACAGCAGATTTCTTTTTAAATCTTCATAGTGAATTCTCCAATATTACAATAAATCCAAAAAATCCTGTAGAAGGCCAAGCATTTTATATCAGCTCAATTTTGACTGATGAATTTGGTGCTATATTGCCTAATAAAATTGTATCTTGTCAATATTATAATAATAATTCATGGAAAACCATTGGTTCTGATATTACTAATGAAAATGGTTCTTCTATTTTTAATATAGACCCAACTGAATTAGATTATGAAGACAATTTACTTATGCAAATCTATTGGAATGGAGATATAATAAATGGTGTTTCGAAACAATTTACTATTGAAATCATAGACGAGATAAATGATCTATCAATCTCAATAAAGCAAAATAAAGGATTTATTTATCGAAATAGTCCAACAACTTTGACCTTAAGTCTTAAAAATATAGGAAACTCAACTTTGAGAATAAATAACATTTCTATTCATATTGAACACAACTTAATGTATTCGATTGTTGAAGCTAATTATTTAGCATTGAATAAACTAAAACCGGGAGACTTAATTAAAATAATAATTAAAGTCAATGTAAAAGATATAAAAAGGTTTGAGATTAATGTTTCGATAATAGCCCAAAATATATTCACAAATGAAGATATCACGGTTACAAAAGAATCGATATATAAAGTATATGATCTTCCAATTTATAATTATTTTATTGAATATTTTATAATAATTATTGGAGGTATTTTCGTATTAATCTGGATTGCCGCAATTATGTATTCTAGAAGAGTTTTAAAGATAATCGAAGCACCAGTTGAAGAGGTTGTTAAAAAGAGACCTCGTAGAGCTAAATATGTAAAAGTATCTGAGTTGAAAACACCCGTAAAAGAAGTTCCTTATAAAGAAAAAGCTTTAAAAGAAACAGAAGCTAAACAAATTACAGATTTAGATTCTTTACTTGAAGAAGAAGGATTAAATGATAAGAAAAATAATTCAAAAAAATAATTTTTTCCTTAAACAAATTTTTAAAATCCTTTTGAAAAAGAGAAAATAAAATTATAAATTAGAAATTGAAATCAGATTTCGCTTTAAAAGACCTAAACTCGCTTTTCCATCAAGACCAGCTAATGCAATTAATACATGATCTTCTGAACCTACTAATACAGCAAAACCGTTTTCAAGTTCAATCGTAGTGGTTTTTAAAGAACCTTTTCCCATTTCCTTTCCTAAGTTATCACTATCCTTGATGATTGTGGCACAAGCTTTTGCAATCTTTGCATGATCCATTTCTGTTATTGTCTGACCCACTAATACTTTTCCACTCGCATCGGCAGCAATCAATCCCTCTGTTTCAGGAACGATATCCATAAGTTCTGCCAATTTTTCCTCAAGAACTTTTTTATCGACCATACTTATTACTCTTATAATTATAATTTCAATAGTTTTGAATTCTGAAATTGGTAAAGAAATTATCTTAAATAATTGTATAGAATAAATATATCGTTTTTTTAATTTAAATGTATCAAATATTATATAAAAAAGGTTAAATGAAAAAATTCTTTTGGATTCATATCTTAAAATTATAGTTATGTTCCCATTAAATCTACTCTCGAAATTATAGAATTATTATATGATTAATAAAGATCTCACGAACTTAATAGAAATAAATTATGAACTCTTTGAAGTAATAATAAAAATTTTCTTAAAGATTAATTATTAATTTAAAATGAAAAATAATTAAAAAGATATTATTATTTTAAGATAATTAGAATAAGGTTCTCTTCCAAAGCTATCATCGTCTCTCCATGTGAGGTCTCCAAGCGAATAAAATTTAGAGTTCCTTCTTTTAATGCTTCAACAACTTGTCTACCTTTACCGATCAATGATGTAACATAAGCAGCAATCTCCTCACTTAAATTAATTTCCATATTGGAATCAATTGGTAAACCAGATGAGTCGCAAATGATAACTCCGCGAATTCCCTCCCGCTCTTCAAAACGTCTTATGATTGCTTTAACTTCTTGCCGATTAATCACGATTATTCACTCTTAAAGAAATATATTCTATTTTTTTAATATAATAATAGATTTAAGGTTTTTAAAAATTTATATTAAAATATATGAATTTGATTATTTCGACTCAATTTTAACATAAAAATGATATTCAGAGAAATCCTAAAGAAAATAATTTTTAAACATATTCAAATCTCTTTCTTCACCAACCGAAGTTATTCCCATATGACCAGGAAATATTAAATAGTCATTAGTGATCTCAGAATTGTACATTATTTTGTTTCTTATGGATGAAAACAATAAATTTGGGTTACCTCCACGAAGATCAGATCTTCCAATACTCCTCCGAAAAATTAAATCTCCAGAAAAAATTATGCCATCAATTTTATGATTGTTATATTCTTTCACGTCTTTTGAATAGAAACAAAGTGATCCAGGAGAATGACCGGGAGTCTCTAAAACATGTAAATTAAGTTCCCCAATATTTATAATATCACCTTCATTCAACCATTTATCTGCTTTTCTCTGATTATAAGTTCCTGAATCATATTCTTTTTTATTATACATCAAAGGAATATCAAAGTATCGTAATATTTTTCCAACTCTTAATGTATGGTCAAAATGTCCATGAGTTAATAAGACAGCAATGGGTTTTGCATCAAACTCTTTCTCTATAGTATTGATAATTATATCCGAATCGCCACCAGGATCAATTACAACAATTTCCTTTGTATCACTAGAACCAAAAATATAAGAATTGGTGCTAAGCGGTCCTACTACTAACCTTTTTAATATCAAAGATTAAAACACTTTTTTAGATAAAAAAATAAGAGAAGAAGATTATTTCTTGATTAATTTATTAATTTCATTCAATTTGTTATACACATCTACACCTTTTTCAGTCAGCTTAATGTATTTCACTTTATTAGTATTTTCGATTTCAATAAGTCCTTTCTTAATTAAATCATCTTTCACACGGAAAAAGGAGTTGTAATAGCTAAACTGATTTAATTCATTATAAAATGTATGTTTATCGATTTTGTAGTCTTTCTGGTTAATTAAAACGCTAAGCGTATCTTTAAATCCCTTCTTCTTTAACAAGCTTATTAATTCGTTAAATATCATTTTTTATTTTTCCCTATACCTAATTAAAAAGTTTATTAATAATTTACTAATTAGTAAAATTAGAGAATTAAAAAACCTTATGATTATAAAAAACTCAAAACTTTTGCAATAACACTCTTAAAGGGATATTTAAATTTTTGTAATAGAGTTAAAAGAAATATATTATGATCAAATTGGATAAATTTCAATCTTTATTAATTTGTGAATCTTGTCATTTTCTAAAAATTATTCAGTAAAGAACCCCAAATATCAATAAATTATTATAACTTTTTTAATATTTTTTATTAATCTTAGGGATATGTTCAGTTTAACTAGTATAATAAATGGGAGTAAACATTATTTTCTAGATATTCTGACAAGTGGGAAGAGTATGGGAAAGTTTAAATATAAACAAAGATATGTATTTTTTTAAGAGTCTTATTAATAATGTGATTAGTGAATTAAACAATTATGGAGGTTAATCAAAAAAGTCTGGAAAAACGTTCAAATGTACAATCAAAAATTAAAAATAATGATAGGAATATAAATGAAATACCCACTTCTTCCGAACTTTATAGGGTAAAAGAGCGGATAATTATTAGTTTTATTAAAGGTGTGCTAAAAAGTGGGAAAATTGACATTCCATCATCTATTAAAAGATAAATCCAATATAACTTCCTTTTTTATTTTTCTTTTTTTGCTCCGATTCATTCATTATTCTCTTCTTCGATTTTCTACAGTTTCAAAATAGTTTAAAATTGATTCTTTTATTTCGATCGCAGGGAATATTAATCGTGATTTTGAGACATATTCAACAGCTTTATTCCAAGTCCAATTCTGATGTTCTTTTAATAACCAGGCTACAATAACGCCTCCACTTCTTGATACTCCACGTGCACAGTGGATTAAAACCTTACCTTGAATTATATGTTTATCAATAAATTCAAAAATTTCTTCTAAATACTCATGTGGTACATACCAATCATCAGCAAATCCCCTATACAAATAAGCAAATCCATGGGGGCGAGGATCATACACTTTATCTTCCATTAGATTTACGATTGCTATAATACCTATTTCTTTTAATTTTTGAAAGTATAATTTAGGCCAATAACCACCAATATACAAGTTTTTATAAACTTCAAATATATAATTCAGCTCTGACATTCCAAGATCATGAGGTAAAAACAAAAGTTAATTAAGATAATTTTCTCAATTAAGCATTTTATCTAAAAATTAGTAAATATATTTTATGAAAATAAATAGATAACTTCTTAAGATTTAAAATTATTTAAATAATTATACCTATGGTTCATGAATCAGACATTGTCATAATCGGACATTTAGCCAAAGATATTATCGAAGTTGATGGAATAAGTCATTCAAGTATAGGAGGAGCGGTTTACTATGGCGGAATTGCTGGATCTCATATGGGAGTTAAAATTTCCATCATAACTCGGCTAAAGCAATCAGACTTTCCATTATTAGAAATTTTTAAAAAAAATGGGATAAAATATTATGTATCCCCTTCAGAAGAAACATCAGGTCTTAAAAATATATATTCTTCTCAGAATATCGAATTTCGGAGTTATGAAGCTTTAGGTTTTGCAGGGAGGTTTGAAAAGCATGAAATTCCTGATATTAAAACAAAATTTTTTGTAATTGGACCGATAATTGCTGGAGAAATTGATTTAAAATTATTGAATTATTTATATATTAAGTATTCAGGAAAAATATGTTTAGATATCCAAGGTTTTATAAGAATCCGAGAGAATAGCAAAATTTTTTATCGTAATCTCCCCAAAAAAGATATATCTGAAATCTTATCAAAAGTTCGAGTATTAAAACTCGATCAAAAAGAAGCTGAAGTGCTTACTAATCAGAAAGATATTAATCTAGCGACTCAAGAGTTATATGAACTTGGTCCAAAAGAAATTCTTGTAACCCATGAAAAAGGTATAACCTTAAATTTCCAAAATAAGATTTATATATTCCCTTGGAAAAATAAAGCATCAATTGGACGAACAGGTCGAGGCGATACAGCATTTATAAGTTATCTAGGAGCACGACTAACTAGAAATCCAGAGGAGTCTTTAAAGTTTTCAGCTGCTTTAACTTCTTTAAAAATGGAATTACCTGGTCCTTTTTCACTGCCTTTATATCAAGTTGAAAATTTAATTAAAAACGAGTATTGAGAAACCATATGAGAGTTGGAGGTATTATAGATATATCTACTAAAGATATACCTCATAAGTCTGCTATGGTTATATTTACTGTTGGGTGTAATTTTAAATGCAATTTCTGCCATAATAAATTTTTGTTACAACTTGATGTTGGGAAATCGTATCAAATTGAAGAATTAATTAAAATTATTAAAAGCAATTCATTAGTAAGTGGTATTAGTATTACTGGGGGAGAACCGACATTACAAAGTGATCTATTAGAATTATGTAAAGAAATTGGCAAGATTGGTAAATATATTAGTATTGATACAAATGGTTCTAATCCCGAAGTAATTAAAAATTTAAGTCCTTATATCAATCGTGTAGCATTAGATCTAAAAGGACCATTAATACCAGAGACGCTTGAAAAAATTACAGGAGTTATAGTAAACATTAATAAAATTATTGAGACTATTAAATTTTTAAACACTCAAAAAGACTTAGACTTTGAAATTAGAACTACTTATGAAGGGAGTTTGTTATCATTTGGCGACTTTCAAAATATTATAGAATTTCTTAAAGAAATAGGTTTTGAAGGTAATTTCGTTTTGCAACAATATCAATACCGTGATGGCGTAGGTGAGAAATTTAAAAATGTCTTTTTAAAACCAGAACACAATGAGCTAATTGATCTTTTGAAACCCTATAAAGATTTAGATTTGAATTATGATATATTTTTGAGAGATGAAGTTATAGGATATAGTAAAATAGATGAATTATTTATTGATTAAAGATAATTTTTTGAGTTAAAGCAATATT
>Ga0209427_10010790_pt1 | contig 10089 bp, 9 predicted proteins | sample DeeMarSWOR136_30_FD_187465 | JGI IMG/M metagenome (GOLD analysis project Ga0209427, IMG submission 187465) | Marine sediment microbial communities from White Oak River estuary, North Carolina - WOR-1-36_30 (SPAdes) (version 2) | ecosystem: Environmental > Aquatic > Marine > Intertidal zone >...
GCAACTTAGAGATTCCTAGTTTCATGGCTGACAAACCTAAGAAGGCGATTCAATACACGACTGGAGTAACAAATGCTCTTCAACACTTGGCAAAAGACGAGGGTCTAACGTTGCGGCAATATGTTGAAAAGGTTTTCAGTGTGGTCTACCCTTCGGGGGACGGTAACTGAGTTTTTTGTTACCGATTCTTTTACTTACTGGTTTAACTGTTATGTTAGCTAAGAAGAAGATAGGAGGTTAGTGCCTTGAAGAGGCTTGTTTGGTTAGTTGCTTTGGCAGTGGTTGTGGTTTCTGTTCTAGGGCTTCATTACTTGTTTGCGTCTTCTAATGCGTCTGACATCGAAGGTCCAAGTTCTGGCTATCTCTTTTATTATTCTAATAATGAAGAAACCATGATTTTTCTGGTCTCTACAGCCCATCCTAGGTATGGCTTCTATAATTGGAGTGATGATGAATGGTGGGGTGGTGAGGTTCATGAGGGAGACCCCTGTTTTATAATAACTGTTACTGTCAGAAACGATTACACTACAGACCCAATTTGGACTGATGAGGATTCTCCTCCTAATCTGTATAATAATCATGTAAAGCTGACCGCTATTCTTTATGACCAGCAAGATAAAGTTGATGCAGTTGATGTTACCTACCCAATTAACTCTTTCCATGGCGGTCATGTCTTCAAAATAGAACCAGAAAAAACACATTCAGTAGACCTGTACTTAGCTACAGACTGCAAAGACATAGAACGATACGAAATCTACGTTGCCTACATTGGTCCTTTGATGGAACCTTAAACGACTGCTTCTAACAGTTGATTATATGCCGGAGTTTCCATCCTGATTATTGCCACTGCTCATCACGTCAACTTTGGCTGTCATAATTTGCAAAAAGAGACTAACCAAAACATCAATCAGCTAACAATAGAACTCGTTCATATTAGGAGACTAATAATACTTCATTGTTGAAAACAGTGCTTTTTCCAGAAAACCAAGAGAACTAGATTCCTAGGATAATTAGCCATATGTTTAGGCAGATTATTGCGCCGATTGAGGAGATTAGGGTGAAGCGAGTTGGTTGTTGTATGCACTAGCTGTTTAGAAATTAATGTTTGTGGCTGATGGCTAGGAATTTTCTCTTTTCTGTTGATGAGAAAGGATAACAGAGTATTCCTTCGAAGCTGTTATTTTTATGTCCGGTCTCGTTGTTAAGTTTGATAAGTGTAATCATCATTTCTTCAACCGCGCTTGGATTTATTCGGTAAAGGGTTCTTCTTTGGTTGCGGGGGTCTTTCTCTTTCACTACGATTTTTCCTAAACTTCGAATCACATTAAGTATATGTCTTTCGGACAAATCCTTATTGTAGTTTTTTTTCAACCCAGCCTTGATTTGGCGGATGGAGATGGCTGCAATTGCTTAATTCTGCTTTCGTGATTTCTGGAGAATAACCGATAACACCGCGAGTTTGGTCTCAGATTTACTCCAGTTAATGGGGTCTTCCCCAAACCACCACTTCAGAACCTTTTTTTCAATCTGATCCATATTAGTCAACTCACAAAAAGTAATGTATTAAGAAACATGTCTCACTAATAAAGATTAAGGGTTTATTCACCACAACTGCATCTCCGAACAGTGCCCCTCACCTTCCATCATTGAATGAGATCACTGATTTCGTGAATCTATGTTAATAGATGAAATACTTCATGTTAAGCATTTCAGCAATTCCTAAATAAACAGATCAAAAACTTTGTAACGCGCTCAAGTGCAAAGGTGAGGAAAGGGCAAATGAAAATAGCTACTGCTACCTTCTTGGATCGGTATGGTTTCTGTTTTTGTTTGCATTATTTCAATGAGCAATTGTTGCGTAGGATACTGAAGCCGAGGCTAACTGCTTCGGAGGCGTGTCACCGCCTAGTCCTAAGTAAAGGGCAGAAAGAGAACAAAATGAAAAAGGTGATAGAAAAATGAACTTTGAAGCCAAAATTCAAACAAAAACAATCAAAGCTCTATTGCTAGGTTTGCTTGTTTTTTCGACAGTATCATTGATTTCAGTTAATACTGTTTCAGCCTATGTGGGTTCCGCTGTATTTTTACCAAATTATTTCTATGACCCCCCTGATACTGAAGACGAACTTGAGCTAGCTGAAGAGACTTGCACATACATAAGAGGCATGTTAGCCAACCGATATGCTACGGGTACCTATTATGCTTTCAATGATGACTGTACAGTTAGTGCGTATTGCAGCATTCTCTCGACACTGGATAATAGTGGTATCATCGACGAAATAGTAGTTTTTTCAAAAGGACACAGAGGTTATCCGTTCCTTGGTTATCCATGGTACAACGACAATCACATTTCACTTCTGGATCATTATGGATCCGCTCTTTTAGACGATCCACATATTTACGACAGAACATCATCTAAAAACACTTTTACGTTTATATGGCACTGCGAAACAGCAGAAAAATATCCAGAAGGCGCCACCGAGGACGAAATTGGATATTATGGAATGCCATACTGCTGGACACACAATGAGGATCTGGATGATTACGGTGGTGATGGTAACGTAGCATTCTTAGGATGGGTAGATGGTTCACCTCAATTCGAATATCAAGCCGAGGGCATGTGGAATTATGCCCATGTTGCCTACTTATTCTGGTACTATATGTGCGATGGTGAGGACGTAGAAGGAGCATTGAATGAAATAGCTGATGTCGTTTTCGGGGATGACAATTACCTCTCATGTCCACTATCTAGCCTTCCCGCACCCCGCTTATTATTATGGGGAGATAAAACCATGGAGCTACCGGAGGATTGAGATAAATGAAAAAACTGTTTACAAAAATTTGTATGATGTTGGCCATTGTACTTGTTACAAATTCTCTTGGAGCTTTTCTAGTTACGTATGCAGCGGATTCTGATGCTCGTGACCAAACCATGGGTTTCATAGAAAATGTGCTTCCTGTGGATTTATCGAAATACACTGTAACCCTCACAAAACATTCAACAATGGATGGACTACCAATTGCTGGAATTGATGGACAACCAATTGATATAGTAATGGATAGGGTGCGGTATACCTTAGATTCAGATGAAAGTACACTTCGTGTCAATTTTCACGTTCAAAACAATGCCGTGCTTTCCTGCCATATTTATGTAGATAACGGGCAAGTTATCAGCGACAGACCATACTCCAATCTGAAGGATGCTGTAAAATGTCTTCTTGAAAAGTACCAAACTTACACCAAGATCGATTCGAGCAATATGAAAGCGATGTTAGATAACGTTGATGTGACTAAGGATTCGACCAAAACAATAGGCAACACCAAGCTCGTCGTATCTAACATAGATGAATATGGAATTGAGCAAACAAGCTTTGAATGGGTATATACGGTAAATGGAGCAGATTATACCTCATTAAAGGTTAGCTACCAAAACGGACGCCTATATTCTCTACGCGATGATCGGGCTGTCTACACAATTGGTGATACATCGGTAAAGATTTCAAGTGAACAAGCAATTGATATTGCTATGAAATACCTGCCGAATTACTCATACGAAATGCCCAATGATGTCACAGTAAGTGGCTTTAACATAAATGAAGACCTAACTACCACCGAGCTAGTCACTTCTCCTCTACACTCTACAGAGTTGAGACCTTACTGGTACGTTAAGTTGTATCTAAACCAAACTTATCCGGGTAATGTAAAGGGGTTTACAATTATAGTTTGGGCTAATTCCGGAGAACTCTATTCATGTACTAATATAGCTATAGGTGGCGCCGAATATGATAACTCAGACTCACTTACACCACTGGCAGAAGGAGACAGTTCCCAATTAAAAAGCAGTTCGTCATCGCCAGACATGCCTTTTGCTGTTGGAATTGCAGTAGCAGTAATAGGGCTTGCAACAGCTTCTGTGGTAATAATAAAGAAAAGGAAAAAATAGCAATCCTTTTTCTCCCCTTTTTTTAAATAGAGAAAGCGCACCGAAACTAAAAACACATTATTATATAGTCAGGATTTCTTGACTATGTTAACTATCAATTGGAGATATTTTGGTCAAGGTTTCTTGACAAAAACATTTTTAATACATTCTAACGTAGTAATGTTATAGGGTAAAAATGAAGAAACCCAACTTAACACTCGTTGTGTTACTATCTGTTTCCCTAGTCTTAGTTTCTTTACCCCAAATCGAAGTAGTGAAAGCAGAAAGTATAACTTCCATTTACATCAGAGCCGACGGCTCCGTGGAAGGGACAACTAACATTCAGCAAGATGGCAACATTTACACGTTTACTGGTAACATAATTGGAGAAATAGTTTTAGAGAAAAGTGACATAGCAATCAACGGAAACGGTTTCACTCTCACAGGTGATGGCGACAATCATGGATTTTATCTATCTAACATAAACAATTCAAGAATAATGAATGTTAGAATAGAAAATTGTAATAATGGCTACTATGTATTTTCCTGCTCCAACATTAACATAACTGGAAACACAATAACAGGCAACAATGTGGGCATCTACGTCGATGAATCTCAGAATATTCTAATAACCGAAAATGATGTGCTAAGCAATGATGATGGTTGGAATGGTTACGGCATTTACATAGTAAGTTCAAACAATAACATTGTTTCCAACAACGTCATAGATTCAAATTATGTGGGAATTATCATTCAGTATTCTTCAAACAATCTGATTACCGAAAATAATGTAATTAACAACCAGAAAACAGGTATTTATTTTATGTCTTCTGAAAACGATATTATATCAAACAATATTGTAAGAAATAATGAAGAGCATGGAATCAAACTTAATCCTCCAATAGATTACTACGTATCGGGTAATGAAATCACTAACAATGGTTTGAATGGTGTTCATATTGAATGGGCTGAGAACACCACAATAACTGAAAATCAAATTGAAAATAACGGTAAAAATGGAATCAGCGTGTATGAATCAAGAAACAACACTATTTCCAGAAATATTATAGACGAAAATAATGCCACTGGAATTTACCTAACGACTTATTCTTATAATAATGTAATATTCTTAAACAATATAACTTCAAACAGTGAATATGGAATAAATAATTATCAACATTCTCCATACAATCTAATTTATCATAACAATTTCATTGATAATGGCATTCAAGCAACAAGCTATACTGGAACAACCAATACATGGGATAACGGATTTCCTTCAGGAGGGAATTATTGGAGCGATTATGATGGAGAAGATCATAATGAAGATGGAATAGGAGACACACCATACATAATAGACGAGAATAACCAAGACAATTACCCACTCGTAAACGTGATTCCAGAGTTTCCTTCATGGATTATTCTACCAATAGCATTCTTAGTTGTCACATTATTTGCAATAATCATCAGAAAGAAAAAACTCTGCGCTAATTGCCATCCAGACCATAAGTAATGAGGACAGACGACAACAAAAACACCAATAATTCCCCCCTTTTTTTGTCGGTCAAACTTCAATGCATGCAGCAAACATACGCCAACGTTTCATTTATTTTTTTTCTTCCTCAAAATGATTCATTGGCAGCAGATTGGTTTAGTCAAGGTTTCTTGACAAAAACGCTTTTTAGTTATGTTAAGATAGTTATTTTTAGGTTCTTAAGATGGGGGAGCAAAGAAGAGTTCTCATTCTACTATTGATTCTCTGTTTTGCTGTTGTTTCAATTTCACCTGTTGGGGTAGTGAAAGCACAAAGTGTAACATATATTTACATCAAAGCAGATGGAAGCGTCGAGGGAACAGATAAGATTCATCGGGATGAGAACGTCTATACTTTAACAGACAATATTGACCGTAGTTCAATTATGGTTTTAAACGATGGTGTTGTGGTAGATGGGGCAGGTTACGCTCTTCGAGGAGGACCTAGTGGAATAGCATTAGTCGAAAGAGATAATGTAACGATAAAGAACTTCATTATATCCATCGAAAAATTTACTGGGGATTGCATTTGGGTATATTATTGTTCTAACTGCATCATACTGAATAACACAATGGAGTCAGACTCTTGCACTGGAATTGCTGTTTGGGGTGGAGGCTCCAATTTTATAGCTGGAAATCATGTCATGAATAACGCAGGTGCCATCTTTCTTGGAGAAGGCACCAGCAATAACATCATATACGGCAACACCATAACAGGCAACACTCACAGCATTGATATTGTGCAGTCTCAAAACAATACTGTCTATCGTAATAACTTCATCAACAACAACCACATTTCCATTATGACTCAATTGCGTACAACTTCTTTCGTAAATCACCTCGACAATGGCACTGTAGGAAACTACTGGAGCGACTACAACGGAACGGACAGCAACGGGGACGGAATAGGCGACATACCACACGTTATTAACGAGAACATCCAAGACAACTATCCACTCGTGAATCCATTTGATATTGCTGGAATCCCCGAGTTTCCCTCATTGATTATCTTGCCGCTACTGCTTACAGCAAGCTTGCTGATTGTAGTCTGCAAACAAAAACTTCTCAAAAAACCAAACCAACAATCATATTAGGAGACTAATAATACTTCTATGTTGAAAACAGTACTTTTTCCAGAAACCAAGAGAACAAAGTCTATGTTTCAGTTGGTTGATCAACTGGTGCGGTTTGTTTTCTCTTTCTTCTAACCATCAAAATTATTATTAAAACAGCCACTACGACAACTACGACTACTCCAACGATAATTAACAGTGGGTCTTGCTGACTTTTAGCTTCAATATAATTTTGCTCTTCTACATCTGCTTGCTCAAGGTAAGTGGAAGCATCCTGCAGCGCTGAGATTGCCTCTTCCCATTTCTCTTCATTCGCTAAAGAAAGCGCCTGGGCATACGCGTTTTCTGCCTGCTCTATGAGAGATTGTGCTTCGGAACTTTGATATGCGGCATTAACAGCTTCAGTTATGTTGCTAGCTACATTGGTTTTTAACTCGTTGTAGGCTTCTTTCCTAGAAACTTGAATTAGCAGCATTAGAGTCTGAGAGTCCCAAATTAAATCAGTAGATTCCCCTTGTATTCCGTTAATACCAACGAAATAACTGTGTGTGCCAACACTTGCAGTTTCTGGAATAGAAATAGTCATCGGATCAAAAGTGTAGCTCCCATAACTTGAAATGGTCACAGGGGCATCGGATAGGTCACGACCAACAAAATTGTCTGGAGCCATCCAATCAAAATGGAGACCTACGCAGTAAATTGTGAGTTCCTCAGCGCAATCACTTATAAAAAGTATGTTAACAATCACGCTGCTACCTCGATAAAGTGTTTCGCTCGACCAAGCAACTGATACCCTTGCTTCATCTTGGTCAAGAGCATAAACAACACCACTAAATAGAGCACAAATAATGCTGAAACAAACTACTATAAGCACTGGACGAAATGGTTTCATTGAATTTTCTCCAACTGTTATCAATTGCAACGATATATTTATATGTTTTAAGCAACTCTCGCTATGAATCCCGTATTCTCCGTGAAGATCCGCATTTTATCAGATTACAAAATTGAATAAGCCATCAGGCTCAATCTAGCCAGTGCCCTATGAAATGTATGCTTGAATTATTGTTGGAAAAGATTGGCGAATAACAGAGCTTCCTCGTTAATCAAAGTCTCAATAATCTGTTTATTCTCGGAATATTAACAGTAGATTCGAAAAAAATGTTCAACTTTTCCATCAAGTCTCTAGAATAATTCCTATAATCTCGATTAATGTTCTTCGTCCATTGGATTCACAGTAGCCTTTATCTTTTTGTTGTAAATGCAAATTTCGTCAGTCTTTGAGCGTAACAATTTTCCAAGAATCCTGAGTGGCGCGCACAGAAATAGAAAGTAGAACATAGAACAGCTGACCCTGATTATACCTATATTAACAAAGCGAAAACAGCACAAAGATAAGAAAGTAAATAAAGGTAATCTACGATACTTACGCCAACAAACAAATAGAATCATCTCCTGACGGTGTTTCACGTGAAAAATGCATATACACACAAAAAAATTGTACCAAAGGCAGTAGTTTTTCTCATGACCATTTTAACTCTATCACTTCTCTTGGCACAGATGTTCCCAGTTAGTGCCCAAGACGAGGCGGCAAGCCTCACGGGCACAGTCTCTGATCAAGGAGTGGATACCGATGGCGATGGAATCTACGATTCGCTAGACATAGGAGTCGAAGTTAACGTTACCACCGCAGGAACATTCAAGATAGAAGTGTCTGGGCTCTACGATTCCTCATCCAACATCATCGATGTCTCGAACCAGAATTCCACATCCCTTGACGCAGGCGTTCAGGTCGTTTACGTCTCCCTAAATGGTAGAGACATCTACGAGTCAGGGTTCAACCCCGTCACCGTTTCCAGTATCACCCTCTACGATGAATCTGACAACTCGCTGGATTCCTTGTCTTACATCTCCTTGTCTACAGACTATTACTACAGCGATTTTGGGCTTTTACCCGCAAGCTTTACTGGTACAATCTATGATGAAGGCGTGGACACTGATGGCGATGGATACTTTGATTACCTTAATTTGGGCGTAGAGGTTAACGTTACCAGCGCAGCAACATATATTGTGGATGCTGGTGGGCTTTATGACCCCTCATATAATTCCGTCAGTGTCTTGACCAAGAATTCCACATATCTTAATGTGGGCATTCACGTTGTCTACCTCGCCCTAAATGGCACAGAAATCTATGCATCAAGTGTTAGCCCTACTACGATTGCTAGTATCTACCTTTACGACGAATCTAATAACACGCTTAGTGAGTTGCATGACCTCTCATTGCCTACTTCATATGATTACGACAAATTCCAACGCCCAATTATTGAAATTGAATTCACTGAGATAGAACGAAAGATAATCTTAGATCAGGTGGGAAGCATCCACGTTACTGATGCTTACCGCATAACCAACATAGGATTTTGGGCAGAAACCGTTGTAATCGGTTTCCCAGAAGATGCCTACGACTTTGAATTGCGGGACGAAATGGGAACACTTGAGACATCAACGGAAAACAATGTGATGACTGTGACTCTCAGAGACACTGTAGACACAAATGAAACGGAAACACTTTATCTAAATTACCGTATTCCATGGAGCAGCCACATCAGTCAAAAGAACGGAATCGACTACAATCTACATTTCACCTTCTATGAACAATTCAACTCAACAATAGGAAAGTTAACCGTCTCCATAACTCTCCCCAAAGGCGCCGAGTTCCAATCATCCAATCCTCTAGACCCCAACAGCATCAAAAAAAGCGACCTTCAAGAAACCATAAGCTTTGCTTTCTCAGATGTTACACCGTCCGAAGACCTCAACTTCAACATCAACTATAAACACCTCATATTCTGGGCTTCTTTATACCCCACAATATGGATGGGAATCCTAGCTGTTGCCGCGTCAGCATTAACCTTTTTCTGGAAAGCCCCCAAGCCTTCCGTGTCCCCAATAATATCGGTTCCACCTAAAGACCTCAAGAGCTTCGTTGATTCCTATGAAGAAAAAACAAGAATTCGGTCAGAGCTTGAATCCCTAGAAGAGCGGTTACGGAAGGGAAAAATTCCTAGACGCAGATTTAAGGTCAGAAAAAAGATGCTGGACGGACGCCTCTCCACAGTTTCTAGGAATCTCTCCACTCTCAACGAGAAGATACGATCTGCCGGTTCCAAGTATGCAAACATGATGAGACAGATCGAAGTGGCTGAAACAAATCTTGAAGGCGCAGAAAGAGACCTGCAACGAGTACAAACAAGGTACAGACGCGGAGAAGTTTCTAAGGGTGCATATGGAAAGCTTCTGGAAGAATACAAGAGCAGAATCGAAGAGGCTGAAGCAACGATCGACGGAGTTCTTCTTAGACTCCGTGAATAGTTTCTTTTTTTTACAAAACGTTTTTATTTCAATGCTTCGTTTTGATTAAAATCTAAAAGCGGAGTTGATTAGATAATGGTTGAAATCATAGTCGATGCTGAGAAATGCACTGGATGCGAAACATGTGTTGACACTTGTCCTGTCGGTGTTTACGAAATGAAAGACGGAAAGTCTGTTCCAGTAAACGTTGAG
>Ga0209427_10010791_pt1 | contig 10089 bp, 6 predicted proteins | sample DeeMarSWOR136_30_FD_187465 | JGI IMG/M metagenome (GOLD analysis project Ga0209427, IMG submission 187465) | Marine sediment microbial communities from White Oak River estuary, North Carolina - WOR-1-36_30 (SPAdes) (version 2) | ecosystem: Environmental > Aquatic > Marine > Intertidal zone >...
AGGATGAAAACGTTTTGCGACTGGCGCAAAAGATAAGATACGACGTGGACCCGGGCTTAGGCCTGAGAGAAGCTACGCGGGGATTTCTAGAGATCAAGACAAAGGATAATAAGACTTACGCCAAACAGGTTGATCGGGCCTATGGCCATCCTCATAACCCAATATCAAAAGAAGACCTGGTGAAAAAGTTTATGGATTGCGTTGATAAGGCTGCGAAAAGCATTCCGATGATACAACTTGAAAAGGCTGCCAAAGACATAATGACCCTGGAAGAAGTGGAAGAAATCAATGGGATTGTGGGTTTATTCCAGGGAAAAAATAACCTATGAAAGCGTGATATAGGGAGTAAACAGATAATACATTACATCTTAACCTTTTAAACTAGAGAATACAAAGGAGCAACAAGTATGAGTAACCGCATTGAGATGATGAAAAATCGACTCGTGACGGATAAGAATCCCATATGCATTGATAAATTTAGGATCATTCTTGAAACTGAGGCGGAGAATGCATATGAATTACCCGTCTACCGTCGTGGAAAGGCTTTAGTAAGTGTCCTTGATAATATTCCCATATTTATCATGGATGGCGAGTTGATTGTGGGGAATACAGCCAGCAAGCCCTTCGGTCTGGAAATAGATGTAGGTTTCGGTGTATGGAATCAATCTGAAGTGAACGCTCTCAAAGAAGATGGGTTCAGATTAGATCCCAAAGTTGAAGTAGAATTGCTCGATCTAATTGATCGCTATCCCCAATTTGGTGCGACTAGCGGCATGAATCGCATCTTACTTGTGAACAAGAGGATGGAACCATATTATCGCTCTGGTATGACCCTACCTCCATGGAGAGATGAGGGTGTCAGCGGTGGAACGGCCAGTTCCGGGCTGGGTCTGGGTCCTGGCTGGATCCTGATGTGCCCCGATTATGATCTACCTTTGCGAAAAGGTCTCAGCGCCATGATTCAGGAGTGTGAAGATGAATTGCAGTCGCTTCACTTTTTTGAAACGGACTCCTATGAGAGATCGATCACTCTTCAAAGCATGAAGATGTCTCTGGAGGCATTGGTGCGTTTTGCCCAACGCTTTTCTACGCTGGCTGACGAAATGGCAGTCAGGGAGAAAGACCCGCAACGCAAAAAAGAGCTGATTGAAATAGCCGAGACATGCCGCTGGGTCCCTGCTAATCCTGCCAGGACCTTTAAAGAGGCCATACAGACTGTCTGGTTTATTTTCCTCCTGTTCAGCCCATCTCCCACGACCACGATTGGGCGCTTTGATCAGTATATGTATCCCTTTTATAAAGCCGACATTGAAGCAGGCCGCATCACGGATGAGGAAGTGCTCGAATACCTCCAATGTTTCCGGCTCAAGGTGATGGAGATAAATAATATATCTGGAAAAGAAGTTCGCAAGAGGGCGGTCGGAAGGGCCAGATGGTATAATATGACGATCGGCGGTATAAAATCGGACGGTAGTGATGCCACTAACGAGTTGAGCTATCTTGTGCTGGAAGCTTTAATGCGTTGCCCGACCACCCATCATACTATTACCATGCGCATAGCTGAATCAACCCCGGAATCCCTTATCCTCAAAGGCATTGAAGCCCAGGCCAGAGGATTAAGTATGCCTGCATTTATTGGTGACCCCTCCTACATCAACTTTTTTACCACCTACGGAGTCTCAACGGAACAGGCCCGAAACTACTGCATAACGGGCTGTCTGGACGCTAACCTCCCGGGACGCTCACGTGCCATATCTATCGGAATGTTTATTGCGCCCAAAACACTGGAATTTTTTCTCAATGACGGAGCGGATCCAAGAACAGGTCTTCAGGTTGGAAACAAGGTCGGCGACCTTGACAGGTTCAAGACCTATGACGAGTTCTACTCTGCCTTTATGGAGGAATTTACAGGGTACATGTCCATGGGCGCTGAGAGAAACAATGTTGAAGCCATGTCTTTTGGGTATGCCCTGCCAGACCCTCTCAGATCAGCCTTCATGGTCAATGGTATCAAGATAGGTCTTGACTTTTACAAGCGCAGGTATGAACTGCAAAACAATACTTTGATGAATCCCGTTGGCATGGTCAACCTCGGTAATTCTCTCTTTGCTATTAAGAAACTGGTCTATGAAGACAAGGCAATCACGTTGACAGAGTTCAAAAAGGCCCTCGACGCTAATTGGAAAGGATATGAGGATCTACGGAAGATATGCCTCAAGCTTCCAAAATACGGAAATGACTTCAAAGAGGTAGACAGTGTTGTGGGCAGTCTCTATGAACACTGGGTAAGAACCTCAAATACCATGCCTGCGGCCTTTGGAGGTACCCAGAAAGCCACGGCTATCTCAGTTACTTCTCATCAGCCGGGGGGAGCCATAACCTCAGCCACGCCAGATGGACGCTGCGCCGGCGATATCCTTGCTGATGGCTGTGCTTCACCTGCATCGGGAACTGATATGAAAGGCCCTTTAGCCGTATTCAAGAGTGCCCTAAATATTCCGCAAGATGGATTCGCGGCCATGCTTCTCAATATGAAATTCCACCCTATGGCCCTTAAGTCAGAAGATGACAGGAAAAAACTCGCTTCCGCAATAAAAACCTACTTTTTCAACGGGGGCAAACAGGTTCAGTTCAACGTTATTGACACTGAAACACTTAGAGAAGCCCAAAAGAATCCGGATGAGTATCGTGACATCATGGTCAGGGTAGCGGGATTCAGCGCCTATTTCGTTCAGCTTACAAAAGAGATACAAAACGAGGTTATTGACCGTACGGTCCACAATATATAGTTTTTAATATGTGATTCTTCTCCGATCTAATTGAAGGGGGCCTGGTAAATTTTCAGCGTGAAGTAATTAGCTTGAGACAAACGCCATTGATATCTGGAGGTATCATGAACCAGAGAATTAAGAAGTTGAAAGAACGCCTCAACCCGGAAGTGATATCGCTTCTTGTTGAACGAAGCCGGTTGGTTACCGAGTCCTACAAGGAAACGGAGGGTGAAGATCCCGCCATTCGGCAGGCCGAAGCCCAGGCGCGCATCTTCGACCAGATACCCATATTTATCGAAGAGGGCGAACTCATTGTGGGAAATGTGGCAAGCCAGCCCATGGGAATTGAAATGGCCTGGGGTGACGCCATATGGCCCCTGGAAGATCTCGCTGGACTCGAGACGGAGGGCTTTATGATCTCCGAGGAAGATAAGGCACAGGTCAAGGAGATGAACGAATATTGGAAATCCAGGACATTCGCCTTCAGGGCGGGTAAGATGTTCGACGATGAACGGCTCTGGCCGTTTATGCAGTCCGGGGTAACCCTACCGCCCTGGGCGGATCGGGAAAAAGGATGGGGAGGCTTCGGCGGCAACGGCATGGGGATCGCCTCAAATCTTTGCCTGCTGTCCGTGAGGTTTGAAGAGGTCCTCGAGAACGGCCTTTCCTCTATCATCGCAAGTGCCCGGAAGGCGTTGAGCGAATTGAGATTCGCAGATGGGGATTCGGTGAATAGGGCCCGTTTTCTAAAGGCGGTTATTATTGTCTGTCAGGGCCTCATTCGCTTTGCCGAGAGGTTTGCAGTGCTCGCCGGGGAATTGGCATCCAAGGAGCGCGATCCGGTTCGGAAAAAGGAACTCGAGAGGATAGCTGAGACGTGCAGATGGGTGCCGGCCTATCCAGCAAGAAGTTTCCACGAAGCCATGCAATCCTTCTGGTTTACCTTCCTTGCTATCAACCCGAACCCAACTGCATCACTTGGCAGGTTTGACCAGTTCATGTATCCCTTTTATGAGAATGACGTCAAGAAGGGGAAGGTGACCGATGAAGAGGTGGTTGAACTATTGGAATGCCTTCGGATCAAGGACATGGAGCTCAGCTTTTCTGCAAGCCGCGTGCAACAGAGAGAGAAGAATGCAGGCATGGCAAAGTGGCACAACATGGTGATTGGGGGGCAAACCGCCGAGGGCAAGGACGCCGTCAACAGGCTCTCATATCTGATCTTGGATGCTGCAAAAAGGTGTCCTACCCCTCATCACACAATCACTGTCCGCGTCCATGAGAAGACTCCTGAAGAGTTCATGGTGAAGGCCCTCGACGTGGTGAGAACGGGTATCGGCCTACCTGCATTTGTCGGCGACCATTCGTATATCGCTTTTCTTTTAAACCACGGCGTACCCCTTGAAAAAGCGAGAGATTATGCTCTGGCCGGGTGTCTTGATACCGCCCTTCCGGGCGAGTCGCGCATCCATGCCTATTGCATGACGGTGGTGCCGTTGATATTCGACTTTTTCCTGCACAACGGCACGGAACCGAGAACAGGGAGACAAATCGGTCCTGCAACAGGAGACATCGAAACTTTTAAAACGTTTGAAGATTTCTTGGCCGCCTTTAAAAAGCAGCTTGCCTATTTCATGGAGATGGTGGCCGAATACGATAACATCTTTATGCGGCTCAAGGGAGAGGCCTTGCCATATCCCTTTGAATCAGCTCTTATGGATGGCGCCATAAAGACCGGAAAACACATGTTCGAACGATCCTTTCCCTTTGAAAACGGGGCGGTGCTTAATGCGGTAGGAATGATCAACGTGGCGGACTCTTTGGCTGCCGTCAAGAAGCTCGTGTTCGATGAAAAGAAAATCACTATGAAGCAGTTGAAAAAGGCCTTGGACTCAAATTGGGAGGGTTATGAGGAAATAAGGAAGCTTTGCTTGGAGGCGCCCAAGTTCGGCAACAACGATGACTATGTGGATGAGATAGCAAAAGAGCTTTACAAGTTTTGGGCCTATACGACTGCCACATTTGCAAGCGCTCTGGGAGGAACACACAAGCCTGCGGCCATCTCCATTTCCGCTCAGTGGCCTGGAGGAACCGTCACGGGCGCTACCCCGGACGGGAGGTACGCAGGAGGGGTCCTTGCAGACGGGACTATGTCCCCCATGAGAGGCATGGATACCCATGGGCCTACAAGCGTAATGAAAAGCGCTATGAAGATAGATCAAGATGATTATCAAGCGACCCTTCTTAACATGAAATTCCATCCGTCGGCATTGAAAACCGAAGATGATCTGAGGAAGCTTTCGGCCCTGATCAAGACCTACTTCGCTAATGGCGGAAAACATGTCCAGTTCAATGTCGTCAACAGGCAAACGATGTTGGATGCTCAAATACACCCTGACCGGCACAAAGATCTCGTTGTGAGGGTGGCGGGTTACAGCGCCTACTTTGTTCAGCTAGGTAAGGTAATACAGGATGAAGTGATAGGGCGGACGGAACACGAAAGCGCCGCCTGAAGGTGAGTGAAATAGCCAGACAGAATGATCCGAGGAATTGGTTTGATGCAAATTGATGACGTCAAAGGCGTCATTTTCAACATTCAGCATTATTCTATCCATGCCGGCCCTGTCATACGAACGACCGTTTTTCTAACGGAAGTGGCGGGTCACCTCGGTGACCGTCATGGCCTAACACAGTTGATTGATATAGCTTGCCAATCGCCGGGTAATCCTCAAATAAGGATTCATAAGCGATCTCGACGTGAAACATCAGTCTTTCCGCAGACCTGAATCAATATAGTCATGGAATTTGGTCTGGAAAGCCTCTTACATCATCACTTTCACCAGAAATAAGGAAAGGGATGGAACAAGGATGAGCAAAGTCACATGAAAAAAATCAGCCACAAGAAATGGGAAAATGCCCTTCCATACCGTCTCCATTTCAATACCCATGTCCTTGACAACCCCGGCAATCACAAATGTATTCATGCCTATGGGCGGTGTGATCATGGCTATCTCGGCCATCCTGATAAAAACAATTCCAAACCATATGGGATTAAATCCAAGGCTGACCACCAAGGGGAAAAAGATCGGTATCGTGAGCACCGTCATTGCGGCTACATCCAGAAAACAACCGAGAAAGAAGTAAAGCACCAATACCATGACGAGAATCGCCATCGGTGGCAGGGGCATTCCTCCGATGAAGTCCGAGAGTACGTAAGGGATCGTTGTAGCGGCAACAAAGAAGTTGAAGATCATGGCGCCGATTAATATTCCGTAAATCATGCCCGTTGTCTTTAGCGTCTCTACTATGGCAGTTTTGAAACCCTCCCATGTGAGCCTGCGTCTTAGCGTGCACATGATTATAGCCCCAAAGCCGCCGACCGCTCCCGCCTCGGTAGGGGTAAACCACCCAATGATAAGGCCGGCGAGCACGAAGATGATGAGCGCTACTATCTCCCCGCAACCGCCCAGGGCTTTTATCTTTTCACGAAAGAGGGTTTTTTCTGCACGTGGACCGAATTCAGGTTTCAACGCACACATGATGACAATGACAGCGATATAGAAGAGGGCTTCGAGTATCCCTGGAATGATGCCAGCCGCAAACAGCTTGCCGATAGAAGTTTCGGTAAGGATGCCATAAATGATGAGCGCGCCGCTCGGCGGGATCAAAACACCCATGGTCCCACCCGCAGCCACGGCACCAGTGGCCAAGGCGGAATTGTATTTGAGCCGCTTCATCTCGGGTATGGCAACCAGGCCCATGGTAGTTGCCGTAGCAATGCTGGAGGCCGATACCGCGGCAAAGATTGCGGAACCTGCAACGGCCGCCATTGCGACCCCCCCCTTCTTATGTCCAAGCCACTTGGAAGCAAGGTTAAACAAGTCACGGCCCATTCCACTGACAAAAACCACCTGTGCCATGAAAATAAACAGGGGCAACACAGCCAAGGAGTAAGATGAAGCGGTATCAAATGGAACAATAGCTAGTTTAGTGAAGGAAGCCACATCGGAGACCAGGAACCAGAATCCCAGAAAACCCATCAATGCCATGCCAGCGCCGATAGGGACGCCAAAGGCCAATAGTGCAAAAAGCAGGATAAAACCAATAATGCCGATAAGTAAGGGACTCATTTCTCAAAAAACCTCTTGAATGCCCGCAACAGATCTACAAGATAGGTCAGGCAGAAAAGAAATAAGCAGAAAATCCATACAACACGGAAAGGCAAGTAAGGAATGTCAAGGGTTTCAGAGACCTCCTGCAGGCCGGTTTCAAAGATCAACTGCAGACCGGCCCAGGCAATCAGAGCCCAAATGGAGAGGCTGACCAAACATGCTAGCATCTCGGCTGCAGCGTTGAGCCTCGAGGGAAAACGGGAGACGACGAGATGGACTATGACATGACCTTTTTTCATGGCGGTGTAAACCAGCGCAGTGGCCACCGGAACCACCATGATGAGTTCGAATAACTCATAGCTCCCTGGAATGACAAAATGTGCAAATCTACCAAAAATGTTGCTTATAAGGAGCAGCATTCCTACTATCAAAAAAATTCCACCTATTATTGTGCCTACTTTCGTTATCCTTTGGAGCATGTCGCTTAAGACATTCATTTTTTCCCCATAGTATTGGCTTTGAAAAAAGGTTAAGCACAAGAAATAGGGGATTGAACAACCCCCTATTTCTTCCTTACGCTTTGAAACACCGGCTTAGTTATTTGCTGTACTCCTTGATGAGGCGTCTAATGTCTTTGTAGACGGCAGTGCCATCCAGTCCTTTTTTATCCAGATCCGCCATCTGCTCAAGTATTACTTTGTCAGCCTCGGCATAGACTTTTTCCAATTCCGCTGGTGGGAGTTTGATAAACTCTACGCCGTGCTCTTTGGCCAGTTTGATGGCTAATTCTTCACCGGGAAAGACTAACTCCTCCACTTTCAGGCCAAACCATTCTATATTGTCTTCGAATACCTTTTGGATATCCTTAGGCAGTTTGTTCCAGGACTTGAGGCTAAAGCCCCAATGCCCAGCCGGCGCGGAGGCGAGATTTACCTCAAGGGCGTACTTGACCACCTCTGCGAACCTGAATGTCTTCATAGTCTCAAATGGAGCAACAGCAGCATCAATAGTGTTTTTCTGCAGGGCCGTGTAGGTTTCGCTCATGGGCATATTGATACCCTCTCCGCCGAGTCTTGTGATCAGCCTGGCAAGGTCCCCGGTGGCCTTCGCAGACAGGCCCTTGAAATCATCTGCCTTGCTGATACGCTTATTGGCAAGAAGCAACTGGTAGGGAGGGATACCTGCATAGGCCATGACCTTTATGCCGGCGTCGGTAAACTCCTTTACGAGTTGAGGGTACTTGGCCATTACCTCATAATACACCTTGCGGGCAAGGTGTCTGTCGTTAACGCCCCAGAAAATCATTCGCATGGATTTCTCAAACTCGAATCCCGTCGGGGCATAGGAGCCGGATAAATCGCCGATATCGGCCACACCCTTGGCAAGCTCCAAGGCAGATTGCCTCGGCTTATACAGCGCGCCGGCCCAGAAAGCCTTGATTTTCACTCGCCCCTGTGTTTCCTTTTCTATCTTTTGAATCCATAGTTTCGTGGCTTCAGACATTGGATGAGTCGGTGGCCAAATCCCACCAAAGGTTAGATTGATAGTGTCTGCCGCCCGGGCGACATTCACGCTGGCTCCAAGCGTTAACCCCAGTACTATCAAGGTCCCCAGAATAAACGGGATTAGATAATTGCATACTCTTCTCATTTCTCTTCTCCTTTCTGTGATCGATTCGTTATGTCTTTCGACCTTTTTCTGAGACAATATCTCAATCTAGCGACTCATTACACCACAGACGGAGGGTGTAGTTTGGTTACCATTGAGGGTTATCAGATCATTTGCCAAGGCACGTTGCTGTATATTATTCACCTCCTTTCTCAGCAGACGTTGCTTCTCTTGGTTAGCTTTTCGTTCGGAAACAGCTTTTGCCTACCAATAACGCCAATTGTCTAGAATGATGAATGCATAATGCAAATGGGTTTGCTGAAGGAATCCATCTCCCAGGAAAGTCTTTCTGTCTCATCCTCCGATGTTCACGGTCAGACCAAACGATTCAAACATTTTTTTCAGCTCTTCCATTCGTTCATCGCTGGGAGGTTCAATATGAATGCATCCCTCATTTATTTCCATCCTTTCATATTTGGTTTCTCCGAGTCTGTGGTAAGGCAGAAGATGAACTTCAACTTCGTTACCGAGTTCTTGGGCAATGAATCGAGCCGCTGATTTCAGGTTCTCCAACGAATCGTTATATTCCGGTATAATGGGTAATCGCGCGAGCATAGGAAGATTGAGTTCCGCACGTATTCTCTTTGCGTTATCTAGGATAAGCTCATTGGAAACGGCTGTATACTTTTTGTGTATGGCCGCATCCATATGCTTGATGTCATACAAGACTAAATCGGTATAGTCTAAAATCGCCTTCAAGATGTCCCATTTGGCGAAGCCGCACGTCTCAATAGCCGTATGTATGCCGGCTTCCCGGCACAGTTTTAGGATGCTGATGGCAAAATCGGGTTGGGCAACCGGATCGCCGCCGGAAATGGTGACCCCACCACCGGAGTTTTGGTAGAAAATGGCATCGGCGTTGACAGCCTCGAAAACCTCACCGGCTGTCGCGTTTCGGCCCATGAGGCTGCGGGCATCATTAGGACAGACTTCAACACAATTCCCATGGCCCTTGCACTGGTCCCGATTGGTCTTCGATTTGCCCTCGATGACCTGGATCGCGCCCTCAGGACACGCTTCAACACATTGACCACACCCCACGCACTTTTCACCATCGAAAAAGATGACGGGCTGAAAACCCTGAGACTCGGGGTTCTGGCACCACAAACACCGTAACGGACAACCCATGAAAAATACCGTTGTTCGAATGCCAGGACCGTCGTGAATCGAATAATGCTGGATATTAAAGATCTTTCCCTGGGTCTCTTCAGGCCTCATTACACCGCTTTTTCATGCTCCGTCCGTTTGATGATCTCTTCCTGCATGGGTTTCCCCAGCTGGATGAAATAGGCGCTGTAGCCGGCAACCCGAACGAGTAGATCTTTGTGTTTTTCCGGTTGTTTCTGGGCAGCGCGTAATGTTTCTTCGTTAACCACGTTGAATTGAATATGCTTCCCATTCCGGCTGAAATAGGTTCGGATCAGAAAGGAAAGCTTGCGGAGATCTTCGGTCGTCTTCAATGAGGATGGATGAAATTTCATGTTCAACAGCGCGGCCTGGTAAGAAGCCTGGTTGATCTTCATGGCACTGTTAAGCGC
>Ga0209427_10010794_pt1 | contig 10087 bp, 9 predicted proteins | sample DeeMarSWOR136_30_FD_187465 | JGI IMG/M metagenome (GOLD analysis project Ga0209427, IMG submission 187465) | Marine sediment microbial communities from White Oak River estuary, North Carolina - WOR-1-36_30 (SPAdes) (version 2) | ecosystem: Environmental > Aquatic > Marine > Intertidal zone >...
GTTGCCAAAGTCTATCCTCGGCAATTGCATATCCCATTCCAAATGCAAGACCTTCTTTGGTATCTGAATAGACGTGAGGAACTCCGTAATCATCTCTTATAATTTCATAATCTACTTCACTAAATGACAAATATGAATTTTCACCTTGTTTTTTATCCACGTCTATATATAGCCGATTATTCATTTTGTCGTTTCTTATTCCAATAACGGGAATAGCAGTAGATGTAATCAGAAGCATACAAACAAAAATACCTAATATTTTCTTTTTCATATTGTATTCCTCCCTTAAATTAATTGTAATTGTTTATGTACAGTTTATGGTGAATAATTATAATCCTTAAGCTCCAGAATTAAGGAATGCCACACATAACCTCCTCCATATGGGATATATATCACTTCCTTAACAACATTACCTATATCTTCTGAATAGTATGAAACAAATCGAGAACCATCAATCCATTCTGCTGAGACATTAAAAACATCAAAAGTATCACCTTGAGCATTGATTTGTTCCTCAGAACAAGTATAGGGTACAGGTGTTAGAGGAATAGATATATTTTGTGGACCAAAAACTGGGACAAGCCCCCAAAACAGATGCGCATAGACATTGATATGCCATATTTCTGTACCGCTCAGTGTTCCAGATTTACCATCAAACAATGGAAATGGTATAACGGCCCAGGTTGGATCAAATTCGACATATGTTTTTATCTCAGCTTGAATTGGAAGTGGTAATGTTAGAGGACCAATTTTAAGCAGGAAAATACCTTTTAATTTTTCTTCAAAACTTTCTAATCCAAGGTCAGCTTTTCTTATATTTAGATTCATATTAATAGATGTTAATATTGTGGTTTTTAATCCATAACCTCCCAGGTCAAATGTCCCATCGGGTTTTGTAGTAGCCTTTAATATGTATGAATCACCTGAATCATCCATAACTTTAAAAGTGATATCTCCTGAAATGTAAGTATTAAATGCATGTGTCCTTGATTCAGTGAAATGGTATGTCCAGCTATCTCCTTTTTCCCAAATTGGTACATCAACATCATATGATGTCGCACCGATTTCATGTATGTCAGTTAAAGCAGTAACAGGAATTACTATTGTTGTGAGCAGCAATATACTTACAATAATTCCTGTGATTTTCTTTTTCATGTTCATACCTCCTGTAATATTAATTTTTCATAATTTTGTTCTAATGTTAGTCTGAGAAGTTGATTTAGTATATTAAATGCAGTTGTAAACCGTTCAAAGAGACGAGTAATAATATCAAAGTTCAAATTGAAAAATTTGCTTTTTGGCATAGTGACATTAAATGTTGCCCAGTCACTTTTAAAATCATAAATGTCTTTTGCTTTTACTGTAAGATGGTATTTTGCTTTATTAATCCAGGTATGATTAAAAGTTATTTTTTCACCAGATTTGAAAGGTCCAATCCATTCAGGGTACATATCGCCCCAGTAAATATATAAATATACATCATCACCATCTGGGTCTATTGCAGAAAAATTGTAGTTATATTCAATGCCTTTTTTTCCCTCTAGTGGTCCATCAACAGTTGGTTTATTAGGTGGATCATTTGATCTACCAATAAACGCCCAGGTTGTATCATTTACTATGTTACCTTCATCATCTATAACAGTTAGCATCACAGGATATACTTCTTGGGATGCGTAAGTATTTGTTACAATCATTCCAGATCCATGATTTCCATCACCAAAATCCCATTCATATGAGATTATCTCTCCTTCGTGATCAAAACTACTGCTTGCATCAAATATTATCTCCTGTCCAACATCTCCATAATAGATTCCGCCAGCATCAGGGACAGGTCTCCAATTTATATAAACATCTGGATTGTAGACTACCCAATCTATCTCTGAATCGTCAATTCTTAAACTACCATATTCGATGTTGAAAAAACCGTTATATCCCCAATCTGTTCCCCAACTATTTTTACAAATCCAATAGCCACCATTACCAATTGAGGGATCATCTTTCCATCCAACAATAACAACATTATGATTAATAGTATTGAAATGTTGCGAAGAGGAGTAATAATCTTTGGAATCATGGTTTATAAACCCCCAATCTATAAAATTATCTTCACCATCAATATACCATGTAGTTAGCATAGAGGTAGCAACTGGTCCATACTGCATAATCTGTGTTTTAATAGCATCAATATCTTCAGGACTTCCATCAGGGTACCATTTCCCACAATCTGAGATCGGAATCAAATAATCCTCCCAATCTTCACATTTATCATCACAATAAACAGGATCATTTTCAAAATTCAAACCATTCCAACCATCAGAATCAATAGCTCTGTATAGAAAACAAAACTCAGGAATTATACCGTTGCAGTTATTCCCTGTAGATTTGTTACTCATTATATAATAAAAAGTGCTATAAGAATTACCACCCTTGCAATTTCCTGCACGAGGCAGACAAGAAAGTACGTATTGTTCAGATAGATCCATATTTAAATTAGCCCTTCCTTCTTTTATATTTATGATACTCTCAAGTGCACCAATGGCAGCAAATATTGCACAACTACCACAGAAGCTTTGACTTTTAGCAAGTGTTGTCCAATCCTGTCCCTCATAATCCATCCAATTAAAATAATCAGGAGTCTCAATAATTGAAGGTTTCTTTGAAGTTTTATCTAAATCTCTAGATATGGGTCTTTCATCCATTAACCCAAATCTATACTTACCATGTTCTGCTAACCCACATCCACAGTTCTCATTTGTATCATTTTCATAAATTATTTGATTATCAATATTGTTGTCTTCAGAGTTTACAGTTGTTGAAACAGCAGTTACAATCAGCAGCATACAAATAAAAATACCTACTATTTTCTTTTTCATATTTCGCTTTCCTCCCTATTTATAAAAAAATAGTAAAATAAGTATATAATACTATAATTTAAATCTTTCCCTATAAATAAATTTGTTAGTACATATGTAATAAAAGATTATTAAATTTAATTTTGAAGATAAAAATTCAAGGATATCCACCAATTTTTAGACTTGGATCACCAAAAAGAGTCCATTCCTCAATTGATTCATGATTGGAAAGACAATGGTTCCAATTAAGATCACTAAAAGCATCTCCCAATTTCATCACATCTTCATCGTTTAAATAATTCACTATCGTATCATACCATATTTCACCTGAAATATCCTTTCCTTCAGAATATGATTTAAAAACACCCACTGTCAAATATCCAGTCAGTGTTTCAGTACATAAACTGCCCAACGAGGTGATAGTTCCAGTTGTACAGGCAAAGCTTGCTATTGCCCCACCGTTTTTATGTTTTACAAAATCCCAAGCTATAGGGCTTGAAATATTGTGGAAATTTCCACAGTTACAACCGCTAAATACTGCAACAGGAAGTTTATCCCCATTATTTATATCTTGAATATGAGACTTTAAATATCCCCTGGAAGGAGGCATATAGATTTTTTTACATAATGGAAAATTAGTCTGAATAGCACATGAATCGCTTCCATGACCAATAAATAGTAAAAAACCGGCACCGTCATTTATTGCTTTATTTATATTATGTATAGTCAACCATTTTGCTTTTGGTCTAAACAATCCGGTTGCATATATCTTTTTGGCATTAAATGCGTCTAAATATTTTGCAACCCTATTTCCAATAAATTCTCCCTCAAATGCAACTCTACCTATCTTATAAAGAAGAAATGGAAGCATAATTTCAATTAAAAGAGAACGGGCATCATCTCCACCACAAAGCACGATGTTCTTAAACCAAGATTTATTGAAAGCATTATTTTCATAATCAATTATCTTATTTACAACAATACTTACCTCTGATTGATTTGTGCAAAGAAGCCTACCCATGTATAAATCTGGAAAGAGGTCAACGTTATCTATTATTTCACCTGTTTCCCAATCCATTTCTCCAAATATATTGTTATTATTTGAATCCCAACTGCAAAAGCTATTATTTTCATCGTAAATATCCGCAAAATACAAATCGCTAATAAATTTAGAAGGCCCAGTTAAGTTAAGAATATTAACATATCTAACTGGTAATTCTTCTTTTCCACCCACAAGCATTACATATCTTATATCCCAGCCTTCAATTGAATTTCTAACAAAATACTTAATTTTTTCAGCATCATCCCTTCCTTTAGCTGGAAAATATTCACTATTGTATATCTCTTCTAGTGTTACAATTATGGTTGTAACTCCATGCTGTACCTTGTGTTCTAATAATGGTTGTAATTCATCTGAAAAATCTGATGGAGTAATAATTATCAAATCAAATTTATCATTAATATCAGCCATTGATGTTAAAGAATTAGTTACAATAGCAGTTAATAATATTAATAGTATAATTATAACTAATTTTTTAATATTTATTCCTTCCTTTTTATTTATTAATCAAAACAATAGTATATAAAAATTTTTAACAGGAAAATTTACAAAACAAAAAAAATAACACAAAAATTTTAGAGGGATTGTTTTATACTTTATAGAAAAATGATATTAAGAGGATATCGTTACAAATAATGGGAGGCAAATTATGAATAAAAAGAAAATAATAGCTATATTTGTAATCTTTTTGCTTATTGGAACGACCTTAGCTGCAACTGTCAGTGCAAAAGGTTTATTTGGTTTTAAAGATGGAACAAGCTATAGAGACTTGATTAATAAATGGAAAGAAATTAGACAAGAAAAACAAGAACTTCGTGATATGTTAGAGGAATATGGAGTTGAACTTCCTGATTTAACAAGGGAGCAAAAGCGTGAGATTTTAAAAACTATTATTCAATCAAGAAGACAAGGTGCTGAAAGAAATGAAATCTTAGAAATTGTTTTTGACCTGTTAATAGAATTTGGTATGGACCTGCCAGATTTAACAAGCGAACAGTTTTCAGAAATTAGAGAAAAGACAGTGACAATGCTTGAAGAAAATTACGGATTTGTGTTCATTGAACTAACATATGAGCAAAAGCAAGAAATAAGAAATACAATTAAGGAAATGAAAAGATGCGGAGCAACAAAAGAAGAAATCAAAGCAGCAATAATAGAGCTATACGAAAGTTATGGGGGAGTAATTCCAGAACTATCAGACCTTGAAAAAGAAGAGATACATAATTTCATTGTAAATATGCTTGAATCTGATTACGGATTTGATTTACCAGATTTAACACTTGAACAAAGAGAAACTTTAAAAAATAAAAAAAGTGAAATCAGAGAACTGCAAAAAGAGCTCAGACAAATATTTAAAAATGTAAGGTTTATAACAAAAATTAGATTTCTAATATATGTAAGAAGAAGTCTGAATTAAAATTTCTTATATTGACAAAAAAGTAAATTTTTTTTCAAAATATTTTTAAAAGATTCTATAATCAATAGTAAGCATGACAAAAAAAAGAGTTTTGTTTGTAAATATGCTATTATTCCTAATGATTATTTCTCTAACTGTTGGATGCATGGAAGAAGATAAAAAAACAAATGGAGATGAGGACCCCTCTGTTCTTTTAACTGTAACATTCGGTGATTATCAAACAAACTATACCCTTGAGGAAATCGAGGCCTTAGACTCTTATACAGGAACAGGAGGATATATCAAAAGCAATTCTGTAATAAGCGATATAAATGAATACACTGGAGTTCGTATCACAACACTACTTGAAGAAATTCCAAATATTCCAGATAACTACAATGTTAGTGTAATTTCATCTGATGGATGGACAGCAAACTACACAAAAAACGAAACTCTTGGATTTGTTGATGTTTATAATGAAACAGGGGAAATAATTCAAAATAAGACAGCAGTTATGATTCTTGCCTACAAAGAGGATGGCTTATATTATTCAGAAATAGACCCTGAAAATGAAACAGGACCTTTAAGAGTCGCATTTGTTGATGATAACGCTATTACATCCTCAAAACTTTGGTCAAAAATGGTAGTTACAATAAAAATTATCCCATTATAATAAAATAATATCGTTTTTAACAATTTTATTTTTCTTTCAAGAGCCTAAAGATTACTAGATATTATTCATATCTAACAGCTTCAATAGGACTCATTTTAGCAGCTTTTCGTGCTGGGTATAAACTAGAAAGCATACCTACAATTAAAGCAACAGCAAGACCAAGCATAATTGAATAAGAGGTAATTACTGGGGTCAATCCTCCCCCGCCAAAGGATCCTGTCAATACTGTACTTAAGCCCCGTGAACCAAGAACTCCAAGGGCTATTCCTATAGCACCACCAATTATACTTATTAGAACGCCTTCCATTATAAAAATCAATAAGACATCTTTGTTGGTGGCACCTATTGCTTTCATTATACCAATTTCTCTAGTTCGTTCCATAACAGATGTCAGCATAGTGTTCATAATACCAATTGAAGCAACAACCAATGCAATAGAGGCAATTGATAAGAGAACCACTTGGACTATGGAAAGTATCTGTTGAATGCTTTCAATAATTGATGACATTGTAATTGCATTTGCAAAATCATCGGTTCCGTGATTTTCATTTACAGCCTGTTCGATTTCATCTGCTATACTGTCAGCCTTTGTTACATCGTATATTCTAATAATTGCAGAGCTTGACTTGCTTTGACCAGTAATTTTTTCAAAATCTCTTGGTGTTATATGGATGTTATCATCAGTCTCTGTTGACATTCCAGCGCCTTGTTTTTTATATATACCGACAACAGCAAAGCTTCTTCCATTTAGATCAATTCGATTCCCAAGTCTAATATCAGTATCAAAATATTCATATGCCACATTATATCCGATTACACATGTGTTTTGTTTTCCTTCTTTAATGAACTCTCCTTTCTCTAAACCAAGAACGCCTATTCCAAAAATGCTCTCCATATTGTTTTCGTCGATACCAACCAGTGAAACACTGTTTGATTTGCCATTAAAGGTAACTATACCATAACTAAAAAGAACTGTACTTATATCTTTCACACCATTTATACGTTGTATATCACTAATATCCCGCTCAGTTAGGTATTCCTCACCGTCTGCATGTTCAAAACCCCCTCCTCCGAAAGCATTTGCAGTAATTTCCCCACTGGAAAGGACAATGGTATCAGAAAGTGAAGAAAGCTCTCCAGTGATTGCCTGCTGCATGCCTTCTCCTATACCCATTAGTGAAATAATAGCCATAATGCCAATACATATACCAAGAAGAGTAAGAAAAGAACGGGATTTTCTTTCATTTATGTTTTTAAGAGCAAGTTTTAGATTATCAATAATCAGCTTCTGTCACCTCCCCATCATGTATGTGTAGATTTCGGGAAGCTCGTTTTGCAATATCAGGGTCATGCGTGACAACAATAATTGTTTCCCCTTTTGAATTTATATCCTCAAGTATTGACATTATTTTATCACCAGCTTTTGTGTCAACATTTCCAGTTGGTTCATCTGCAAGAATTATTTTTGGTTCATTTGAAAGTGCTCTAGCAATAGCTACCCTTTGTTGCTCACCACCACTAAGTTCCGATGGTTTGTGATTCATTCTATTTGAAAGACCAACAAGGTCCAAGAGATTTTCAGCTCTATCTATTCTCATTTTTAATTTTTTCCCTGAAAAACTCATTGCAAGGGCAATATTGTCTCTTGCATTTAATGTAGGAATCAAATTATATTTTTGGAAAATGAAACCAATTTTTTCTCTTCTAATTCTTGCAAGTTGATTTTCATTTAGCTTAGAAACATCTGTACCTTCAATTAAGAGATTTCCGGTTGTAGGAGGATCCAAACAGCCAAGTAAATTCATAAATGTTGATTTACCAGAGCCAGATGGACCAACAATTGCAATATAATCACCTCGTTTTATAGAAATTGAAGTAGGTTTTAAAGCAGGAACTTTAATTTTTCCAAGAAAATATGTTTTACTTAAATCTTTGGTAACAATAATATCGTCCTTCATTTAGTTGTTCGCCTTTTCTTTTTATAGAATACGAAAAACAAAATAACAAGAATAGCAATTATTACAGCTCCAATAAGAACAAACAGACCGCCCTCTCTTCCCCTTTGAGTAGCAGGTATAACTGAGAAGTTTGAGGAAATAATCGGTGTTTCAAAATATTCATTGTCTTGTTTAAAGGTAACCTTAAAACCCAAATTATAGGTTCCATATGGAAGAGTTCCTGGTGAAATATCAAAAGAAGCAGAAAAAACATCATCAGGGTCCATTGATCCGATAAAATATTGTGATGGTGATACAGTTGCTTCAGTAATTGGTGTAACTATTACTCCAGTAATAGACTCTGTTTTGGCATTATAGACTTCAAGACTTACACGTGTTGACTTTCCCTTTTCAATTTTTGATGGAAAACTAACAAGAACTGGTGCGACATCCAAGGATTCCACAACTTCAATTGTAGAAGTCATCTGTTCTGTATGAACATTATCCCCATTTTTAAATTGAACATTAAAACTTAAATTATGTATACCAACATCATCAGGTTTTATAGAAAAGCTTGCTTCAGAAGATGCATCTGCTTCAAGGGTTCCTACAAAAACACTGTTAGGTGTAAATTCAAGACCATCATAAGATTGTGGAATAATAGTTACTCCATCAACAGCATTTTCCCGGCTATTTACAGCAGTAATAGTAACAAGTGTTGATCCGCTTTTTGATATTTTTGATGGGACATCAGTTAGAAGTAAATCAACAGTTGCATTACTCACTTTCACAGGAATAGGAAAGTGGACATCTTCATAGGTATCCACATCAACCCGAGCTATAGGAAAATATAGTCCTTCAGTGATATTTTCTTCTGCAATTAATTTAAAATTAATACTAATGCTTGATGCTGGTGCAAGATCTCCAACATCTTCATAGCTTTGTGTTGCTTTCACCTTATGATTACCATCTGATGCATATGTTATCCATATCTTATCAATAGTAGCAGCAACGGTATCGGTGCGGATGGTTGTTGATGTTCCGACTGTTTCTGTTTTTTGTACAGTGTTTGTAGATTCCGCATTTTTAATAGTTAAGGTCAATATTCCTGAGTCACCAGGCATAAAAACTTCTGGTGATAATGAATAGCTTTCTATAATAATGGTAGGGTCTGCTGAAATAGTTGGAAATATTAGAATTATTGTTATAAAACCAACGATTAATCCTATAGTCATTTTCATTATTATCTCTCCCCGATAGCTTTTTACTAAATTAACATGGCATGTTTCTATTGTTTTTATAATTTCGTTTTTCTTCTTTTTGTATTACAATCATCTATTAAGATTTGACTGGACAGCCTTAATAAAATCATCAATATTCTGTCTGCCATCTTCAATATTTCCTTTTATTGTCTGAATTGAAAGATATGAATCTGTGACATTAATACCTTTATTTTCCATATGTTCTTTAAAAACAATTGGAGCTTGTGAGTTTTTTCCTACAGAGGCTGCATGGGTAATGAAAAAACTACCATTTTTTCCACTAATATTTTCAGCTTTGTTAATAAACGTCTTTAGAAAAGGTGCTGGTTTTCCATTCCAAATGGGAGCACCAAATATGAAAAAATCATATTTACAGAGATCAATATCAGTATTTTTTATAGGCAGCTCCTTTTGTCTTCCACCAGCATAGCCTCCCATCATATATCCTGGCATCTTTATCGGTTCAATCTCAATTTCATCAACATCAAATTTCTTTTCTTTTAGTTGTTTTTTTAAGATTTGCGCTACTGCTCTTGTATTACCTGTTTTCGAAAAAAATACTATACATAATTTCATAAAAATTTCACCGTTTATCTTTAATTTTTTATATTTATCTTTTGTTTTATGCAAAGAAAATAGTTTTTTCCCGTATAACAATCAAGTATATAATACTAATTGTAGGATTGGATAAAGATTCTTTAGCTTAAATAACACGTCTTAAAAAAAATTAATTATTGATTTTAATATATTCTATCAGTATTTGTTGATCAGCCCTTGGGGTCCAATCAAAATGATTATTTACACCATAGGATATTTTCCATTTGAAAAGAGGAATCCACGCAACATCTTCCATTGCTATTTTAAAACAATCTTGAAGAAGTTTTTGCCTGTTTTTTGTATTCATACA
>Ga0209427_10010797_pt1 | contig 10087 bp, 8 predicted proteins | sample DeeMarSWOR136_30_FD_187465 | JGI IMG/M metagenome (GOLD analysis project Ga0209427, IMG submission 187465) | Marine sediment microbial communities from White Oak River estuary, North Carolina - WOR-1-36_30 (SPAdes) (version 2) | ecosystem: Environmental > Aquatic > Marine > Intertidal zone >...
ATTGAGTGTTGTGATTCCCCATGTAACTGGCTCTTATCCTGCAGATTTTGATGTTGTAAACATAATAAATGCTGTGCTTCCACAGGTTTCACTTTTGATTGTTGCACTTTTAGCATTTCTTTTACTGCTTGGACTTCTAGGCGGAGCAAAAATTCCTGGTTTGGTTGCATTCATAAGCTTATTGCTGGTGTTGTTCATATTCCTTGGAACAACAGAATGGCTTTATGGGCTTGACTGGATGTATGATTTCTTTGGAACAGAAGCTGTGAGCATACTCATATTTGTAATAATGTTTGGACTGCTGATATGGTTTATAACTGCGCAGCCAAAAGGAGAGAAAGTAGGGGAGAAGGTTAAGAATTGGATATCTGACTTTTTAGGCGGTGGATAAATGGCTTCAGTACTGCAGATAGGGGTTTTGAAGTATTTCTCATTAATCTTTCCAGCACTGCTTGTTTTTGTTGTTGTTTTTGCATTGCTTGAGAAAACAAAGATTGTAGGGGAGAACAAAACAGTTAATGCGATAATTGCCATTGCAATAGGGTTTATGGTTATATTATTTGAAGATATTATCTCCATAATAAACTATATGGCTCCCTGGTTTGTGCTTTTATTCATATTTTTCATACTTTTGTTGATTTTATACAAACTTCTTGGGGCAAGTGACCAGAATATAGCTGAATTTTTTACAAAGAACAAAGGGATGCAGTTTGTGATTATTGCTGTCGGCGTAATTATCCTTATTGCAGCTATTGCACATGTCTATGGGCAGAGATTATTGCCTGTAACAGCAGAGGGTGTTAATGTTACTGCTATAGAAGAGCCTACTACATTCAAGCAGAATGTGTTGAATGTCTTGTTTGACCCAAAAATATTGGGAATGATATTTATCCTGGCTGTAGCTGTAGCTGCTATTGCGCTGTTAACAAAAGAGAAATTATGACTATTTTTTCTTCATTGTTTTTGTTATTCTAGACAGCTCACTAACATTCTCTGTAAATGTCGGGATGACTTTCTTGAATACTTCTTCCATTGCTTTAATGTCAGTGCCTACTTCCTTGATTCCCCGGTCATATTCTGAAAGTTTTCCAAGAACTCCTTTGTGAAGGTCATCAAAATTCTTTTTCAGGGCCTTAAGTTCCCCTGTTATCTTATTTATTTTTGTTTCTGTCTCGTTTTTCCAGTTGATTATCTTCTGGACCCCTTTTGACAGTTCCTCCCATTTTTCTTCAATAATTGCTTCTGCAATTTCTTCTACCTGTTCTCTTGAAGATTCTGCTGGAGCTGGAGGAGCAGGATAAGATGGATAAGAAGGATAAGCTGGTTGTGCCTCGTATGCTTCTGGAGGAGGTATTGGTTCTTCATATTCAGGGGCTTTTTCCTCTGGCTGGGGTTGGGGTTGAGGTGGTGGAGCAGATGGTGCTCCTGTTGCAATGCCTGCCTGAGACATTGCATCAAATATCTGCGTTGTTGAATAGCCTTCTCTTTGGAGCGCCTGAATTATCTGATTATTTGAATAGCCCTGCTGCCTCATTTGTATGACTGCATCAATAGGAAGTTTTACTTCCTCTTTTTTCTTTCCTAAACCAAATAAAGCCATTACCTATCACCTATTTTTACATTCATTAACTAGGTATATAAAATTTTCTATTCTTTTTTAGATTTTAAAGCCATTTCAAGTTCTTTTTTTGTTGCAAATCTTACAGGATCCCACAAATCAATGTATTTCTTAAGCACATCTATCTGTTCTTTGCTTGCAAATGTCCTCAATTCACTTATTATGAGATTGAGTTTGTCTTGGAATTCGTCAAGGGTGCTTTTAATATCCATAACTTCTGAGTTTATTGTTTTTATCTCCCGGTCCACCCTTTTTTGTTCATCAAGCATGTTGCTTTCCATCACCTCAAATTTCCTGTCAAGGTTTGTGTAGCGCTCTTCAAGAATACGGAGCCTTGCATTCAGGTTATTTATTTGATTTATAAACTCAGACATATCATGGGTTTCTGGCTCTTTTTTCTGAAACAGGCCTTTTTTCCTTTCTACTGGTTTCTCTTCTAAAAACTCAGGGTTCATTATTGAGTAATACTTTATTTTGCTTTAATAAATTATGTGAGTATGCTGAAGTGGTATACTATATTTTCCGAAAGGTTTATATATGGATATATTATATTATAATATAAAATTTATTAACAAATATATAATATATTTTATAATATATCAAAAATGAAGAAGCCGATAAGTGCGACCATTGAAGAGGATTTGGTTAAGTGGATTGAGAAGGAGAGCAAGGACAAGAAGAAATACAGGAACAAATCGCACCTCATTGAGATTGCCCTGGAATTATTAAAAAAAGAGGAATCAAGAAAATGAACAAGGACGTATATTCATATGAGATAATAAGGGAAGGGGAGGACATGATACTTAGGATTGATTGTGAAAAACTTACATATGCCCCTTCTATTGAAGATAACCCTATTGTTATGTCAAAGACAGTTGATTTTCTGCTTGAGGCTGGGGCTGTGACAAAGGTTATTTTTTCCCAAAAAAGAGATTATGAATATGACTATTACCAAACACAGCTGCTGATTGAGGTTGCACATCTGTACAAGGAACTGACAAAGAGAAAAGATATTTTTTCTTATTATGCTGTCGGCCCTGAATGTATAAAATGGTTCAGGGACAAGTATGCAAGGCTTCAATTAAGATTCTTCAGGATGCTAAAAGAAGACCCAATTGGAGCATATGTTTCCTTGAAGCGGGAACTAAGACAGCAGCAGATTGAGATTGAGAAGCGCATTGAGGAGAGGTATGTTGCATGCCAGCAGAGATATGTTTCTTTGGTTGACTATCTTGTTAAATCCATGGAAAGATTAAGATTAATAGGGCTCAGCGAGCCGCACCTTCCTGGCTACAAGATTGGGGACAGGACAATTTATAGACGTATATTCAGGGCTACTGTCAAACCAGATTTCATGTTTACAAAATTATCAGCCAAATATCCTGCAAGAGCAGATACTATCGATGCTTATACTGTTAACAAGACAACTGATGTCACTGTTTTCAGGCTGCCTGATACAACACAGTATTTGTACCATATGGTGCCTCCGGAATTCAAGCTTTCTGAAGAAAAATATGATATTTTGGATACTGCAAGAAAGATAATGGCGGAACATAAGCCTTCAAAAGAAGAGTTTGTTGACCCTGAACGTATGCGGACTGTTTTCTACAATGTCGGGCATGATTTGATTGATGAGCTGGCTGGCTACAAGGGATTGAGGTTAAGGACAAAAGAGGTTGATGAGCTTGCAGAGATTTTAGTGAGATATACTGTTGGTTTTGGGCTTATTGAGGTGCTGTTGCAGGACCAGAAAATCCAGGATATCACAATCAACAGCCCTATGGGAAGAATGCCTATGTTTATTGTGCATGAGGATTTTGGAGACTGTTCAACAAATGTTATTCCAATGTCTGCTGAAGCTGAAAGCTGGGCATCAAAGCTGAGGATGATTTCCGGCAGGCCGCTGGATGAAGCAAATCCTATTCTTGATACTGAGATTACCATTCCCCAGGCAAGGGCAAGGGTTGCTGTTGTTTCACCCCCACTAAACCCTACTGGGCTTGCTTATGCATTTAGAAGGCACCGCGACAGGCCATGGACACTTCCTCTATTTATTGCAAACAGGATGATAAATCCCCTTGCTGCCGGAATACTCAGCTTTATTATTGACGGAACCAGGACAATGCTTATTGCAGGAACACGAAGCGCTGGTAAGACTTCCTTTTTAGGCTCATTGATGCTTGAGATAATGAGGCGCTATAGAATTGTAACTATTGAAGACACACTTGAACTTCCTGTAAGCGCATTCAGGCAGTTAAACTTTAATATACAATCAATGAAAGTCAGGGCTGCCCTTGCAAGAGGGGGTGCAGAGGTTTCTGCTGAAGAAGGTATAAGGACTGCATTGAGGCTGGGGGACAGCGCCCTGATAATTGGCGAGGTCCGCAGCAAAGAAGCTATTGCACTTTATGAAGCAATGAGGATTGGAGCTATGGCAAATGTTGTTGCAGGAACGATCCATGCAGAAAGCCCTTATGGTGTTTTTGACAGGGTTGTGAATGACTTAGGTGTTCCCAGGACAAGCTTTAAGGCAACTGACCTTATTGCTGTTGCAAACCCTATTCGAAGTCCTGACGGGCTTCACAGATGGAGGAGGATCACACAGATAACTGAAGTAAGAAAGGAATGGGAAACTGACCCGCTGCTTGAGAATGGCTTTGTTGATTTAATGAAGTATGATGCTAAAACAGATGAACTGCAGCCAAGTGATGAGCTGATAAACGGCAATTCTGATGTGCTTAAGGCAATTGCCTCAAATGTAAAGGAATGGGCTGGCAATTGGGATGCTGTATGGGACAATATACTGCTGAGGGCAAAGATAAAGAAGACTCTGGTTGATGATGTAACAAAAGCAAAGATGGCAGAGCTGCTTGAAGCCCCGTTTGTTGCGCTCAGCAATGACCAATTTCACAAGATTTCTGAAAGTGTCAGAGAAGAGGTTGGAATTCTTGACAGCAAAAAGATATTTTTTGAATGGAATGCCTGGCTAAAAAAGGAAATAAAGAAAAGGGGCATTAAGTAGTATGGCTAAAAAAGAGGATATACGCGGGCTTCTTGAAAGATATAAAGAAAGATTGAGCAAGGAATTAGATGTAAAGCCTGCAAAGTTTCTTTCTCCTGTTTTTTCAAGAGAATACAAACAATTTAAAAGAGAATATTATCCAAAGCGTTTGTCGCTTTATGAAAAAGCATGTAATTTTAGCGAGAAGATATTAAAGATCAGCCCGCCCAAATCAAAGATTACTGCTATAAAGGAAGCAATCAATATCTGCCATCTCAATATCACTCCGGAAGGGGCAGCCTCCATTGCCATAGTTGCGCCTTTGCTGTTGATTATATTTGGAGGGCTTTTGTCTTTTCTTGTTTTCAAGTCGATATTTTTTTTGATGTTTTTTCTTTTAGGCGGAGCTGGTTTGATATTCATCCTCAACAAGATGCCCATGTACCTTGCAGACAGCTGGCGCATTAAGGCATCAAACCAGATGGTTCTTTGTGTTTTTTATGTTGTGACTTATATGAGGCATACGTCTAATATTGAAGCAGCTGTGCGGTTTGCTTCAGAACATTTGGAGCCTCCGCTTTCGCTTGATTTGAGAAAGGTTCTTTGGGATGTTGAAACCGGGCGCCTTGAATCTGTAAAGGAATCTCTTGATTATTACCTTGAAACATGGAGAAGATATAACATGGAATTTATTGAATCCTTTCATTTGATTGAATCTTCATTATACGAGCCGTCTGAAGCAAGAAGGCTTGATTTGCTTGACAAGGCACTTGATGTTATTTTAAGCGAGACATATGAAAAGATGCTGCATTATGCACATAATCTTAAGAACCCGATTACAATGCTGCATATGCTTGGGATTATCATGCCTATACTTGGTTTAGTTATATTGCCACTTATAGTTAATTTCATGGGAGAGGTGAGATGGTATTACATTGCTGTGCTCTACAACATTGTCCTGCCTGTTATAGTCTATGTCTTGGGTATTTCGATATTGTCAAAACGGCCAACTGGCTATGGAGATACTGATATATCTGAAACAAACCCTACAATTAGAAAAAAGAGGAATGTCCTCTTTAGGATAGGAAAGACTGATATCAAGATAAATCCTTTAATTATAAGCGGTGTTGTATTTGTCGTATTCATGCTGATTGGTTTAAGCCCGATTATAATGCATGCAATTGATCCTGAGTTTGAGGTTCCTCTATTTAACACATTTAAGTTATTGGATTATAGGGAGAGCAAGGCAACAGAGGGGCCGATGGTTGGAAAGATTCTTGGGCCTTATGGTTTAGGTGCAGCTATTTTATCGTTGTTCCTTGTGCTTGGTGTTGGCTTGTCTCTTGGGATTTATTTTACCCTGAGATCAAAGAATGTCATCAAGCTAAGGGAGAAATCAAAGGAACTTGAGAATGAATTTGCTTCTGCATTGTTCCAGCTTGGAAACAGGCTTGGGGATGGCTTGCCTGCTGAGATTGCTGTCGGCAAGGTTGCAGAGGTTATGACAGATACAACTTCCGGCAATTTCTTCAGGATTGTGAGCATGAATATCTCAAGGCTCGGGATGTCTGTGCAGGATGCTATATTTAACAGGAGAACAGGGGCGCTTGTTTACTTTCCTTCACGTGTTATTGAATCCTCAATGAAGGTTTTGATTGAATCTGTCAGAAAAGGGCCTAAGGTTGCTGCACAGGCTTTGATGAATGTTGCACGCTACATAAAAGAGATACACAAAGTTAATGAACGTTTGAAGGACTTGATGGCAGATGTCATTGCCTCAATGAAATCGCAGATAAGCTTCTTGACTCCTGCGATTGCAGGCATTGTGATAGGAATAACATCAATGGTTACTACAATACTCGGGAGGTTGAGCATTCAATTAAGCGAGCCAGGGCTATTAGGGGAGGAGACTTCTGCACTGCAGTCTGGTTTCTTAGGAGGACTTGGAGACGGAATTCCAACATTTTATTTCCAGATTATTGTTGGAATCTATGTTGTGCAGATTGTTTACCTGCTGACTGTATTATCAAATGGTATTGAGAACGGCTCTGACAAGCTTGCAGAAAGATATGCTCTTGGAAAGAATTTGATAAGAAGCACCCTGCTTTATGTATTTATTGCATTGGTTATCATGATTTTGTTTAACATGATTGCTGCACAGATAATGGTAGCAACAGTGGGTTAGAATTCTTAAAAAAAATGGGAACGCGGGGATTTGAACCCCGGACACCTACGTCTTCAGCGTAGTGCTCTTTACTGCCGCGAGCCTCACAGGCTTCGGCAAGTCCCAGTCTGAGCTACGTTCCCATAGCAATATAATGACTTGATGTTCATTTATAAAATTTTCTATCTTCTAAACCAAAACCTTAAAATACTTCTTATCCTCTAAACCAGGTATGCCGAGAAAGACATTAAGAAAAGAGAGTGTACTTGACAAGTTCAGGCAGTGGATTGAGCATCTTAGAATTAAGAGCAAAAAGATTCCTATTATTGTAAGAGGAGAACGGGAAAAAAAGAGGTTAGCTGCGTTTGGCATAAAAAACATCTATGTTCTAAAAGACCCTTATTATGCACTTGCTGAAAGACTTGCAAAAAAGTATAAGGAAGCAATTCTCCTTTTTGATGTTACAAAAAGCGGGCAAAAGGTTTATGAAAAATTGCAGCGGGAATTTGAATTAGTTGGGATAAAAATAGACAACCGTTTTAGGCAGTTTGTCTACCATATCAAACCAAAGACAATACAAGGATTACTGACTTTTATTGAAAAAAGATTGTTTGACGGGCTTGGAAGAAAGACAATAAGGCTCTAGGCCCAGTGTTTGTATTCTTTTTGCCAGAGCGGTTCAAATAATTTTTTTGTTTTTGCAGAATAATTATCAAGGTGCTTCATTACTTTCTTGTCCTTTATGATGTTTTCTGCCCCTGGATGTGTTGGTTTTGCATTATATTTTTTAACAACTTCCCGCAGAACTTGGGGATTATCAATTAGTGCGCATGGAGTTAACAGATTCTCGCAATATGGCTGTCTTTTTTGTATTTCCTTGAAAAAATCAGAGTTAAATGCCTTTTTTAGGGATTTATTCCTTATGTTATCAACTGCAAAATGCAGGAAAACACAAGGTTCAACATCCCCTTTTGAGGTTATATGAAGGTAGCCTTCGTTTTTGCCGGCAGCAATGCAGCCGTCTACAAAAGGGCCGTCATTCCAGAAATCGCCAACAAAGATTGGTTTAGTTGCCCTAACCTCTGCTGTGAATTTTCTCAGCTTAAGCCTCTGCTCTGGAGTTGCCATCAGGTTTATATTCGGTTTTTTGCCAATCGGAACATACAAGAAATACCACCCATACATACATCCTTTTTTAACATAAAAATCAATAAATTTGCTGCTTGCAATTGAGTTCAGGTTATTTTTTGTCAGTGTTGCAGAAAAACCAAATATGACCCCATGTTTTTTCAGGTTGTCCATTGCCTTCATGATTTTCTTGAATGTCCCTTTTCCCCTCCTTGCATCTGTTTCTTTTTCAAAACCTTCAACAGAGATTGCAGGCATCGCATTTCCAAGTCTGCTTAGTTTTTTAGCCAGCTTCTCATTGATCAGGGTTCCGTTTGTATAAACCATGAAAAACATATCGTTGTGTTTTTCTAGGATTTTCAGGAAATGGGGCCAGTAAAACGGCTCGCCTCCTGAGATAGTGATAAAATATATCCCAAGCTTTTTTGCTTCTTCCAGAACCCTGTCGACTGTCTTGAAATCAAGCTCTTTTTCTTTTGTGTATTCCCCTGCATAGCACCCAAAGCAGTTGAGATTGCAGGTCATTGTAGGGCTTACAACAAGAAGGAAAGGCACGATGTTTCCTTTTTTGATTAATTTCTCCCGTTTGTAATTTCCAATTATCAGATGGTTTACGAGGAAGTTCTTGAAAAGCCCTTTTTTGCATGCAGGGCTTGCGTTGTCAAGCACATATTTCAGCATCTGCCCCCCATGGGGGCTTTTGAAGAATTTTTTTAGCATCATCCTTCCTGCATGTCTTTTGTCACGGACCATTCTTCTTGCAAATCTTACTATGTTTTCAGATTTCATCCAGGATGGAAGGGTATGTTTCGCAAGATAATCAAAGTTTAAAGGCCCTGTCTCTAGATTAGAATGAATTGCTTTTATCAGCCTTTTAGACAGCAGGTTATAAATTACTGCAGATTTTACCTTTTCAAGCTGATTCATTTGCTTTAACTTTATGGGCCCAGTCTCTCTTCCATAGTTCGTCTGAGATTTCTTTCCATTCTTTTGAATACTTGTCAAGGTGTTTTACTATCTTAGGGTCTTTCACGACAGAATCTGCCCCAGGATGGTTTGGCTTTGCACCATATTTATCAACAAGCTCCCTTAGAACCTCTGGATTATCAATTATCATGCAAGGCCTCAACAGATTCTTTGAATAAGGTTTTCTGTTCCTTATGTCTGTGAAGAAAGGTGAGTTCAGGACTTCTACAAGACTTTTGTTTTTTATGTTGTCAATTGCAAAATGTGTAAATACACAAGGCTCAACATTTCCATTGCAGGTTATATGCAGATAACCTGTGCTGTTATAGTTACATCCGCCTCCTGCCATGCATCCTCCAACATAACCCCCATCATTCCAGAAATCACCTATGAAAATTGGTTTTTTATTCCTGATTTTCCTGAGCCATTCATAAAGTTTTTTTCTCTGCTCTGGAGTTGCCATCATATTGGCGTCTGGTTTCAAGCCGATTGGGATGTACTGGAAATACCATCCAAAATAGCATCCTTTATTGATATAAAAATCAAGGAACTCATTACTTGCAAGAAGATCTGAGTTGGATCTTGTTGGTGTTGCAGAGAACCCAAACATAACTCCTGCTTCCTTAAGATTATCCATTGCCTGCATAACTTTCTTGAATGTTCCTTTTCCCCTCCTTGCATCTGTTTCTTCTTCAAAACCTTCAACAGAGATTGCAGGAGCAACATTTCCTAGTTTAGCAAGCTTCTTTGCAAGCTCTTTTGTTATCAATGTTCCGTTTGTGTATGTCTGGAAATAAACATCACTGTGTTTCTTGAATAATCTTAATAAATCAGGCCATACATACGGTTCTCCTCCTGATATTGTTATAAAATAAGTGCCAAGTTTTTTTGCTTCACTTATAACCCTATCAACTGTCTTGAAGTCCAGGTCTTCTTTTTTAGTATATTCCCCTGCATAACAACCTTTGCAAAGCAGGTTGCACCTCATTGTAGGGCTTATAACCATAAGCATGGGCGGCTTGTATCCCCATGTTTTCATGAACCTGTGCCTCTGCCTTGCGCCGATAAACAAGGAGTTGACAAAAAGATTCTCACCTAGCTTGGACCTGCATTTTTTATTCAAATCTTTTAATATTCTCTTTGCAAGTTTTGTACTTGGGTGCTTTTGTTTCCATTTTTCCCTTACAATCTGTATTGCTTTTTTATCCCT
>Ga0209427_10010799_pt1 | contig 10086 bp, 10 predicted proteins | sample DeeMarSWOR136_30_FD_187465 | JGI IMG/M metagenome (GOLD analysis project Ga0209427, IMG submission 187465) | Marine sediment microbial communities from White Oak River estuary, North Carolina - WOR-1-36_30 (SPAdes) (version 2) | ecosystem: Environmental > Aquatic > Marine > Intertidal zone >...
GATTGGCCTTTGATTTGGCTGAAAGTCTTGGTGCTGAGATAATCAGCATCGACTCGATGAAGGTCTATCGTCGAATGGACATCGGCACAGCCAAACCGCCCGGGTCGGCTCGTGAACGCATCAAGTACCATTTAATCGACATCGTTGAGCCGAGCGATTCTTTCAGCGCAGGGGCCTTTCTCGATGCCGCTTTGCACGCGATAGATCAGATAAAAAGCCGTGAGGGAAAGATTATCGCAGTCGGCGGAACTGCCCTGTATATGAAATCGTTGCTTTATGGTCTTTTTGAAGGTGCCGGAACCGACGAGCAATTACGGGCCGAGTTGCGAGCACGCGCCCAAGTCGAAGGTCTGGCAGAACTCTATGGCGAGTTAAAGAAAATTGACCCTGTTGCCGCTCAACACATCGACCCAAACGACTCCAGACGTATCGTCCGTGCCCTGGAGGTTTATCGGCTTACCGGCAAACCCATCTCAAGCCTCCAGCGGCAATGGGAAACAGGCGAGATGAAACACAACTGGACGCTCATCGGCCTGCGAAGGGAAAAAGCCGACACCAGCAGCCGGATAAACAAGAGGGTAAAAAAGATGATTGTCACCGGCCTTGTCGATGAGGTCAGGTCTCTGCTGGCTGAAGAGAAACCTTTGAGCAAGCCAGCTCGATGCGCCATTGGCTATGCTGAGATAATCGGATATCTAAATGGCCGAATGGATTTGAAAGACGCAACCGAACTGATAAAAAAGAACAGTCGCCGATTGGCGAAAAGCCAGCGAACATGGTTCAAAACTTTCAAAAACGTTCATTGGCTCGACATCGAGCCGGAAGCGCCAGCCGAGGAGATCTTCGCCCAAACGAAGATATTATTGAGTGACATTTTCGACTAAACGGCTTGCAACTGTTGTTGGGCCCGCAGGACTGTGGCGGTGTCACCGAGAACAAGCTGCTTTACCAGACTGGACGGAACCAAGGTAATTCCCATATTGAATACTTTCTCTTCAACCATCGAAGCAATCGTCCGTGCTGTTTGGCGGCGCAGATCGTATTTCACTATCAGGTCCTCAACTATTCTCGACTTGTCCCACCGGCATCTGCTGCCGGACCCTTCGGCCCCGGCAAGCAGCTCAGCATCGGTCAGTTCCTGAATGTCAATAGAGACAACTTCAATTCTGGAGCGCTTAAGCTTACGCTCGAAATGGCACTCGCTCAGCGCAACGGCAGCTTTTTCATAGCCGGTGGCTGCCAGAACCACCTTAATAATGGAAAAGATCTCACTGCTGGTTACGCTGCGGGGGTTTTTTCGGTGATAAAGAAAATGCGTTACCACCTCGGCAAAATGTTCTGCAATACCTATATCTGCCTGGTCGGTCTGGCCGAGAGCATTATTAACGGTCCCCATGACTTTGGTGTGGAGGTATTCCTCAACAGTGCCGTCGGCCTTTATGACTTTGAGTTGTGCTCGCACCACCTTCCTTTTGCCTCCTTGCGAAATTTACCCAATCCCGATTTTGCCAGAGTTTGGCGACTAATCAAAGAGCGTTGGCTGGGCAATGGGCTCAGCTTCGGTAATTGCCTTGCTCACTTCCTTAATCAATTCGCCTGCATCTCTGAAGTCACGATAGACACTTGCAAAACGAATATATGCCACCTTGTCGACCCTGCGCAGCTGCTTCATCACACTTTCACCGATAAACGTTGACGAAACCTCCTTATCGAAATTCCGGAATATGTTCTCCTCGGCCTTGTCGGCTATTCGTTGAATCTGCTCTGCCGAAACAGGCCGTTTGTAACAGGCCTTCTGCAAACCACTGACGATTTTGTCCCTATCGTAAGGAACGCGAGAGTTATCTTTTTTCACGACGCATAGCTTAAAGCTCTCGCCTATCTTCTCATACGTCGTAAATCGTCTCTTACATATCAGGCACTGCCGCCGGCGTCTGATTGCTCTTCCGCCGTCGCTTGAACGCGAATCAATAACCCTATCCCGATTTTCCTTGCAGAAGGGACATCTCATCTCGTATCTCGCATCTCGTATTGCATATTGCGTTCGAGATACAACTCTGACCTGGCGCTTCACGATTCACGAGACAATTACTCGCCGCAGACCGACACGCCTTTCTAAGCTTACCAAATCAACACCACATATAGTCACTCTTCCTATTATACCACCAATATATAGTACGTCAAAGAGAAAATCTTGGAGCAGGCTGTCAAATTCGCCCCAATCGGAGGTTGCAGGAATCTTGCTTTGCAGTTGTTAATTTGCGGTTGGGTAAGCACTAAAGAAAAAGTTGAGAAAAATTCACAATTTCTTTGTGTTGGCAATTTTTTTGAAAAAAAAGCCTCTGCGTGCGGAACGCAGAGGCCAACTCGGAAAGAAACTTATACAACCCCCCCTCATGTCTGGTACTAAGCCTTCACCTCATGTGAAAGCGTCGTTTTTTACTCCGTTGTTCTTACTGCTGCCTGGCTGCTACAATTAAAGTCTAACATAGAAACCTTCAAGAGCCAAATTAAGATGGCCACTTTTTAATTTTTTTAACAGGCCGATAAGACTTATGCTCGCTCAGGCGTGACCTGCATAGCTTCTCGCCTTGTTTCTGTCGGCCTATATCTCTTCGATTTTGGCTTTGCTTTTCAACTGATCTATGAACTGATCAATCGCTTTTTCTCGCATCTGCTCTTTTAGTGTATCCGTTATCTGGTCTTTTACTTCTTCAAGCCTGCGCACAGCTGCCGGTACCCTTTCATAGAGCTTGGCTATATGAAAGCCGAAACGGGAGCGAAAGATGTCGCTGACTTGGCCGGCACCTAAGTTAAAAACGACATCCTCGAATTCTTCTACCATCTGTCCTCTGGTCACGTAGCCCAAGTCACCGCCGCTGTCGGCGCAATCGGTGTGTCTGTCGACGACCACTTCAAATGCCGCGCCGTTTTTCAATTCATCATACGCCTGGCTTATCGCGTTATAAGCGGTCTCTTCATCCGTCTGCCAGTTTACATATTTCACGATGTGAGCCACTCTGGCTTGCTCATCGGATTTGAATTGCTCCTTATTCTGCTCATAGTATTCCTGGATAGCTGCTTGTGATGGCTTCGGCAAGTTCTTGCAGACTTGCTTTAGCCGTCGCTCAACGATCATTTGCGACCTAATACTTTCCTTTATTTGTTCGTCATCTTCGGCGTCAAATTGCTCGTAGAGCTGCTTCGGGTCGGTGTATTGTTCTTTGAGCGCGGCCAGAGCAGATTCGACTTCGACACTGGGTATTGTGTCACCGTTTTGTTTCGCTTCCTGATTGATTAAGACCCTTTCAATCACATTTTCTCTGGACCAGTCAAGCAGTTGAGCCTCTCGCTCTTCGGGACTCTGCTCGGCAAATACTCGTTCATAATCGGGCCTTAAGCGTTCAACTTCCTGCCGCATTATCGCCTCTTCAATTCTTTCACCGTTAACCATTAAAGCCATATTTCGCACCTCATATCTCAACAATTCGAATATAGAAATCGGAAACAATATTGAAATTCAAATTTCAACTGTTCAAAGTCCTCTGTTTTGCATTCTTATCATTTGAATTCGTTTGGCATTGCGCTTCACGAGATACACTTCACTCTCAGGTTTTTGCCTTTGCATACCAGTCCGGGTCTTGTGCCAACTTCTCTTTTGCCTCGGCTGTCATCATCTCAAACGCCGGGTGACTGCTTTGCCACGACCGCTCCGTAAACGGCCTTCGCCGCATCTTTTCTATCTCGGGCTCAACCTCGCCAAAATAACTGCCGTAGATATGCAGCGAATCGCTGATATCGACATACCGGCCCACCTGCACGGGCTCGCCTCTGTTTTTGGATATCCCCCCGGCAATGGTTCTCTGAAGGTCGGTAAGGGCGTAGACATTCATAAACCACGCTTTGTAAAGGTCTCTGCTGCGCCAGTGCGTGTTCATATTGAGCGACAGTTCACCTTCTTCGTTGGCTATCAGCCGGCACCATATCCTTTGCAGGCAGGGCGGGTCATTGGTAGCGGGATCTGCCGTCGGCATCCAGGTAATCGCCTGAGCTCTTCGGCTGTGACCCGCTCGCGAGAGATAATCGATAATATATTGAATCTGATCGACTTTCCTGAACGGCTTCGGCGAATCGGCATTGCGTATATCTTCGACCGGGCAGTATGAAAACAGCCGCTCGTGATACGTATAGGTCCACTTGCCCGCAGCAGGGTCGATCCAGTGGTCGTGGATCCCGTTGACAACTTCCTGGCGATACGACTCAAGCTCCTCGGGCCCGCCCGGGAAATTCTTGTGAATCCGAGGCTCGCAGAATGGATCGGTAACGGTAATCATAACGGTGGCGTCTCTGCTCGGCGGGTCTTGCGGCTTATCGTATTGAGTCCTGATCTCAAAGCCTTTATCCCAGACCGCTAAGACAGCCTTCTCCCAGGCCTCCGGCAGGCAGTCAGCGGTTATCGAAATCACAGGTATATTAGCAACCGATGCAACAGGGCTCATCTACGCATACCTCGACGAATTTTTCCTTTTTTCCTATTTCAGATTTCCAAGGTCAATTTCTTCTTTGGTTATATTGTACATCTTGTGGTAACGCTCCGGCAGGTCGGCGAGTGCTCTCTTAGCGAAAAAGGCGTATTTGCTCTGGGGCCACCTCTGGATAATTTCCCGGCAAGCCTTGACCATTTGCCCATAACCCATCACCGGCAGCCTTCCCATCTTCCGCTGGTTCTCTACCCAAATCCAGAGCTTCTGCGCCTCAAATTCCTCCTCCATACTGAGCTGCTCAAATTGAGGCTTCGGCGGCTCAGTCGGCACACCCTGCTGGGCTTGCGCTATCTGGCTTGGTGGCTGCACCGGCGAGACGGGCTGAGGCGGCTGCACTGGCGAGGGCGCCGCAGGCGGCTCCTTAAACTGCGGCTCGGCCGTCAGTCTCTTGTCGTCCTGCTCCCACTGATCGTAAATCGTCTTCTGTGGTTCCTTTGGTTTCGAATCAGTCCCGGACGTTAAAAAGCTTATCAGGCATATCACCAAAACAAGCCCAATAGCCGCTCCTGCAATCTTCAGCCAAAACGTATTCATAATTATCCTACCCCCTTCTGGCATTGATTATTGATTATTGATTATTGACTATGGACTACGTATAATCAATTTTAATGCTTAGCCCGGTTTTTTCAATAGTCAAGTGAATAGCTAATAATAAATATTCGATCCCAAATGTTCACAGGGCTTATAGAGACAATTTGCCACGTAAGGTTCGTTCGCCGGAAAGCGGACTCCATGCTGCTGGTCATAGATTTGGGCAAGCTGGCCGACGAGAGCAGGATCGGCGATAGTATAGCCATAAACGGGGTCTGTCTGACCATTGCCAAGCTTGAAGGCAACCTTGTAAGCTTCGAACTCAGCGCAGAAACGTTGGTAGCATCGACTCTGGGTGAGCTCAAGCCCTCATCAGAGGTGAACGTTGAGCGGGCTGTGAAGGCTACCGACCGGTTCGGCGGGCATTTCGTCCTGGGTCACATTGACGGCACAGCAACAATAAAAGAAATAGACAGGCGTGGCGAATTTGCCGATATTGGATTTGTAGCGGAGGCCGATCTGCTCAGCCTGATGGTAGCCAAAGGCTCAGTCGCCGTTGATGGAATTTCTATGACGATAGCGAGCGTGGACGACAGAGGCTTCAGCGTCGCCGTCATACCCGAAACCATAAGAAAGACAACGCTGGCTAAGGCAAAAATTGGCGATTTTGTCAACATAGAAGCCGATATCATCGTGAAGGCGATAAAAAAGCAGCTTGAAGAGATTTTGCCAAAGAAGCAGCCGCTGACAGCCGACAAATTAAGACAATTAGGCTTTTAAGCCACGCACAGCAGATGGCAGAGATCAAGCTCTGGACGCCGAACGCCATAATGAAAACGAACAGCCACAATTCGATAGCCGAGCAGATGGTCATTGGTATTACGATGGGTGACGCTGCAGGCATCGGGCCGGAGATTATTGTCAAAGCTCTGGCTGACCCGCGTATCCGCAAGGCTGCAAAATTCGTTATCTTCGGCATGAACGAACAGCTTTATTACGCCGCCGATATGGCCGAGATTGAACCTTTCTGGGGCCGGCATCAGCACGAGAAAATCAGTCGCGGTTACCCGTACAAAGTTGTTGTAGCCGATTATGACGAGTATTCCGTCCCGTCCTGGATCAAGGGCCCCAGCAAGTTTGCCGGCGAGGCATCCATGAGGTTTTGCCTTGACGCCATTGACGCGGCACGAGACGGTATCATAGATGCGGTGGTCACCGCGCCAATCAGCAAGACCAGTTGGAAGTTGGCCGGCGTGACCTGGCCCGGCCACACCGAAATGCTGGCTGAGCGCTGTAAATCTCCGCGAAAGGTGATGATGTTTGTGGCCGGGCCGTTGAGGCTGGCGCTGGCCACAATCCATGAAGCATTGTTTGAAGTCAGGCACAAGTTTACGATCGGCTGTGTCTTCGAACCGATAGATTTGTTAAATACTGCGCTGAAAGAATACTTCCACTTTGACAATCCTAAAATTGGCGTTGCCGCGCTCAATCCGCACGCTGGCGAGGACGGTCAATTCGGCGATGAAGAGCAGCGCATCATATCGCCGGCGATTCTATTGGCCCAGGAGCAGGGGATAAACTGTCTCGGTCCATTCAGCGCCGACACCCTCTTTTTGCGGGCCGCTCAAGGCGAATTCGACGGCGTCGTCGCGATGTATCACGACCAGGGCATGATCCCTGTAAAACTGCTCGATTTTGAGAAAGCAGTCAACGTGACTATCGGCATACCGATCATAAGAACGTCACCCGCTCACGGGACGGCTTTCGACATCGCAGGCCGAAATCTTGCCAACCCAGCCAGCATGAAATCAGCTATAACCACCGCGATACAAATGGCAAAGACAAAGAAAGCTCACGAACTTGCCAACGCCAATGCGTCGCACACTTGAAAGAAATGCAGACGAAGCGGCAAATCCGGCAGTTGCTTGTATCAGCGGGCGTTTCTCCAAACAGACGGCTGGGCCAGCATTTCCTCATCGACCTGAATCTCATGCGGCTGCTCGTCGATTCTGCGAATATCCACGATGACGACGTAGTGCTCGAGGTCGGCTGCGGCACGGGTTCCTTGACTGAGGCTTTGGCGCAGAAGGCCGGCAGGGTAGTCGCGGTCGAGCTCGACCGAAACCTGGCCAAAACAGCAGAGAGACAGCTCGCAGGGACCGAAAACGTCGAACTCATCAACACCGACGTCCTTGAGAACAAAAACACCATCAGCCATGCCGTCACAAGTGCGCTGGCTCTTGCCCATGTGGAATCCTCTGGTCGTATGCTGTTGGTAGCCAACCTGCCCTACAACGTGGCTTCGCCTGTAATGATGAATCTGGTTGCAGGCCCGACAATAGCAGATGCCATGTGCGTTACGGTTCAAAAGGAAGTGGCCGACCGCATGACCGCCGCGCCCGGCACCGGCGATTACGGCATATTGAGCATTTTCCTGGGCGCGACCGGCGATGTAAAAACGATAAGGGTGTTGAAGCCGACGGTATTCTGGCCCCAGCCTCAGGTCGATTCGGCAATGGTCAGCTTCGTCCGCAACCGGGAAAAGTCCGCCCGGATTGTAAACATGGACCTGTTCGGCAAGATCGTGAGCCTTTTCATGGGTCATCGCCGCAAGACTCTGACGGGGTGCAGCAAGCTGGCCCGCGGCACACTCGCAAAGACTGCCAATTGGCCGCTAACCTTTGAGAAATGCTCCATCGACCCAACAAAACGGCCTGAAGAACTGACCCCGCAAGAATACGTCGCCGTCGCAAACCACGCCACGAAATCCCGATTTTCATGTTGAAAGAAGGTCCTATCTGCGGTATAATACTTTTGTTTAGGCGTAAATAGGCCAAAAACGTAAGATTGCCGAACAGAAGGTCGGTTAGGCGCATCCTATGGAGGGGTGGAGAAACGTTGGTAGATAATTGAGGAGCAGTTTTATGAGCAAACGCAGGGGATTCACCCTGATCGAGCTCTTAGTGGTCATTGCGATCATTGCGCTTCTGATGGCCATCCTCATGCCGGCCCTCTCTAGGGTCAAGGATCAAGCCAGACAGATCGGCTGCATCGCGAACCTCCGCCAGTGGAATTTTGTTTTGAACAACTACATTAACGACAACGACGGCAGGTTCTACTCGGGTACCAACGACCGGGGGTACTGGTGGCTTCACCAGCTGGAGCAGGACCAGCAGAATTGGAAGATCAACAAGACGTGGTTCTGCCCAACGGCAATGACCCCCATCTGGGACGAGGCCGGCGTCAGAAAGCAATCGCTGCATATTTACGATGCTTGGGGTATCTACCGAGAAGGCAATCGCACCTACAATGGCAGGACCTATACGGCGAATCGGAACGGGTTCGCTGGAAGCTACGGTCTCAACGGCTATATGCTGAGCATTCCGAAAACGGGCTCCTTCGAGGGGGGCCTGCCTTCCTCGGAAGGCTATCGGGACATGTACAATGTGCCCAGCGCGAGCGAAGTGCCGGTCTTCTTGGACGCCCTTCGCTTCGATTTCTGGCCGCAGGCAAGCCAAGCGCCCGCAATGAATGAGTATGAGTTTTGGGTCTCAGGCGCGCAGTACAACATGGCGCGCGTTTGCATCAACCGCCACCGCGGATTCACGAATAGTTCCTTTCTGGATTGGTCGGTCCGCAGAGTGGGGCTGAAGGAACTCTGGAAGCTGAAATGGCATAGAAGTTTCAACGTCAACGGTCTCTGGACGAAGGCCGGAGGGGTTACCGCGAGTGACTGGCCGGAGTGGATGGATGAGCTCAAGGAGTATTGAGAGCTTCCGAAGGGCGAGGTGATCGCCCGGGTCAATGGCGGGCCTTCGAGCGGTCAGAAAGGAATTTGCTCCCGTCGTGGAGGCAATGACTGCAATGAGGCATAAACGGAATACATCAGGCTTCACGTTGATCGAGTTACTGGTCGTGATCGCCATTATCGCTATTTTGATGGCGATACTGATGCCCGCTCTAAACCGGGCCAAGGAGCAGGGCAAACGTGCAACGTGCCTGAACAATCTCAAGCAGTTGACTCTTGCGTGGATTATGTACGCCGATGAGAACGACGACAGACTCGTTAACGGCGATACGGGCGAGTACAGTATCCATCCTAACGAGACTCCCTGGGTCCTTAAAGATTGGGACAGCTCCTATACCACGAGACAGAAAAGAACAGCTATTGAGCAGGGCGCTCTGTACCCTTATACCAGGAGCCTGAGACTTTACCGATGCCCGACCGTTCGTGAGCAGGAAGGCATATTGCGGACATACGCCTGCGTGGATTCTATGAACTGCAGGGGCTGGACCCACCGCGCTGACATGCCTGGTTCAGTGATGATCAAAAAAAGACTGGACATTCCCAACCCAGCCTACAGGTACGTTTTTGTTGACGATGGCGGCACAGGGCTCTCTGCGCTAGGCGGTTGGACATGTTACGTCCTGGAGGAGAAATGGTGGGACCCGCCGCCAATCCGACATGGCAATGGAACCAACTTCTCTTTTGCAGATGGGCACAGCGATTACTGTAAATGGGACGACCCGCGTACGATCGAGTTCGGCAAGCGGGTGCCACCCAAGGCCTTTTCCGAAGTACAACCGGGCAATGAGGACATTCGCAAATCCTCGGTAGGAATGTGGGGCTCGGCGGCAAGACCATAGGGTGTATGCGGCAGTCCATTTGAAAGATAGAAATAGACCATGTGCAAACCGTACAGCTTGAGCAGATCAGAAGTTACCGTGCCCAATCGGCAAACCGGAATGATTGCGAGAGGCTTCACGTTAATCGAGCTCTTGGTCGTCATTGCGATCATTGCTCTGTTGATGGCGATATTGATGCCGGCACTACAGCGGGTAAGAAAACAGGCGAGAGCGGTGGTCTGCCAGTCAAATCTCAAGCAATGGGGCACTATTTGGGCCATGTACACGGACGATAACAACGGCTTCTTTCCCAAGCGGACAGGCGGTTCGGGGCGTTGGATCAATGTGCTGTACGACTACTACTATCGGGATGCCAAGATACGGT
>Ga0209427_10010800_pt1 | contig 10085 bp, 17 predicted proteins | sample DeeMarSWOR136_30_FD_187465 | JGI IMG/M metagenome (GOLD analysis project Ga0209427, IMG submission 187465) | Marine sediment microbial communities from White Oak River estuary, North Carolina - WOR-1-36_30 (SPAdes) (version 2) | ecosystem: Environmental > Aquatic > Marine > Intertidal zone >...
TCCGACCAAGGTTGTGCGGTTCGCCCTTCAGAATGCGGCCTCGGTGGCTGCCCTTATGTTAACAACAGAGGCCTTGGTGGCGGAGAAGCCGAAGGAGGAAAAGAGACCTGCAACACCTGGCATGCCTCCAGAGGATATGTATTAAAAGGTCTTGTGACGAACGTCGTGCGTCCATGAACGAAAAGCCAGGTAGGGACGAATTGAGGGCCGAGGTGGAGGGGGGGAATTTCGAGAGGGCTGCTTCTCTGGCAGCCTCTCTTGACTTACCTGAAGGAGAGGTTCAGGATCTCCGGCTGAAGGCCCTGTGGCAGATGTCTGCGATATACAGAAACGCTCTGGGCACAAAGAGGCTTGCTCAGGACTATGGCGTAGGGAAGCGGGAACTGAGAGAGTTTCTGGAAAAATCTGCTGAGGAGAAGAGGAGGGAAGGAAATAGCAAGCCTCTTGGACCCTGTTATGATCTGAGCACGGGCAGGTACCAGTCTTTTGAGGAATGGATGGATAATTTCTTGAAGAATTGGGATAAACTGACTGTTTCTTGATTCATCATTGTTAGTTCTTTCAAACTAATCTCGCTGGCGCCCCGCCCCTGTATCATTAACCCAGTACCCCGGAATCGTCTTTTCAGGCAGACCTGAGGCTGGATTGGAAGTTACGTGTGATAGAGATAAAGGACCTAACCAACTGTTTTGTGCACAAGGTGACGTTGAGTTGCCACGTGGTTGTTGAGCGAGGGTAGAGATCTCGGCTACCACGCTCTCCGGCACTGTCCATCTCCATCGAGGAAAGTCTACGGCAGAAAATGTCAGGGGGATAGTTACCCTCTGTGGACATTGATAGCATAGATTGTGTAAAAAAGAAGATCTTCCCTTCAACTACGCCATCTCGCGCAGTCCCTGTTCCGTGAAACAGTCGGTACACCTTTCTCCCCACAGATGGAAGGTTTTGCTCTGCCTGTAGGGCATCAAATGGCCATACCAGTGCTTTATGAGTTTCTTCAATGCTGAAACAGGAATTGAAACATCCTCAATAGTAATCTCCTCATGATCATCCTTACTGGAGATCAGTTCTGCAATCTTCATGGGCAGAAATCTCCTTTCAAGATTGCTCAAGAGATTTCGGTAAGTCGATTGAGGTATGGGTAGCGGATTGGCTGACTACCCAAAGACTTTGTGCTTCCTGTAGTGGAGATAATGCTCGGCAATGAAATTCAATGGCTTCTTCGCCTTTTGAAAATTCCCGTGAAGGGCCCAGAAGACCTCGGATAAATCCAGTTCTCTGGCCGACTGATGTTCCGCAGCCAACCTATAGAATTTTCGGCCTTCCGTTTCATAGTCCGCCGGACTCATCCTCAGCTTCCCTCGAATCTGCGGCCTTAGTTGCCCGGAGAAGGGATAGCGGTAATCACGCTCGGCATAATCAGGAAATACGCCGAGGATAAAAAGACAGATATCTGCGATCCTCTTATAAAGACCAAGCCTATACTCGTCCTGCACCGCTTGACAGAGACTGATGAGACTGACAATGTCCAGGTTATTGAATCGGATTTTTTTCCAGACCCCTTTCTTTACCCTAAATGAGATGACGTAACTCTCGACTCTGGTAAAGGACGCAAGCATGTCGGCCAGATAGCCCAGGAGCGGTTCTTTCGTTAAGAGCTCCACCACATCTTTAGTATCGAATACAGGAATTCTCATGGTGCTGGTCTTTTCAACTGTGTAGCTTACCTCTTCGAGGTCACTGGCTGCCTTCCTGAGCAGGATCTCGAAGAAAAGGGTCGGCGAGATCTTCAAGAATAGCTCGTCATCATCCATCAATCTCGTGAATACCTTCTCATCTCCGATGTATCTATTTCTAAAATCTCTATCCTGCCTGATGATCTGTTTGAGTCTGGATCTATCTCTGACTTCCGGAGATACAGTGTCAACCAGGAAACCCAGATCACTGTCGGATAACCTCAAGCCCTTTAGGTTCGAAAGGGACATCTTGCCTCCCTCCTATCTCAAAGTCTGGAGCAACGTCATCTGCCTGAGTCGTCAATGAAATAGGGGGTCTTTACATTCTGGTGGTTCTGAAAGTAGGCCCTGAGCAGACATTATATATATCAGTTCCGTAAGGTGTCAAGGGACCTCAGGGGGCCGTAGGCTGTCGGCCTTCTGTAAGCCACCAATGTGGTTTCGGACAGGTGGATTCCCCTCAGACCAGGTCTCGCTATTGGTTTTATTTCTTAACTTTTATTAGCTGGCCTGATTTGAAGGCAGTTCCACTAATGGGTTCAGCCCAGGAACGACGTGGTTCTATCCTAACAGTTCTTATTTCCCCCACCTTTGGGCCCGGGAGGTGGTAGGTTTGTCCTTTAAGCGATGTGATGGATTCACCTTCGCCAAAGACTTCAAACACGATACCTGGTCTCAGTCCCACATCGCGACCGGCGTTGATAAGTATCCTTTTATCATCCACAGAAACTATTGTGCCTGTCCAGACGCGGCCATTGAGAGAAAGGGTGGCATCAGTTGCTGCTTTCTCGATAATATCCGGCAAGCATTGCCGAAGTGCCCTTTTCTTCGTTTCCACATTCGGGGATCTCTCCTTTTTGTCTTTAGCTCCCTCCTCTGATAGCGTCATGGTGTGAACTATCTCTTTGCTCAACAGTATCGTGCCTCCATTAGCATCCACTATATCTACATTCATTGATAGCGTAAACCTCCAGGCTTTTCTCCTGAAGGGCCATATTCCCGTTTTGTCAGGATTTGCCTCGATGGGGTTTACGGTTTCAAAGATAATGGCGTTTATGCCCATCTCTCTGGCCTCTCTCATCAGTTCTGGAACAAACGACTGCCCTGGCTTAAAGGAATGGGGTTTTTTGGATTCATTTCCATGGTAGACATCAAAGGACCCTTTTCCTCCCAAAGTCTTACCGAAGCCCGCACTTATCGTATCCAGCAATTCATCTAAAGGTATCCCCGTGAGATCAGTAGCAGGCATGAGCATAATCCTTTTCTTTGGCCAGTCGTTATCTGGCAACGCCCTCGACACCAGTGACGCCGTCATCCCACAGCCAGCAACTAGAATGGGAAATAACGCAAATGTGCCGAGGAGGAACAGCACTTTTTTCATGAGATGAGAATCGCCTCTCCTTGTTTAAGTAATTTCCTACAACTCAAAGCTATTGGCTTTCAGGGTAAGACCTTTGGCCATAACTCCTATTTCTCTTCACTTAGAAGGTTACCCGAAAGGAGTCAAACTCTCCGGTATAATCCTCTTTGATTTCATGAACCCTCCTGACGCGTGCGGTCGGAGGCCCATGGTGACACCACTCTACTAACTGTTTCACATTTTCTCTTGGCCCTTCAGCAACGACCTCAACACTTCCATCAAACCGGTTTTTTACCCACCCGTACAAGCCTAGTCTGGTTGCTTCTTCTCTTGTTGATTCTCTAAACCACACACCCTGCACCCTTCCTTCAACAATGACATGTGCCCTGCTATTATCCATCGTACTTTCCCTCAGCAGGGATCGTTGAGAATTCTTCTTCGCTCAACATACTTATATCCAGGTGTTTTGCCCAGAGGACTTTGGCCCTGGTGATTTTCCGGGTGCTCCGCATAAGGCACGTTTCTCGCGGCATTTCTTCAATACGCATTGCTGCCTCCTGAACTTCCACCAGTGCACAAATCGAGAAGCACGCGACCAGCCTCTCTGCTTCTCCCTTTTAGCTTATCAGCTCCAACTCCATTATGCCACTGAAGGGAAGAGAGTTCGTCCGATACAATTAACAGTCCCGCTAATTCTACTGAGCGATAGAGTGCCACTGTTATGAGGGCGGACATTTCCATCTCAACGGCCAGGAACCCTCTTTTTGCGTAAGTTTTGACCTTTTGCACCGTCTCGCGGTAAAAGGCATCTGTTGTCCAAACGGGCCCTTTTTGAAAGGGAAGATTGGCCCGCACCAATGCATCCTCGAGCCTCTTGCTTAGAAGAGGGCTTGTCTGCCTTCTGCTTTCATTCACAGGATAGTGGGGAGAGGTGCCTTCTTCAGATAGAGCCGCCGTAGGAATTACTAGGTCACCTATTAGAAGATATGGCTGCAGTGAGCCACACCATCCTAATACCCAGATTCTGTTTGCACCCAATGCTATTAGTTTTTCCATGACGATGACCCCCTGAGGTGCACCCAGAAGAGGTCCTGCCAGTGCGAGAGGGAGATCCTTATCCTTTTTGGCTATGAAGAGTTGAAACGGAGTAAATGTTCTCAGGGGTGCCCTCTCGGCATGGGTCAGATCAACCATGAACCCAAGCTCTGAGGGAATGGCAACCATAATCGCATTCGGACCAAGCGATGGTTCTCCTTTTTCCCTCGTTGGCTCAATTACCACATCACCGTCGTTTAATGTGTTTCTCCTTCCCATAAGAAAACGCCATTCATTCTAAGGGCAATTTCTGCCAAAATGCAACCGGAAAGAGGAAGGTCGGGCCATCTTTCAAGTGGCATAAATTACGTATACTAAACGATTTTGTTGACAGGGGTAACAAAAAGCAATAGCATACTAGCCGATAATTGCGTAAGATTTTCAAGCATGTTTGAACTATTGACAGAGAAGCTCACGAAGGCCTTCAAGGGATTGAAGGGCCGAGGAAGATTAAGCGAAAAGGATATCGAAGACGCGTTACGAGAGATCCGCCTTGCGCTCCTCGAAGCAGATGTAAACTATAAGGTTGTCAAGGAGCTCCTTGAAGAAATAAGGAAACGGGCGGTCGGGCAGGAGGTGTTGGAAAGCCTTACCCCAGGTCAACAGGTAGTTAAGATAGTAAATGGAGAGCTTACAAAGCTGATGGGAGGAGGAAGGAGGGATCTGAACCTCGGTGGCAAGAGGCCGCTCTGTATCATGCTCGTTGGTCTCCAAGGTTCCGGGAAAACAACAACAGCTGGTAAATTGGCACATTACCTCAGAGCAAAGGGATACCACCCTTACTTAGTACCAGTGGATGCCCAAAGGCCTGCTGCTATCGAGCAACTTTGGAAAATAGGAGAAGAGATCAATATTCCGGTTCATCCCTCAGATGGAACGGACAAGGCTGAAGATATCTGTGTTAGGGCCGTGGACAGGGCACCGAGGAGTGGATCGGATATCTTGATTGTAGATACAGCTGGTAGGCTCCATATTGACGAACAGCTCATGGAAGAGCTTTTGAGGATTAAGGGCATAATCAGCCCCGATGAGATCCTCTTGGTAGCAGATGCTATGACAGGCCAAGATGCAGTGAATTTGGCTCAAAAATTCAATCGAGATCTTGATATCACAGGGGTTATCCTATCAAAGATTGAAGGTGATGCAAGGGGGGGAGCAGCACTTTCCATAATGGCTGCCGCAGGGACACCGATCAAATTTGTTGGTACGGGGGAAAGGCTGGATGCACTGGAGCCTTTTTATCCAGACAGGATGGCTTCAAGGATCCTGGGAATGGGGGATATTCTATCGTTGATCGATAAGGCACAGGCTGAATTTGATCAGAGGGAGGCCGATGAACTTGCGAGTAAGATCAGGAAGGCAGAATTTGATCTGGAGGATTTTAAGAGCCAACTTGCATATGTTCGCAAGATGGGAGCATTGGAGCAGATCTTGGAGATGATACCAGGTATTGGACAGATGATGAAGTCAGGAAGACTAAAGGCCGATAAACGGGAGGTCGTTCGGTTTGAGGCTATAATTAACTCTATGACACCGGAGGAGAGAAGCGATTATCGGATAATAAGTGGTACCAGGCGAAAGAGGATTGCTATGGGAAGCGGAACAAGGGTAGAAGACGTGAATCGGCTCCTTAAAAATTTTGTTCAGACAAAAAGTATGCTTAAGAAATTGAGACGAGGGAGCTTAAGGGATCTATCCTCATTGGTCAACTTCGGTTAAACAATGCAAGGGTATTTTAAAAACAGCAGGATTGGTAACTTTGACCTATAGCTTACTAGAAAGGGGGTGAGCGCTGGAGATATGTCGGTGAGAATAAGATTGACCAGGAAAGGGGCTAAAAAGAGACCTTTTTACCGTATTGTGGCAACTGATTCAGAGGCACCAAGGGATGGTAGGTTTCTTGAGGTATTGGGATACTACGACCCATTGAAAGATCCAGCCCACGTTCATATTGATGAGGATAAGGTGCACAAGTGGATACAGAGAGGTGCTCAGCTTTCGGAAACCGTGAGGTCTCTTTTGCGCAAGAAGGGAGTATCCAGGGTTGCTTCCCAAACAAGCTAAATGGTGTTTAATGAGAATTTGGGGTAAAAGAGAATGGTTGAAATGAAAGAGTTGATTGAATACATTGCAAAGGTTCTTGTTGATAATCCAGAGGAAGTAAGTGTCACTGAGCTTGAAGGAAAACAGACCTCCGTGATTGAGCTTAGGGTAGCCAAGGAAGATCTGGGCAAGGTAATTGGCAAGCAAGGGAGAACCGCCAGGGCTATGAGAACTATACTTGGTGCGGCCTCGACCAAGATGAAGAAGAGATCAGTCCTGGAAATCTTGGAATAATTGAGCAAGGTAGGTCTTAAAGATCTAATCCTGATAGGTCAGGTTGTCCGTCCGCATGGTTTAACCGGTCTACTAAGGATAGTTTCTTATGCTGAATCAAAAGAGACATTCCTTCGGGCCGGTTCTGTATTTCTGGATAAAGGCGAAGACGAGTTATTTGAGAGGAGGGTTGTTTCTATAAGGGTTCACCGTTCAGTCTATCTCTTGAAATTGTCGGGTCTGAGTTCAGTCGATGAGGCGGAGTTTTTTAGGGGCGCCGGGATATTAATAGGAAAAGATTGTGTGGTAAGAAGTGATGAGGATGAGTTTTTCTGGTATGAACTCATAGGATTGGATGTATATCTGACAACTGGCCACTACCTTGGGGTTCTTAAGGGGATTTTTCCCACGGGGAGTAATGACGTTTATGTGGTCGAAAATGAGGGGAGGGAGTTCCTGATCCCTGCGATTCATCAGGTTGTAAAGGAGATAAACATAGCTCAAAAGAGAATGGTCATTTCACCTATACGGGGTTTGTTAGACCTCTGATGAGATTTGATATTCTTTCAATATTTCCGGAGATGTTCGTCCCCCTCGCTACATATGGAATTATTGGCCGGGCAGCAAAGAGGGGGGAGATAGAGATAAATGTAGTGAATATAAGAGACTTTGGTGAGGGGCCGCACTTGATGATCGATGATAGGCCCTTTGGGGGTGGAAATGGTATGGTTATGAAACCAGGGCCGATTTTTCTGGCCCTGGAGTCCATTCCCAGGGTAAGGGGTGACAGAAGAGTTATCCTGCTCACCCCTCAAGGCCAACTCTTTGATCAATCGATAGCCCGGGATTTAGGCAAGCTCGAGCAAATTGTTTTGGTGTGTGGAAGGTATGAGGGTGTGGATGAAAGGGTAAGGTCCCGGTGCGTGGATATGGAACTATCTGTTGGCGATTACATCCTGACGGGTGGTGAATTGCCAGCGATGATTATCGTGGAGGCCGTGAGCCGATTAATCCCTGGTGTGTTAGGTGGAGTAAGATCTAACGTTGAGGAATCCCTTGAAGATTACTTCCTGGAATATCCACAATTCACCAGGCCCCGGGTTTTTCAAGGAGAGGAAGTACCATCCGTTTTATTATCGGGCGATCATGGGAGGATCCGGCTTTGGAGAAGGGCCCAATCTATAAAGAGGACACTGGAGAGGAGGCCCGATCTGCTGGAGAAGGCCCATCTCAACGAAGAGGATAGATGCATAGTGGAAGGGTTAAGACAAAAGCAGGGTAGACTAGAGTAATTGTGCCTGCCTAACATCTGAAGGGGGCTGGACTGGGACATCAGCAGTGGGTGCTGAATACGCATGGCGTTCTATATTGGACTATTACACTACCCCGTTTACAATAAGAGGGGGGAGATCATTGCTTCGGCAATAACCAACTTGGATCTCCATGATTTGGCAAGATTGGCAAAGACTTATGGAGCTAAGAGATTCTATGTTATCAATCCACTCAGGGATCAGCAAGAACTGGCCAAGAGGATTTGTCGACATTGGCTACGTGGTTATGGAGCTCGCTACAATACAGATCGACAGAAGGCAATGTCGTTGATTTCAGTTGTTCCAACAATTGAGTCGTGTATGGCGGAGATCCAAGGTGGTGAAGGTGAAAGACCAACTTTGCTGGCCACTGACGCGCGGAAAGACAAACGACAAAAGATTGGTTATGACCTGGCAAGGGAGATAGTTAACTCCAACAGGGTGGTAATGGTCTTATTTGGCACGGCCTGGGGAATAGCTAAGGAGCTAATCGGAAAGGCAGACTATCTCTTAGAGCCCATTATCGGCGTATCTGACTACAATCACCTCTCAGTTAGGACAGCTGCTGCAATAACCTTGGATCGTTTGTTTTCCCCCGCTTATAAGGCGCTGAAGAGGTAGCTAATTAGAACTGAAGGAGAACAGTGCGATGAACCCAATAGAAATACTGGAAAAAGAGCAGATACGGTTGGATCTCCCCCCGTTTGGGGTAGGTGATACGGTCAGGGTATACAGCCGAATTAAAGAGGGTGACAAAGAGCGTGTACAGGTCTTTAAAGGGGTGGTTATCAGGAGAAGAAAGGGTAATACAGGTGCCACCTTCACGGTGCGTAAGGTCTCATATGGTGTCGGGGTGGAGAAGATCTTCCCTCTTCACTCCCCAACATTAGATAAGATAGAGGTCGTTTCTAAGGGCAGGGTAAGGAGGGCAAGGCTTTACTATTTACGTAAATTAAGCGGTAGGGCAGCTAGGCTTAAGGAAAAAAGGGCCTGATACACGCGTATATGGACAGTCATTGCTATGAATTTGAGGCTAGGCGCGCAGGTTACTCTGGGGTAGCGGGTGTGGATGAGGCAGGGCGGGGTCCCTTGGCTGGTCCGGTAGTTGCCGCCGCTGTGATCCTACCTCAGGATATCGTGTTGGATGGGGTCAGGGATTCTAAAAAGCTGTCTGAGAGGGCTCGCAGAGAGGCCTTTTCCCTTATAAAAAAAGGTGCAATAGGTATTTCCTTAGCTGTGGTGGACCCGAAGGAGATTGACAGGATTAATATCCTCCAGGCCACTCGGAAGGCTATGAAACAGGCAGTTTTGAGACTCGATCCCCAGCCTGATTGTCTGTTGATCGATGGCATACACCCTATTGACCTTCCCATTCATCAAAGGTGTATCATAAAAGGAGATCAGCTATGTCTGTCCATATCAGCGGCTTCTATTCTGGCAAAGGTTTACCGCGATAGCATTATGCATAGCTACCATAAGCTATACCCCCAGTATGGCTTTTCTTCAAATAAAGGCTACGGAACGTCTGGTCACAGAGAGGCTATAGCCAAGCATGGTCCTTGCTGTATTCATAGGGTAACCTTTAGAGGTGTCCTCACGTGACAAAAGAAAGGATTTCCCTTGGAAGGCTTGGCGAGGACCTGGCGAGAGAAAGATTAAAGGGTCTCGGTTACAGGATCGTGAAGACGAACTATAGGTGCCCTTTGGGTGAAATTGACTTAGTTGCAAGGGATGGTGACGTCCTTGTCTTTGTAGAGATAAAAACCCGTAGAAATGAGCCCTTGGGCCAGGCCAAGGAGGCAGTTACCAGGAGAAAGCAGGCCCAGCTTTCAAAGGTAGCCTTGGCCTATATGAAATCCAACAACCTCTGGGGAAGTAAGGCGAGATTTGATGTGGTCGCCATAGGATTAATTGACGGAAAGAATGAGATTGAGATCATAAAAGATGCATTTGAATTGGCTTACTGAATACCCTGAAGTGCCTGGGCTATCTATCTATTTGCGTAATTCATGGCATGTCCTGCACTCATAAAGTGAGGCGTTTGTCGACGGTTCCCAAGACGGGTAACAATCGGTTAAATCAGGGAAAGATCTATATTGTTTCTACCCCCATAGGTAACCTCGAGGATATTACCTTAAGGGCACTGAGGGCCTTGAGGGAAGTGGGATTGATTGCAGCTGAGAGTAGGGAACATACCAGGAAGCTGTGTAGGCATTATGATATAGCAACACCGATAACCAGCTATAATAGCCGTAACCAGCACCTCAA
>Ga0209427_10010801_pt1 | contig 10085 bp, 12 predicted proteins | sample DeeMarSWOR136_30_FD_187465 | JGI IMG/M metagenome (GOLD analysis project Ga0209427, IMG submission 187465) | Marine sediment microbial communities from White Oak River estuary, North Carolina - WOR-1-36_30 (SPAdes) (version 2) | ecosystem: Environmental > Aquatic > Marine > Intertidal zone >...
CCCGACTCGTCGATAACTCTCACATATCCTTCTCCTGCAGCTTTATGATCAGGCAAGATTTGATAGATCTTACGCTTTTCCAGATCCTCGCAATCTTTATTCTCAATGCAAAGCGCAAATATGCGTTCTTTTCTCTTTTCTGTCACTTTTGTTAATCCAGAAATCTTTTTATTTTAATTTTCTTTCTTCCGATACGAGAAGCCTCATACCAGTGCAATTCAGCTTTGCGGATTCTTCCATTTGGGAGGCGAACTTTTGCAAAACCTTTAAGTTTTCGCCATCGACCTAGCCCATATTGTTTACGAAGCCGCATGATGTCTCGAATCCTGCCGCCAACGGCTATCGTCTGTATATCCTCGATATCACCTATTATCTCAAATAACACGAAATTCTACAATTCTATGGTTTTGCTATTTTTTACGCCTAGCTATTGATTATACGGTTTCCTCATAAGAACCTTTGTCTGGCTTGGCGCCAGCAAGGACAGCCTCATACGTGACGTCCCCTGCGCACCTGACAAATGAATAGTGTCAGGAGCACGGGGCACCTGACCTACTACCTCCGAGACCGAAGAGTCTTTTTGATTCATATGGAGATTCTTCCCCCGCCCTTCGGGTCTGAGCCCTCAGGGTCGAAGACCAAAGGCGGGGTCAGAATGACAAGTGTGTGTTCTTAATGGTTGTGACACACCCTCCTAAGAGGAGAGGGGACTTTCCTATATCTTCAATACCCCATCCTCCATGATGATTTGATCATCTATCCACAGAGTGGGCTTCAAGAGAATTCCGTCCAGATGACTTGGAACAGAGACGTTTCCGCCCATGGATTTGTTATCTCCCAAAGCCATATGCACGGTTCCCAGGACTTTCTCGTCTTCCAAAACGCTGCCTACTATCTTGGCTTTATGGTTGGTGCCAATCCCCAACTCTGCAACATTTCTACCAGCTTCACCGAATGGCTCGATTTGCTTCTCCAATTCCTTTGCAGCTTGATCTCCGCTGATTTCGGTAGCCAGGCCGTCCTTAACCATGATCTTTATCGGCTTTTTGACTTTTCCAACCATGGCTCCATCCACCATGATCACCCCGTTGGCACTTCCCTCTATTGGAGCGATATAGGCTTCACCTGCTGGCAGGTTAGAAAAGTCACCGGACTTATGCACTAAACCGGTATCTGCGTGGCATTTTCTTCCTTCGATCTTGATGGTTATATCGGTGCCGGCTGGAGTGGTAACCTTTGCTATTTTGCCCTGGTTTACCCTATCTGCCACCTTTATGCTTCTTTGGGCGATTTCATTATAATCGGCATTCAAGGTTCTTACCATGGTATCCTCCAAAATCCCGGGCAAAGTAACGCAACGGGCTCCAGCTTCACAGGCCTCTCTCCTGGCTCTGGTGTGGGACATGGATTTGCTGGTCGGTATGATCAAAACGTCAAAATCTTTCATAAACTTGGCAACAGCCTCTGGTGGCTCTTCCCCATTGCTTGAACGGGGCAAAATCTCCAGAAGCATAGCTTCGGAACCTACTTCTTTAGCCGCCTCCCAGAAGGCATAACCGATTTTGCGCAAAGGCCAGTCAGTTATTACCAGAACGGATTCCCCTTTTTTTACTGCCAAGCAATTATTTACGGCTATCTGAGCCGCTTTCACAAGCTCATTCATTTTTCCCTCCGAATTCAAGTGTGTAAGATTCATTAGGATATATGTATTTAGGTAAGATTCTGTGACTTTGCCCTTAACGTGTGTCACCATCCGCTAAGCAAGGATTCAGTCGAGAATGGTAATATTCTCGACCAGCATTGATATGAGAATTCTTTGGATCCGCCTGAAGGCGGACACTCTATTGACCCTGCTTTTGGTCAAAAACTCATAATTAGTCCAAAGCGGATCGGTTTTTGCTAAATTTTCTTATTTATTTGATCCTTTTATCGTTGTGGATCTATATAGCATAGAACAAATCAAAACAAAAGCAAAGAGTGATACCCACGGTCCATACATGCCCGTGAGCGACACAGCCTCATGTCCCTCGTAGAAAGCTCTGTAGCTTCCGGAGAAAGCGATTATAAAGGCGATTATCACCCCCAGAAGGGCGTCTCCCGCAACCAATCCCGAGCCAAATAATATGCCTCGTTCCTCTCGTTGTTTAGCTACATTTTCCTTAGAAATCTTTCTGACTATGAGTGCAATTAGACCGCCAGCCATGATGGGGGTGGATAAATCCAAAGGAAGATAAAGACCAATGGCAAAAGGAAGCGACGAGATTCCCACCAGCTCAATGGCGGCTGCCAACATACACCCCACGATGATGGGAACCCAAGGGAGATTAGCGGTCATCACACCTTTGACGATGACCGACATCACATTTGCCTGAGGTGCCAATAGGGGCGCTGGATGAGTGGCATCTTTTACGAATCCAAAGGCGGTATTCAAGATGAATACGGTCGAACCCATCACCAATGCCGGAAAAAGCAAACCCACAAACTCCATCAGCTGTTGTTGTTTGGGAGTTGCTCCTAATAGATAGCCGGTCTTTAGATCCTGAGCGATGTCTCCCGAAAGACAGACTGCGATACAGACCACCGTCCCTATTGACATCACGGTGACCATTCCCTTAAATCCTGAGATTCCAAATGAGAGCAAGATCACACTGGTGACCAATAAGGTAGCGATGGTCATACCCGAGACTGGGGAGGACGAGCTACCCACAATCCCAACTATTCTTGCCGCAACCACCACAAAGAAGAAACCGAAAATCACCACTAAGGCTGCTCCCACAAGGTGAAGTTCGGTTCCAGGATAAGCCCAGATGAGTAGAATCACGAAGATGGAACCGAGCAGGACCACCCACATGGGAATTTCTTGATCCAGCCGGCTTTTAGCCACCCCGACTCCCACTTTTTTTCCAAGCACCTCTCTAATCCCTACGGCAAAGGAATGAAAGATAACCGGAAGCGATTTGATCAAGCTCACAAATCCGCCTAAGGCTACTGCGCCCACTCCAAGATATTTAATGTAGTTATCTCTCAATTCAGCCGGGGTCATCTCCGAGATAAGTTTGTCCGCCGGAGGAACTATATTGGGCATATACGTGCCAATATAAGCGATGAGGGGAGCAATTCCCAAATAGCCCAAAACCGCTCCGCCAAACATTAGGGCGGCTATACGCGGACCAATAATGTACCCAACTCCCAAAAGGGCTGGAGTGGCATCTATTCCGATGTTTGCTCCCTTAAAAAACTTGATATCGGTATTGGGCACCTCAGGCCACATTCTGAAACCGCCCATCAATAGCTTGTAAAGAGCGGATAGCCCCAACCCCATGAAAACGGTTTTCGCCTTCCCCCCTCCCTCATCCCCGGCTTTGATGATTTCGGCACAAGCGGTCCCTTCGGGGAATCTTAATTTGCCGTGTTCCCTCTCCACCAGATATCTTCTTAAGGGTATCATAAAAAGTATGCCCAGAGCACCGCCAAGCAGGGAAAGGAAAATGATATCCAAATTGGAGATTTCATGGGAAAAACCGGGGATGGTCTGATTCCAGATAAAGAAAGCTGGTATGGTGAAAATCACCCCAGCGGCCAGGGATTCTCCAGTGGAACCCAGGGTTTGAACGATGTTGTTTTCCAAGACGGTGCCTCTCTTCAAGACTCCCCGAAGTATCGCCATGGAGATCACAGCTGCTGGAATCGAAGCGGAGACGGTCATACCTACTTTCAAACCCAAGTATGCATTTGCCACCCCGAAGACGATGGAGAGAAGAACTCCCAAAATGACCGCCTGCAGGGTCACCTCCGCCATTCGTTGAGTTGGCTTTATATACGGTTCAAATTGATTCTTTTGATTTAGATTTTTGTTTTCGTTTTCTTCTGCCATCTCACCTCCTCTTTGCTTTCAACAAAAGCGTTTTGAAATCTTCAATTATGGGGTAGATTATTCCGAATTAGCATAAAGTGGAATAAAATGAAAACTAATGGGTTGCTGGGTCGTAAACATATAATAAAGTTAAGTTTAAATCTCCGTTTAAACTTTTTGTAAAGCTAATATTTACAACATGTGTAGTCAAGAAAAATCTTCGTATTATTTATGGTTGCTGAAAAGCCATTATTAAATCGTCTTATGTAAAATTATGATGGATAGATAAGGCAAAAGCATCTTACCCGCAAGGAAATAAGTAATTGACACAAGTAGCAGATTCTGCTAAATTTGAAACAAAGAAAAACAAAAAAATTGGAGGATAGAGAAATGGCAGAAGAACCAGAAGAGGAAAAAAAGCCAGAAGAGGAGAAAGAAGAGGAAAAAGAAGAAGAAAAGCAAGTTACTCGTCCCGGCAAGGAAAAGCATAAGCGTCTAAAAGAGGAGCGCATCACCGAGGCAAAACACAAGGAACAACTCAAAGATTTCAAAAGAAGTCTCACTCAGCGGGGCAAGCATCTTTTTGACAGAAAAAGAAAGGACAAATTCTTGGGAGGAACTAAAGGCAGAAGAGGAGGATGAGAAAGTTCAAAATTCAAAATTTAAAACCAGAAGAACGATCTGGTACAGGTGAATTATCTCTTTAGGAAAGTCTATCGAGTTATATGAGCAAACCCGACAAAAAAGTTATTGAAAGAGTAAAAGACCTGAGGGAGCAGATAAACTATCACAATTACCTTTATTATGTCTTAGATAGTCCGGAAGTTTCCGACGCTGAATATGACCGGCTCTTTGATGAGCTTGTGGAGCTGGAGAAGAAATATCCGAAGCTTGTTACCCCCGATTCCCCCACGCAAAGGGTGGGCGCCACCCCCTTGGAGGAATTCAAAACGGTCAGGCACAGTCTCCCCATGCTGAGCCTGAACAAAGCCACCTCCGAGGCTGAGTTTCTGGACTTCCACCGAAGGGTTTTGGAACTCTCCAGAACCGATGAGAAGAAAATCAAATATACGGTGGAACCGAAATTCGATGGATTGGCAGTGGAACTGGTCTATGAAAATGGCAGTTTAGCCATTGGCTCGACCAGGGGCGATGGTGTAGTAGGTGAGGATGTCACTTCGAATCTGAGAACCATAAAGACCATCCCCTTGAAGCTCATAGGCAAAGCATATCCGAGTTTGCTCGAGGTCAGAGGCGAGGTAATCATGAATAAGAACGACTTCGAGAAGTTAAACAAAGAAAGGGAGAAAGCTAAAGAGCCTTTATTCGCTAATCCGCGCAATGCTGCCGCCGGATCTGTAAGACAGCTTGATCCCAAAATAACCAGCACCAGACCACTGAACATGTTTGCCTATGCGGTGGGAAGAGTTGAAAGGAAAAAATTGACCAATCATTGGGACAGTATTCTTTTTCTTAAACACCTTGGCTTCAAGATCAGCCAGTATGTGGAATTATGTCAAGACGTGCAAAAGGTTAAGGACTATTATAAGAAGATACTGGATATAAGAAATGATTTGCCCTATGAGATTGATGGCATCGTAATAAAGGTAAATGAATTTGCCATGCAAGAGAGATTGGGCGAGCTTTCCCGCAGTCCTCGCTGGGCAGTGGCCTGGAAATTTCCAGCTCAACAGGAACACACCAAGGTAAAGGACATAATCGTAAGTGTGGGAAGAACCGGAGCGTTGACTCCTGTAGCTATGCTGGAACCGGTTAGAGTCGGAGGGGTGGAGGTAAGTCGAGCCACACTGCACAACGAAGATGAGGTAAGGAAGAAAGATGTGAGAATTGGCGACACCGTGGTGATTCAGAGAGCTGGAGATGTGATTCCGGAAGTGGTGAAGGTTGTGGAGTCAAAAAGAACCGGTAGGGAAAAAGAATTTGTTATGCCGGACAAATGCCCTGTGTGTGGTTCAAAGGTAGAAAGGCCCGAAGGAGAGGCAATCCACCGCTGCACCGGAATCGCCTGTCCAGCTCAGATCAAAGAGAATCTGGCCCATTTTGTCTGGAAAGGTGCCATGGACATGGATGGCTTGGGATACAAGTTTTTGGAACAGATGGTTGACAAGAAAATCATTAAGGATCAAGCCGACCTGTACTTCCTGGAAAAAGAAGACTTGATGAAGATGGACCGGATGGGCGATAAGCTGGCAGAAAATCTTCTTTGCGCCATCGACAAAAGCAGAAACCCCAGCCTGACCAATTTGATATTCGCTTTGGGGATAAGAAACGTGGGCTATCATCTGGCCGGAGTATTAGCGAAAAATTTTAAATCTATTGACAATTTGGCTAAACAATCCGTCGAAGATTTAACTCAGGTTCACGAAATCGGACCGATTGTGGCAGAAAGCATATACAACTTTTTTCATAATCCCAAAAACCTTAAAGTCCTTGATAAACTAAAAAAAGGAGGGGTGAAATTCCCGGTCGAAAAAGTTAAAGTAAAAGAGACGCCCCTTTCAGGCAAAACCTTTGTTTTGACCGGCGGTTTGGATTCCTTCACCAGAGACGAAGCCCGGAAATTAATCGAGGATTTAGGAGGGAGGGTCTCTTCTTCGGTTAGCAAAAAAACGGATTTTGTGATAGTGGGCAAAGACCCAGGATCAAAATATGGTAATGCATTGAAATTGGGGGTGAAGACCATAAATGAGGAAGAATTTAAAAAGCTGATAGGAAAATAGATCAGGGGATGTCAGGACCACTGGGCTACCAATGTACAGACTGGGTTTTTGCGTAATTGATATGATTTGTTAGGCAGACAGAGGAGGTGAATATAATGAAGACAGCAGAGGCAACTTCTGTGGTATTCTGGACAGCATTTCGGGCATTACCAAAAAAAGAAAGAGAAGCGGTAGTAGAAAGAATGCTGAGAGATAAAGAGTTTATGGAAGATCTGATTGATATTGCTATTATTGAACAGAGACGTAAAGAACCATCTCGTAGTCTGGATGAATACCTGGCCGACAAAAGAAAAAAGAGGAAATAATGTCTTACCTTGTTAGACTCAAAAGGTCAGCCGAAAAAGAGCTGGATCGGTTGCCAATAAAGGCTTACAATAGAATTGTGAAGGTTCTTCTTTCGTTAAAAGAAGACCCTATTCCTCAGGGCACCAGGAAACTTCATGGACGCGATGGTTATAGAATAAGAGTGGGAAATTATCGGATACTTTATATAATTAATGAATCAAATAAAAAGGTAGAAGTACTTTCCGTTGCTCATCGGAAAGAGGTCTCCCGTTTGTAACGATAGAGGGGCGATGTTTCTTGTGATGCCAATAGCGGTAAATAATAGTAGACAAAGACCCAGGATCGAAATATGATAATGCTTTGAAGTTGGGAGTAAAAACCATAAACGAAGACGAGTTTGAAAAGATGACAAGGAAATGAAAACCTCTCCCCCTCAGTAGGTTGTCAGGAGCGCAGGGCTCCTGACCTACACACTGCTGGATGTTATCATCCAGCAGAAATCTGGGGGGATGATAACATTCGCCCTGGAGCAAATGAGTACCGGGCAGATAAGATGCTAATGCTCGACTTAAAGGTTAATAATTGTGATCTGGCGTTGGGACATAAGGTTGATTTTGAGAGATTGAAAGCCGCCAATTTTAGGAAAGCGGGTTTCTTAGGCAAAATAACCCCAGTGGCCGAAAAGAGGGACTTAGTGTACAGAACCGGGAGTTGTCATATAGCGTGCTTTCACGGGACTTTTGATATGTGCAACCTAGTAACGCTTCCATCTACTCAGTGCCATACTGTAGCTGAGTTGTACCTTAGGGATACCTTTCTTCATAAAGTCGTATTCACAGTGAGATCAAGGAAGATTCCATGCTTCAACTTGCCAACTTCCGCGGAGATTTATCTAAATGAGTTCCTGAAAGCCTGCCACAAAAATATGGGACCACCAATTGCGATCGCTGAAGATTGGGGGAATATCTGGGAAGACGATGACTCTACTCTTAAGGCAGGCATCTTGGCGGATAGAAAACAATTCTTTGTGATCTGGGAGTTAAAATGTTAGAAGATAGCTCCATGCTTCCCGTTGGTGTTCTTCACCAACAAGAAGAAGGAATACCCGCCCAAAGCTAAGAAGAGGATATGACAAATATTACATATTCGGTCAGTAATATTCCAATTCGTCTAACTGATGAAAGATGAACACACATTGTAGAGAGTCATGATGATATGGCGGGTTATTACTTTGACGTCTTAGAGACAATTGCAAATCCTACATGGATATTCAAAGGAGATCAGAATGACGAGTTGTGGGCAGTAAAACGTATCTCTGAAAAGAAGGCTATTCTGGTTATCTAAAGAGGGTTGAAACAAAGGAACGATGGTTTTGTTATCGCTGCTTTCTTTACCACAAAAATTCGAAAACTTTTAAGGAAGAAAATAATATGGCAACAGCAATAGCAATAAAGGAAATATTTGAAGCATTACCACATATTAAAAAGGTGGGTGCAAAACATCTGTGGTTTGACTTTGATGAAGAAGCGGACGTTCTATATATAAGTTTGGAGCGACCTCAAAAAGCAACCGATACGGATATATTGAAAGATGGCATATTCCTGCGACTTCGAGGTAGAAAAATAGTTGGGATAACCATAACAAATGTCAGTAAGAAATTTTAGAGAAGAACTTACTTGCTTCCCGTTGGTGTTCTTGACCAACGGGGAAAACCTCACCCCATGTTTCCCCTTCAGGATGAACCACTCTCCACACTTGTGGAGAGGAGGGACGCAGGGGGAGAGGTAGGAACAAAACCTGGCATCCTGTTGGTATTCCCTACCAACGGGGAACCAGTGGTAGGTGAAAAAAACCCGTCTGAATTAGGAGATATTACTTTAAAGGAGATACAGCTACAATGATATCGGAAAAAGATAAGAACATAATATTGGCTTACGCAAAAAAGTATAAGTTGGAAAAAGTTATACTTTTCGGCTCATCCAAAGAAAGAATGGATGCAAAAGATATAGATATAGGTGTGAGAGGCATAGCTCCTAACTTATTTTTTGATTTCTGTTGGGAGTTATATAGAGATTTATCTAAACCTGTAGATATTATTGACCTAAGTAAAGAATGCTTATTTAACAAATTAATAGAAAAAGAAGGGCTGGTATTATATGGCTAGTGTAAGAGAAAAAGTTCAAGCTGAGATGGAAAACATTACGAAGGTTTTGAAGGAATTAGAAAGGGTAAAAGACAGACCCAATAAAGAACTTGTAGTTCTTGTGGGAATAGGAGCGTATCTTCAAAACATCTATACAGGGATGGAAAACATTCTGAAACAATTGTTATGGCACAAAAACACGTCCATACCTGCCACCCCCACATGGCACAAGGATTTATTGGACTTGGCAGTTGAATACCATTTCATAACGAAGAAAACCGCCGAAAGAATAGGTAAGTATCTATTTTTTCGTCACTTCTTCATGCATGCTTACGGTTTTCTTATAGATGAAGAGAAATTGAAGCCTCTGATGGATAACATCTCCGAGATTTGTTTGGAGTTTAAGAGAGAAATAGATAAGTATCTCTCAAACATTGAAGAATGAACTTTTGCTTCCCGTTGGTGTTCTTCACCAACGGGGAAAAACCTCTTCCACTTTGTCCCCATCTCCATAAGATGGAGAGGGGGTGAGGTGTAGCGGTCGCATTCATGTGACCTGTGAGGGGAACGGGAGTACGGTTTGTAGCCGCAGACTTCAGTCTGCGCCACATTATTTCACGCAATCTAAAGATTGCGGCTACAAGGTCAAAACCATAATTGAAATGACCAATCAAGAGATAGCACAAATACTGGTTCACATCTCTGAGATTTTGGACATTCAAGGGGAAAATCCGTTCAAGATCAGGGCATATATCAAAGCCTCTCAAACCATTGAGAATCTCACCTATCAACTCTCTTCTATCGAGGATAAAAAGAGAATCGCAGAGCTTCCCGGAATAGGGGAGGGAATCGCTAAAAAGATTAAAGAGCTTCTGGAAACCGGAAAACTCAAATATTATGAAGATCTGAAAAAATCAGAATATGCACCTTTGACCGAGTTTCTGAAAATACCTGGTATGGGTCCCAAACATGCCAAATTGGTGCACGACACGTTAGGAATAAGAACGGTGGAGCAATTGCAGAAAGCGGCTCAGCAAGGAAAGTTGAGAGGATTATATGGCTT
>Ga0209427_10010805_pt1 | contig 10084 bp, 6 predicted proteins | sample DeeMarSWOR136_30_FD_187465 | JGI IMG/M metagenome (GOLD analysis project Ga0209427, IMG submission 187465) | Marine sediment microbial communities from White Oak River estuary, North Carolina - WOR-1-36_30 (SPAdes) (version 2) | ecosystem: Environmental > Aquatic > Marine > Intertidal zone >...
CTCGGCAGCACGAGTCTATCGCGGTGGTCGTATGCCTGCAGTAAGGCGATAGACGAATTTCTGGGCCTGGCTTTCTATCAACAGTATGGATTGGGCGTGATAATCGGCAGGTTTTTTAATACAATTGGGCCGAGGCAAACAGGTCAGTACGGGATGGTCGTGCCGCGGTTCGTTCAAAGGGCGTTGAGGAATGAGCCGGTCCTGATATACGGGACGGGCAAGCAAACGCGATGTTTTTGTTATGTGGCCGACCTCGTAGAGGCGATTATCAGCCTGATGAAGCACGAGCAGGCGGCTGGTAAAATATATAATATCGGCTCGAGCGAAGAGATTGCCATTGAGGACCTGGCTGATAGAATTATCAAAATGACAGGCAGTAAAAGCAAAAAGCAATTTGTGCCCTATGAAGTTGCTTACGGAAGGCCTATTGAGGACATGATGCGGCGGGTGCCAAGCCTGGAGCTCATCAAAAAAACTATCGGCTGGGAACCGAAGATAAGCCTGACCGAATCGCTGCAGATGATTATTGAAAACGAAAAGTGTAAAAAGGACTGAACATCATGAAAAAGGCATTGATTACCGGTATTACCGGGCAGGACGGCTCATATCTTGCAGAGCTGCTGCTGGAAAAAGGTTACCATATCTGGGGTATTATGCGGCGAAGCTCATCGTTTCATACAGGCAGGATTGACCATTTGTATAAAGACCCGCACGAACATCCACGACTTAGGCTGGTTTATGGGGATTTGACTGACGGCAATAACCTCTCAAAAATTATTAACGAGATTCAGCCGGACGAGGTCTATAACTTAGGCGCACAAAGCCATGTTCGGGTAAGTTTTGATATGCCTATCTACACGGCTGATGTAGATGCTCTTGGGACACTTCGGCTCCTTGAGGCAATCCGTTCCAGCAATAAGGCGGCCAAGTTTTATCAGGCCTCCAGCAGCGAGATGTACGGCAAGGTCGTCGAAACACCGCAAACAGAAAGGACGCCGTTTTATCCGCGAAGTCCGTATGGTTGTGCAAAGGTTTACAGCTTTTGGCAGACAGTAAACTATCGAGAAGCTTACGGTTTATTTGCATGTAACGGCGTTTTGTTTAATCACGAATCGCCGAGGCGAGGCGAGACATTTGTTACACGAAAAATTACACGAGCGGCGACGAGAATTAAATTGGGCCTGCAGGACAAACTCTTTTTGGGTAATCTGGAGGCAGAACGAGACTGGGGTTTTGCCGGCGATTATGTCGAAGCAAACTGGCTTATGCTCCAGCAAGACAAGCCGGACGATTATGTTGTGGCCACAGGCGAAAGCCATTCGGTCAGAGAATTTGTGGCGGAGGTCTTTGGCTATCTTGACCTGGATTGGCAAAAGTACGTCGAAATCGACCCACGATATCTCAGGCCAAGTGAAGTTGACTACCTGCAGGGCGATGCAAGCAAGGCAAAAAAGGTTCTCAAGTGGGAACCGAAAGTAACTTTTAAGGAGCTTGCGAGAATGATGACCGATGCCGATATGAAAATCGCCAAGCACGAGGAAATTATTAAAAACCACCAGAAAACAAAACAATGAGCACTTTTTTTGAGAACAGGCGAGTTGTTGTTACAGGCGGCGCCGGTTTCTTAGGCGGTTACGTTACTGAAAGACTGCAAAAACGGGGCTGTAAGAATATCCTTGTGCCGAAGATAGAAGACTATGACCTGGTCAACATAGATGACATAATTCGTATGTACGAAGCTATGAAGCCGGATATTGTTATTCACCTGGCTGCGGTCGTGGGCGGAATAGGTGCCAATCGCGCACATCCGGGCGAGTTTTTCTATAAGAATCTAATGATGGGTGTTCAGCTCATCGAGCAGAGCAGATTACGAAACATTGAGAAGTTTGTCGCGATTGGTACGGTTTGTGCATATCCGAAATTTACGCCGGTGCCTTTTAAGGAAGAGGATCTTTGGAACGGATATCCGGAAGAAACCAACGCCCCTTACGGTCTGGCCAAGAAAATGCTGCTGGTTCAATCACAGGCTTATCGGGTAGAATATGGTTTTAATTCGATTTTTCTGCTGCCGGTAAACCTTTACGGCCCCGGCGATAATTTTGATCCCGCCAGCAGTCACGTGATTCCCGCATTGATAAAGAAATGCGTTGATGCCGTTGAAAGTGGCGCGGACTATATTGACTGTTGGGGGACAGGGAGTGCATCGCGTGAGTTTATTTATGTAGCCGATGCTGCTGAGGGGATTCTTTTGGCGACAGAACATTACAACGGCCCTGAGCCGGTCAATATCGGTGCCGGATTTGAAATGACGATAAAAGAGCTTGCTGAAAAGATTGTCGAGCTTACCGGCTTTACTGGTGAAATTCGCTGGGACAATTCCAAGCCGGATGGTCAGCCGAGGCGGCGGCTGGATGTCTCAAAAGCCAAAAAATACTTCGGCTTTGAGGCCAAAACTCCCTTTGATGAAGGCCTTAAGGCAACAATAGACTGGTATCAAAAGCATAAGACAGCATAGCCAGATAAGCCCTCGTAAAACATGGGGCTAAATATTTAAGCCTGCGGTTCCCCGCTTTCGCGGGGACAAGCTTAGCTCAGGTCTCAACTCACATCGGAAAAATACAATTGGTGCTGATTGTGTGCAAAGAGCAATAAGACTAAGCCTCAAAATGTTAAAACGATTCTTTGTACTATTTTTATTAGTGTGTAACTGCAAGCTGGTTGGTGCCAGTGAAAATCTGGCACTACGCAAAAGTTACACACTCTCGCCGAAACCTAATTATCATTTGTGCACCGACAAGTCCGATGTAACGCAACTCACCGACGGCAGAACATCCGGCAGTCAATGGACGGACAAAAGCACCGTAGGCTGGCAGAAAGCGGAACCGGCTGTTGAAATTGTGATAGACCTCGGTGATAAGTCCGCCATCTACGAAGTGCGCATTCACACTGTCGGAGGAGGCTTCGCGGACGTAGAGTTTCCTGAATTCGCCGCTGTGTTATTAAGCGATGACAATCGAAAGTTTCGATTTGCCGGATTGGTAAGCAGCAAAGATTTGTCAAATGTCCGAGCTCGTGGCTACCGCGGAGTTCCCCGCACAATGAGCGTTGAAGATATAAACGCCTCGGGACGATACATCAAGCTAATAATAAGGCCGAAATGGCGTTATGTATTCCTTGACGAAGTGGAGGTATTCGGCGATTCGCTTTCGGCTGCCAGAAATATCAAACTTCGGAATGACCTTGAAGTATTCACGAGTTCTGAAGAATTACAAAAAAGAATTTACGGTTACCTGCAGCTGCGTGAAAACGCTGCCGCGGCGCTGGAAAGTATCAAAGAGAACCGGTCGAAGCTATCCGGCCAATTCAATGAGAAAATGCTTTATGAACTTGAAAGACAGGCACAAAAAGCAGATACCCCTACAAAACTGCTTGCCATAAAGGAGCAGTTAGGTAAAAACCGAGCCGGAATATACAAAGCGGTGTATGGAAAGCCATTTGTGTGCCTGCCGGCAAATCCGATGGAGATTGTATTTGAAAAAGAGATGTTCCTCGACGAAAGTGCCAAAGACATAAGTATTCAACTGTGGCAGAATGAATACGAGTCGGCCGCATTTAACATTGTAAATTGCTCTGATGAAGTGATGACAATGGCCGTTTCCATTTCGCCATTGCTCGGTCCTGATGGTGAGAAAATCGACAGCAACAAAACGTTCACGGTTAGAAGAGCGATATACGTTAAAGGCAGTATAGTTGGTTCAATAGCGGATGCACTCGTTTTGCAAGCGGAGCGTCCCTTTAATTTGCAGCCTGGCGAGCTAACACAAATATGGTTGACGATTTTTAATCCGACGTTAACGGCCGGCAGCTATAAAGGCCGAGTCGGCATTTTGACAAAAACTGCAAATGGGAAAAACCTGCCGATAGAAACCATTCCAGTTACGATAGAGGTTCAAGAGCATAAATTTCCTGAGAACGTTGCCCTTAATACGTGCAACTGGGCATATTATAAAGTTGCTTCTGAAGCCGAGATGGCTGAAGACCTTCGTAATCATCATATTAACGTTTATACTGTTCCCCCTCAGGACCTGCCCTTTTTGCGATTTTCGTCGGATCGGCCCGGCGTCGTCAGAAAACCAAATTTCGCAAATTTAGATAAAGCTCTTCGTCATCATAATTACGCAAGGACATATCTTCTTTGCCTGGACTTCAATAGCAATAAGAAAGACCACGGCCGGTTCGGGAACGTCAAATGGATGACTCCAGCCTGGAAGGCTGTTTTTTCACAATGGTTGAAAAATACGGTAAAACATCTCAACAATGCGGGCATCGACTATGATAAATTCGCATTGTATCCGTTTGATGAGAGCTTGTGCGATGATTTTTACAAACTGGCCAAAATAATCAAAGCCACGGACCCGAAAGTAAGAATCTACGCCAACTCCTTTGGCAAAGGCCCTAAAGAATTTGTGCGATTTCGAGAGTTTGTCGATATATGGTGTCTTCAGGACAGCCACTGCGAGCGAAATCCCCAATGGCTGGAGCAGATAAAAGACTTCGGAAAACAAGTATGGACGTATGAGTGTTTAAGGCCAATGAAAGCCAAAGACCCTTATTCGTATTATCGCCTAATGCCGTGGCGTGCTTTTAAGCAAGGTCAAACCGGGGCCGGGTTCTGGATTTATTATTATGGACTCAATTTTGAGACCGGTGCTGTTCCCTGGGATGATACTCTAAGACCCCAGGGCTTCTCCTGCGTTGTTTATGGCAGGGCAGGCAGTTCTGTGCCAAGGCTTGTTGAGAATATCGTTCCCTCACGCCGATGGGAAGCTTGGCGCGAGGGAGTCGAAGATTATCAATATCTGCATGAATTACAGCAGGAGATTAACAGGATAAGACAAAAAGACCCGGTAACGGCAAACAAAGCCCAGGAAAACCTCGACAATCTGGTCAATAGGGTCCTAAATAACCAACACGGCAGCAAAATCGTGTATGATGCCAGAAAAGTGTTGTCGGATACGCTGCTAAAATTAAACAGTCAGAAAAATTGACCGCAACAAGACACACCTAAACAATAAGAACTTAGCTCATGGAGTTTCATTACCAGCACGCACTATTACCCGATGACAATAAGGTGCTCAAAGATATTAATGAAGCATCAACCAGGCTTCTGTGTAAATTAAGCCGTATAGACATCAAACGTCTGGATATATCAGATGCCGGCAGGAAGTATTTCAGCGACCAGGTCAGGAACATAAGAAGCACATTGCGGAACTTCTCGTATATTTTGTCCTGGTCAACTGCGCATAGTGAAGTCCCCTACGACGAATTTATTTTCATAGACCACGGCGGGGGTGTTGGCATACTGTCTTTGTTGGCCAAAGAGCTTGGCCTTGGCACTGTCATATACAATGACCTTTGGGCTCCCTACTGTAAAGATGCTCAAATTATAGCCGAGGCAGTCGAAGCAAACCGGGCGGACCACTACGTTCTCGGAGATATAGACGAACTGGTTGACTTCTTGAAAACGAACTCAATCTCCTGTAATGCATTGGCTTCCTACGACGTAATTGAGCATATATATGATATCGAAACGTTTCTGGTAAGACTTTCTGATTTGTCGGCCGGGCCGCTTACGGTTGTGATGGCATCCAGTGCAAATCCGTTTAATCCGCTGATAAAAAGACATCATATGGAATTTCAGAGGAAAGCTGAATACGGCGGCAGAGAAAAAAAACAAGGTTGTCGGGAAGACTATCTTACAAAGGCCTACATCATTGTCCGGCAGGAAATCATATCCAAACACGCCCCCTCACTTTCGGACTCAGAAGTCCGGCAATTAGCAAAAGCCACGAGAGGCCTGATTGAACCGGACATCACAGGAGCAGTCGATGAATATCTTAAAACCGCAAACATCCCTCGGGAGCCAGACCATACAACAAATACGACCAATCCCTACACCGGCAATTGGGCGGAACGTCTTCACGACATTGAGCATCTAAGAGAAATCCTTTCAAACGAAGGTTTCAAAGTGGATATTCTCGCAGGATACTATGCAAATTCAAAAACTAACCATCCCCTCAAGAGACTTATGGGTATTGTTCTAAACCCCTTGATTCGAATGCTGAAGGACAAGGGTCTGTTCTTTGCGCCGTTCTACACAATATATGCGAGGAAAGGTGAGTTTTTGAAGTAACAATAGCAGTTAAGATAAGTACCAAATGTCATTACGAAAACGGATAATAATTAATGCGGGCTCGAACTGGGCCAGCATGTTGGCGGCCGCGGTAGTTGGTTTGGTGCTGGTTCGAATTATATTGCACGACCTTGATGCAGCCGGCTACGGTGTCTGGGCCCTGCTGGCTACGGGACTGCGCTATCCTATGATTCTTGAAAGGGCGTTTGTTTTAGCGATAAATCGTTTTGTGGCTTTTTATCGCAGCGACATAAAAGAACTAAACCGTTTTGTAACGGCCTCATTTATTATACTTATAACGTTGGCGATTTTGACCGTTGTAGCCTTGACACTGCTGTCCTTTGTAATTTCAGATTTATTTTCGGCAATTACCCCGGAATTTGAACGCGATGCCAGGATTGCATGCATACTGGTTGGTATTACGTTGGCCTTTAAGATGCTTGAGGCGAGTTTTAGCGGGACATTACAGGGCTGTCAGTACTACACCCGTTATAACGGCGTTGTGATTACAGCTAATCTGCTTCGGGCGGTTCTAACAGTTGGTTTACTTGTGTTTTGGAAAAGTATAATCGCCGTCCAGTTAGCATTTGGGATTACGGCGGCAATATCTGCTCTATTGATGTTTATTGTAGCGCGAAGGTCTATTGCCGGTCTAAGTGTAAATGTTCGTCTGATTAATAAAGAAACACTGCGGGAGCTTTGGCGATACACGTCCCACTCGCTCGCACGCTCAGGCAGCTCAATTTTTATGTACAGCACAATGGCACTACTGGTCGGCTGGGCCGGTACTGCAGCACACGTCGCTGTCTTTGATATCGCTTCAAGGATTCCAAGCTTCGTCCGTGGATTTCTTGCGGCTACACAGGTGGTTTTCCTGCCGGCGGTCTCCGATCTCTGGGCCAAAGGCCGAGTCGAGGCAATAAAAGCAGTAATCAAAAAGGGTACACGTATAAGTTCGGTTCTGGCTTGTGCCTCACTTCTTTTATTATTCATCTTCACGGAAAAAATTCTGGCTCTCTGGCTACAAGGTGCAGTTCCGGAAGGAACAGTTTGGGTGATGCGAGTGCTAATCATATCGGTTCTTCCCGGTGGACTTTTTGAAATATGGCTTCCGACCTTAGTCGGAATTGGACATCTGCGAGGCCTGACTATTGCCTCAATTTCGGCCGCATTGACAGCTGTTTTACTGGAATTGATACTTTTGCGGGGTTTCGTTACCGTACCAATGGCACCGGCGATAGCGTTGGTTGTCGTTTTGTGGGCCAAGACAGGACTCTGGCTGCCCTTTTATGGTCTGAACAAATTGGGGATATACCCTTACGAGTATTTAAAAGAAAGCTTATATCAGCCGCTCGCAGCAAGTGTTGCTTCAATTGCAGTAATACTGGTCTTAAATAGCGTTCTGCTCAAAGGAACCGTTCATTGGCTGGTTATGCTTGTACTGGCCACTGTGGTTGTAATGCTAACTTTCACTTTCATCTCAATGAGGAAAGAGGCAGTTGATTTATTTTTAGCGGTCAGAACAAGATTAGCAGGTGCGAAAGAACATCAAATATGAAGGTCCTTGTTATTAACCAATGCTCTACAAACAAGGGTGACAGAGCCGTACTATATTTCATGCTCAGAGAGCTGGCCCGCAACGGCGTTGACCAAGTTACAGTATCCGCAAGTAATCCGGAATATTGGGAAGACAAGCCGGATTTTCCCGATGTGGCTGTGAGAGTTATACCATGGGGATGGGATAACTCCCGTAAAAAAGGCGTCGGCTTTTGGTGCAAAGTAATTCACCAGGTACACAAGGTGATACTCAAGCGACGAATTCATTTCCCATTGGTACGTAACGCCCTGATTGCGGGCAAACGTCCGTGGTATTTTCGGTTCCTGTTCAATAGGCAATTCGTGGAAGCTCTTAAGAACGCTGATATAGTAATCAGTACCGGCGGTCATCACGTAACGACAATGTTCGTGCCCGATGCGGTTACTCCGCAAATATTCGATATGGCGGCGGCTTTGCTCTACGATAAGCCGTTAGTGCTCTGGTCGCAATCTATCGGGCCATTCAGGTTTAAGTCACCGAAGAGCAGATTGATGGTGCAAAAAATACTTTCCGGTGCCGAGCAAATATTTATCCGTGACGAAGCTTCGGCAGAGCAAATAAAAGAGTTGGAGGTTTCCCTGGAGCATGTATCGACGACACGCGAATCTGTATTCGGCCTGTGCGATATTGTGGAATCACGAATCAGGCCCAGTGAGCGCCCAGCCGTTATGGGAGTTGCTGTTTACGTACATACGCGGGCCAACCGGCTGGAAGAGCATGAAAATCACCCCCGCTATTTCGCATCGTTGATTGACCATGCAATAGAGGCCGGGTATAAGGTGCGTTTGTTCCCGATGGAACTGCAAGGCACAGACCGGGCCTGTATTGAGGCGGTAATAAATAATGTTAATAAAAAGGAAATTTGCGAAATTGTAGAGGGCTTTCCCGGAACCTCGGACCATATCAACGCCGTCGCGGAGTGTAAAATGTTTGTCGGGCACAAGACCCACTCTCAAATATTCTCGTTAGTTGCCGCAACGCCGCTGCTTGCGATTGCATATCATAAAAAGACCGAGGACTTTATGGTCCAGTTCGGGCTCGAAAAATATTGCATTACCGATGCGGAGATTAGTGCAGAAAAGCTTATTGAGCTCTTCGATGAAATGAATAATAACCTGGACTCCATCAACCAGAAAGAACAAGAGGTCGGCTCCAAAACGTGCATGCAGGTCAGGGAAGATTTTGCAAGGATGATTGAGCAGGTCCGGGTGGAAAAATAAAGCGGAGTGAAACGTGCCGGATAAAAAGTGTAAAAAAACGAAAATCCAAAGAAAATACTTAAAATTGCTGATTTTTAATCTGTAATCCCACCCTTTGATTTCCGATATTTAGTTTTAGACTTTATTTTTCTGACTTTAACCAGAAGCCTTTTTTTGGAGGAAGATGAACCTGATGGCAACGTTTATTGCAGTATTATGTTTGATTGCAATAGCAATATGTCTGCCGCTGGTGGTCTTGAAGCCGAAGTGGGTGTTTTACATATTCCTGATATCTGTAACATTCCACAGCATACTTGCCGGCTACATATATAGTGCAGGTAACCTTGGTATGCCCCGCACGTGGGCGCCGGCAGATATTCTGGCGTGGTTAACGTTAGCGGCAGTGCTTTTCGTGCCGCGAGAGCGACAATACAGTTCCGGCGTTATTGGAAAATGCTTTATCTTCATAGCATTGATAACCGCTCTTGCGCTGATACAAGGTCTGCTAATGTATACTCAGACTGCATTTACATATTCGAGGGTGGCGCACTTTGTAGCAGCTATGATATTTGGACTCAGGTACTTCACAAACTATTCTCGCGTGAATGGATTTTTGAAATTTTCGGTCGTTCTGCTGCTGGCGATGTTTGTCGTACATATTTTAATCAGATTTGGCGCATTCACACCCCGGGCAGCCGAAATCGACACCCCTACACAATTAGGTGGTGAGAGAGGTACTTATACTCTTGTTCCCTTGCTCTATCTTTCACTGGCAAGTATTGCAATAGGCAGATTAGTAAGTAAAGTCGGCTCCATTCCCGTATCTGTGTTTGTGCTGCTGGTGGGTATAGGCGGCATAATGCTGAGCGAAACAAGGTCGATGTACGGAGCAATGGGTGTTTTAGCAATCGCTTCGCTTTTGTTCGTCAAGGGCAGGGCCAGAACCTTACTTGCATATGGGATTGCCGGCCTTCTCGTGGTGGGGGCCGCCTCTGCAATAGGTTTCGATTTCCTGGAAAGATTTCGAGCCGGCACGACAAGAACAGGCCAAGTCGAAATACCGAGTCCCTTTCAGAAAGGCACCTGGAGGGCATT
>Ga0209427_10010806_pt1 | contig 10083 bp, 10 predicted proteins | sample DeeMarSWOR136_30_FD_187465 | JGI IMG/M metagenome (GOLD analysis project Ga0209427, IMG submission 187465) | Marine sediment microbial communities from White Oak River estuary, North Carolina - WOR-1-36_30 (SPAdes) (version 2) | ecosystem: Environmental > Aquatic > Marine > Intertidal zone >...
CGAGCCTTGCACGGTCTATGGTGATGGTAAACAAATCCGAGATTATGTCTATGTGGGCGATGTTGTTGATGCGAATATGAGTGCTTTGAACTGCAATCCCAATATCTTCAATATCGGCACGAGCGTAGAGGCCAGTGTTAATGATTTGATTAATGTGTTTTCTTCAATTTTAAAGAAAGACATTGTACACGAACACGTAGCACCACGACCAGGTGAGGTCTTCAGAAATGTGTTGGACTACAGTAGAGCTAATTCGGAGATCGGTTGGCAGCCAAGAATCGAACTAAAAGCAGGGATACTGAAGACTTTTGAGTACTTCAAAGAAATATTTAGATCCTGAAGTAATAGCTCGACTGTCGCGATTGGACATCAAGGCCCGGTTGGTGGTTGAGGGTTTCTTGAGCGGCTTGCATGCGAGCCCGTTCAAGGGCTTTTCTCAGGAATTTGCCGACCACCGTCAATATATGCCGGGTGATGAATTGAAGAGTATTGATTGGAAGGTTTTTGGTCGCAGTGACCGGTTCTATATTAAAGAATACCAAGAGGAAACAAACCTCCGTGCATACGTTTTGCTCGATAAGAGTGGCTCAATGGGCTACGGGAAGAGAATCAGCAAGCTAGAGTACGCAAAATACCTGGGCGCCAGCCTTGCCTATATGCTCTTCAAGCAGAAAGATAACGTCGGCATTGCTACATTTGACACCAAGATAAGGGAAATCATACCACCTTCAGCGCGGCGGACGAATTTCATGATGATATTGAAGGCCATTGCCGACGCAATTCCTGGTGGTGAGACAAATATGAATGACGTTCTTTATCAATTGGCGCAGAAAATTAAGCGCCGGGGATTGGTCATTCTGCTTTCTGACCTGATGGACGACCCGGCTGATCTGGTGAAGGCTTTGCGCTCTTTTCGCCACCGTAAACACGAAATATTGGTGTTCCAAATACTTGATACGGACGAGCTGAATTTTCCGTTCAGTGAATCGGCAATTTTCACTGACTTGGAAGATGGTTCAGAACAGACCGTAAGCCCGGAATTGATTCGCGAACGCTACCGTGCGCGGTTCAGGGAATTTATTGACTATTATCGTCAGCATCTGTTGGAATCCCACATTGATCATTCGGTTCTGTATACTAACACAGCATATGACAAGGCCTTATTTGCCTATCTGCAGAAAAGAAGCAGATTGTTATGACATTCCTTAGTCCATGGTTTCTGCTTGGCACCATCCTTGCCGTGGTGCCGGTTGTGATCCATCTTTGGTATCGTCGGCGGTTGAAAAGAATTCCTTTTTCGACTCTGAAATTTTTGAGAAGAACCGAAGCAAGACGCTTTGGTTGGCTTAGATTGCGTGAATGGCTCATTCTCGCGCTCCGTTGTTTGTTTATTGTTTTTCTGTTCTCAACCCTCGCGCGGCCTCAGTTAAAAAGCAATGTACTTAGGACTGGTAAGTTGGCCTCAGTCTGCTTGATCATCGACAACTCCTACAGCATGTTTTACGGAAGCAATTTCGAGAAAATGAAAGGTTTGGTGCAGCAACTCATCGCCCGCTATTCTCCGAGATCGGAATTCTGCATGGTTACGCTCTGCCGGGATAAGGATGAGGAATCATTCTGGATGACCAGGACGTCGGTATTGGCCGCCTTGAAGAATGTCCGGCTGGCCTATGCTGGAGGTAGTATCAGTGCGGCCATGACTCATACTCCCACCAGGGAACCCAGACACTACCTTGAATATATCTACGTTGGTGATGGCCAGAGTCACAATTTCAGGGATTTTCCCTCGGCGATGACTGATGGGGCACAGTTCTACTGGGTCAGAATTCCGGCCGGGAGCAACGTTGTTATATCCAATGTGACTCTGAAAGATCCAGTTGCCATTGCGGTAAACGAATATGAATTGCGAGCCACTATTACAAATTATTCATCACACGCGTGGTCGGGAAAACTAGGCGTCACCAGTGGTGATTACTACATTGAGAAGGAATGTACCCTGCTTCCTGGAGCTGAGTGCGAAGTGGATTTCGTTTTGCCGGTAGAAATATTATCAGGCAAAGTGGAGGTCTTTGATGACAGTCTCTTAATTGACAATATTTACTACTTCTCGAAATCACTACTCCGCAGCGTTAACATATTGTTGGTGGGCGACAATTCTTATGTGACAAATGCTCTTACGTCTGGGCATGGTTCTAGTGGCCGGTTCAACGTTGATAATGCCGCGAAGATCGGCACCATGGATCTGCGGAGATATCACGGAGTAATCTTAGACAATATGCAGGAAATATCGGAGGCTGAAAGAATAAGGCTATTAAACCACGTGAATACACCGGGCGCTGCTCTCATTGTGATTCTCGGTGATGACATAGGGGAAAACTCCAGAAGTATTCTATCTGATTTGTGTCGTTTCGATAGGCAGGTCGTACCGAGGGGCTATGTGACTGTTGATTGGATTGATCGTGAGCATCCGGTTTTTATGATATTCGGTCCGAACCGAGCATTCAGTGATGTTCAATATTTCAAATACACAAAGGTGGTAGCCGAACAAGGTGTACTGGCACGCTTTAGTGGTGGCGATCCGTTTATCATTGTGAAAGATAACATATGTGTGGTGACGGGTGCATTGGATGCACGAAGTACTAACTTCGTTTTCAAGAATTCATTTGTGCCGTTCCTTTTGAGAATGGTGATAGACCTCGTATCTGATGGGTATCGTAAGGAATACCATGTTGGCGATGGAGTTTTGACATATGGTTCTATCCGGGCACCGAATGGTGAACTATTAAGTAGTGGAGATGCATACTTCATGCCTGGTTTCCACGTAGCTGATAAAGAGACACTGTATGTGAATATCGACTCCCATGAAGGCGATTTGAGGGTAATGGGTAATGAAAGAGCAGAGATACTGAATGTGCGGCAAGTCGATCCCGAACATCACTTGATGGATAGTGACCTCACGAACTTTTTCTTGATTCTTGCGTTGGTTGCGCTGGCCTTTGAGTTGGGTTTACTTTTGCTACGCTAGCGCCATGAAAAACCAAGAGTTAGATTATGCGTCGAGTATGGTGTGATATTATAGTCATAATGCATGAACAACAACCCCGTGCGTAGAGTAAGTCCAACGACTGTACGGTAACGATTCGGCATCTTGAGGCGCACCGAGATGTTTTCTTGTATGTCCGGTGTCTCAAAAGGAATACCCATAATAGTATCCGGTATTTCGTATTCAAATGTATATTCGAAGTCTGCGGTGGTATTCTCCATGCCAAATGCCACCATGGGCTCGAGGGAGCCGATCTTTGCTGAGATTATTGCCTGGATATTGATTGTTTTGGTGCCGATAATCGTTCCCTGACTTGAAGATGCGATTGTGAATCTCTGATAAGCACCGGCAAAAGCAATGGCAAATGGCAGCTGCGCAAGACTCAGGGGTGGCAATTTAGTTATTTCTTGTTTGAAACCGATTCCAAAGAACCGCAATTTTGTGCTTCTGAACGTGAATGGCACGTATCGGATGGCAATTTGTGAACCAAGAACCAATCCGACATTCAGCTGAGGGGAGAACATAGGTATGCCATCGAGATCGAGACCACCAGGTATCTTCGGTGGTATGGCTACTGAATTTCCTTGTGTCGGAACCACTGTTTCATTGTCCGGACCAAAAACTGTGCTCAGGCTTTCTAGTTCGACTTCATATTGAACCACGTGAATTGTTGAATCTATGACAAGCGAGCAGACCAGGGCAGTGCCAGTAAAGTATTTTGCCGACTGTGGTACATTTATGTAGAGAAGACGAAGTCCGAGATCGAACCCCAGGAAATCATGGCTGTAGGCTGAATGAAATAACCCAGTAGAAATGCCCGTACCAAATACGTTGACCAGTGGTTGCGCATAGCCAGTGAGCAAATCTTCGCTCATGTGTACTATTCTGTCTGGTAAATCATCTATATCTTGAGCCGCTAGTGATGAAACGAGGGCGAACAGTAGGAGACTCATTATTATTTTCATAGACAAAATATACACGCAACAGGTGGATTAGTCAAGAAGTTTTGGCGATCTGTTGGTCGGTCAGTAAATCTGGCTACGTTGGAATGAATTATACGCGGGTATCTGGTTTCTAGTTTATCAACAGGTCCAAACCAATGCCAAATTGACTGATAATGAAGTCTGTTTCGTTGACACTACCATAGAGCCAGTTGATTTCGGGAAGTATCCTGAACCGGTCACCGAATGCCATACCTAGACCGAAGCCATAGTGGAATATGTGGGTTGGCTCGCGTAGCGAATGTTCCTGTCGATCGCGAGGGTGTATTGAATAGATCAGTTTGGGGGCGAAATATATATTGATCTTCCGGTACATATTTTTGCTGAAGATGAGTGTTGGGTAGAAATCGAAGACATAATCCGTAATGTATCCGGTTCTGGTTCCTTTCATATAGCCTATTCCAAACTTGAGCGCGGCGTGAAGGAAATTCTCATAGAATCGATACTTGACAGCCACGACTCCGGCAGTTGGATAGGAATATTTAACTTCGAGTTCTGCATTCTTTAATACGCCGAGTTTGGCGAATATGTCAAACCTGCGTTCATCAAAGGCGGTTGTATCGCCTACCCGGCTGAAGATGCAGTAGTTGTCGATGCCGAACCCCAAAGAGTATTGACCAATATCATGCGTTTCAGCTAGGTCATATGTGCAATAGGACTGAGACCAGGATACGGGTAGGTTTTGACCCAGAAGCGGAAAAACCATTGGAATGGATAGTATTAATATGTTTTTCATTGTTCATACTACGCACTGTATGAGGCAGTGTCAAGCATTTTTGTGGCGGTACAATGTTTGTTTATGCGACGTATGTTAATGACCAAATAGCAAAATTGCATAATAACACAATTTCCTCCATGGCTTACAGGGCGAATGACGTAATGATTTAATGACATAGTGACTCCTGCGGCGGATGACTCAATTACATAATGACTTATCCATAGTAAGAATAACCAATTACTTAATCACATAATAACTATACTAATGTGCTCCCTCCTTTTTCAATACGGTAAGGATGGTTTTTAAGAAAATCTTCAAATCCAGCCGGATAGATATGTTGTTGATATATTCAAGATCGAACTCCAATTTCTTCCTCACATCGTCGACCGATTGATCGTAGTTGTGTTTAACCTGAGCCCAGCCGGTAATACCAGGATGAACCGTTAATCTCAGCCCATAGAAAGGAATTGCATTTCTAAGATGATCAACAAATGCCGGTCGTTCTGGCCTTGGTCCGACAAAACTCATTTCACCGCGTAAAACATTTATGATTTGAGGTAATTCATCTAAACGGAAAGGTCTGATTATGCGCCCGATTCGCGTTATCCTTTTGTCATTCTTTTCGGCCCAGATCGGGCCCGTGTGCCTCTCGGCATCACTGACCATGGAGCGGAACTTGACCAGTGTGAATTTCTTACCGCGTAGTCCGACTCTTTCTTGTTTATGAAATATCGGACCCGGAGTGTCGACTTTTATGTAGATCCCCAAAAGGAATAAAATCGGTGATAATACAACTAATGATACAACTGAAATTACCAGATCGATTACTCTCTTGAGAAACCGGTCCCAACTTGAAAGAGGGTGAAAGACGACTTTTAGGAATTGGGAGTTATCGATTTTTTCGACCAATGAATAGTTGTAGACAATCGGATACAGCTTAGGGGATATATATATTTCGTATTTTGTTTCGGCGAAAGTAGAGATTAACTTGAGTATCCCTGCTTGATGTACGCCGTTGCTTTCGATGAGTATTCCATCTATATCATTCTTCTTGAGAAGGTGTTCTGGTATCGATTGATGGTATTTGCTGAGGCTAATTCTTTCTACGACATTGAAATGATTATTTTCCTGAGTCGCTTCGCCATTATGGAATATTACCACTTTCCCCTGTCTGGGTTTCACATACTCACCAACAAGTCCCCGCCAGAAGAAACGCCAGATGAGCAATGAACTTAAGACAATTGCATATGAAGGTATAAAACCTCGCGCCCTGATGAAATCAATACGTGCAATCAACGTAGCAGCTATGAAAACGATGAGGCCGATTGCGATGACTTGGAACATCTTGTACAATTCGTTCATCAATTGAATTTTGGTGCGCGTAAGGTAGAGATTAGCGGTTTGGAACAGGAACAGCCAGTATATGAGGACGAGGACGCTGCCGACTATAGCGTGTACGCTGATAAATGATTGATCGATCTCCGATGCTTTCCAGCTGATAAAAAACGCTGTGCACAGCAGAAACGCATCGCCAGCGATTGTAATGCTTAGTTCAAGTTTGCGGGACATCCAACATCTAAGCTGTCTTTAAAGGCCTCCTTTGACCAACATCTAAGATGTCGCTATCTACCTCCTTATGAGTATGAAATTATAACAAAAATACCGGATTTGTCAACCCCCTAGAGAATCAATGTTCCTAACCTCTCGTAAAGTATTGTGGGAATTGACTTTGCGGCGCACTCCGGAAGGTAGAACACCAGGGCCGTCCTTATTGACTTCCGGGGTGTATTTCCTATAATTCAATGTGCGTGTCGATCAATTTTTGAGAAAAACCTTGTTGCTGAAACAACGTGCGGTAGCGAAGATACTTTGCGATAAGCAATATGTGAAGATCAACGGACATTACACGAAGCCTTCAAAACACGTGGGCATCGGTGATATCATTGAAATTGAAACGGCAAAGGGCATAAAACAATACAAGGTTCTGATGATTCCCTCTGGCAACGTAAGAAAAGGTGATCATGAATTCTACTATGAAGAGGTTGTTTGACGTCGAGGTGAGGGTTGAACACTGAGATCATCCTACAACCTATCTATAGTGATTCTCATGGTGGTCTCCAAATAATATGAAGGTTGGTATCACTATTGGGGATCCGGCAGGGATCGGCCCGGAACTGGTGTTACGTGCAGTTCCACAGCTGGGCGACCGGGGAAAATGCCTGATATTTGGTAACAAGAATATTCTAAAGAGAACCGCCCGCGACTTGCATCTAGATGGCAATTACACGGCTATCCGACCCAATATTATTGATGCCACAGAGAATGTCAGTCTGGACTATGGCAAGTCGACTAAGAAGACCGCCCGCGTTGCCCTTCGCTCAATTCGGGCCGCGCTGGAATCAGGAGTGAACATAATAATTACCGCGCCCATTGTAAAGGCGACAATGCGGATGGTTATTCCTGATTTTATTGGGCACACTGAGTATTTTGCAGAATTCTTTGGCGTACGCGACTATGCCATGACCGGTTTGTGGCGGGACAAAAGGATAATGCTTTTGACAACACATATACCCCTACGACATGTTTTCAGGAAAGTCGATGCCGGTAGAATCAGCGAGAGAATAGTGTTTTTCAAATGGGGGCTGGAGCGCTATTTCAGCATTGACCGACCTCAGATAGCAGTGTCGGCCATTAACCCGCACGCATTTGAGTTCAGCCTTGGCGAAGACGAGGAAATCAAGCGAGCTGTTGTGAGTGCTAAGAAGAAAGGAATCGAGGTCAGTGGCCCTTTTCCTGCAGACACGTTGTTCACGCGTCGCTATGACGGCTTTGTTGCAGTCTACCATGATCAGGCAATGGTGTTTCTGAAGTCTAAGCGGAACGGTCTGAATTTCACGCTTGGGCTGCCGATTATCAGGCTGTCGCCCCTTTGTGGCGCAGCGTTGGATATTGCTGGTAGATGCTCTGCCGATGTGTCTGGCTTTGTGAGCGCAATAAGGACCGGGAAGAGACTGTATAGAAACATGCGAAGATATGATAAAAATAACTGATACTAGTAGAACGTTGATTGGGGTGTTATGGGTTGCGATATCAATCATCATGATTATGACGGGTTGTGCGCGCAAGAGTGATCTCGAATTGGGGGTCAAAGCGCTAAGCGAAGGTGCTTATGACAAAGCGCTCAAGTCGTTGAGAATAGCTCTGACAAAAGATACCCTGAACCCAGAGATTCACTATCACATGTGTTTGGCATATATACACCTCGATTCAGCTGAAAATACGCTTAGTCACTATTTAGAACTTGCTGAGCTAGGCTCTGATCGTAAGGATGACCGGGAATTGCGTGAGCTGGTTGCAGTAATGCTGGGACTTGAACCATATCCTTCTAGTATTATTCCGATGCGAAGACTGAATCAATTCAAGGGAACATTTACCCCGAACGGCGATTTAATCGCGCTTGCCGCCTCAAAACGGGACAAAGCCGACATATACCTGGCTAATCTTGACGGCAGCGATATGAAGAGAGTCGTATCAGGAGGTATGAATACAGATCCGGATTTCTCTCCCGATGGAGATTTATTGGTATATGTTTCGAACCGTGACGGCGACGAAGATTTATACCTCTACAATATAAGCAAGAATGAAACGCGCAAAGTAACCGACAACGCGGCACAGGATTTTGCTCCTTCGTTTGCACCCGAAGGGAAGGAAGTTGTTTTTGTATCCAACTTGGATAATCTATACAAATGGGAAATATATGCGATCAATGTCGAGACCGGACGTACGCGCCGGCTGACCGATAACGATTATTGGGATGGATTTCCAAGATTCACAGCTAATGGCCAATCGATTGTTTTTTCTTCGAAGAGGAACGGGAGCGAGGATATATACGTGATGCGAAGGGATGGTGGCGCACAAGAACTCCTTTTTGCGAGTGTCGCGGATGATAACGACCCGACATTGATACAGGAAAAGCTTTTTTTCAAATCACAGATGGATGGTGAGTGGGAAATTTATCAATATAATGTAAGAACTAAAAGGCTTGTCAGATTGACTAATAATCAATGGCCCGATTGGAACCCGCAGATTTCGAATGACGGGATGAAGATGCTGGTTTCGCGAAAGATTAAAGGCAGGTGGGTGCTATATTTTATCAACCTGGATGATCCATTGGATGCTGATTTCATCGCTGGTGAGATCAGAAAGCGTGTTCGTGAATAGGTAGGAGGTTTGATTACAGCATTTGGTCGTCATTTTCTTGTGATACAAGGGCATGAAAATATTGAGAGAAGTGGGGTAGTAACCCCCTTGACAAATAATAAATTATTTACTATAATCGCACAAGTGTAAAGGAGGTAAGATGAAGAAGCTTTTTGCCATAGCAGTGGCGGCAGGAATGTTAACAGGTCTGTATGGTGCCTCAATAGGTCTCGGGGCGCAGTATACCATAAATGAGCCTCGTGGATACGGGGATACGGTTGATATTTCTTATCCATCAGTGCTCGTTGATGTTATGGTCCCCCTGATTCCCGTGGTCGCGGCACGTATGGGTCTGGTTGAATATAACATCATTGGTGAAGACGATGGCGGCAATAACTACGCATTTGGTACCGGAGTCTACGGCGATATATGCTTCATGATACCAATGGAAGGTATGTTTAAGCCTTACATACCGATCGGTTTTATCTATGGTGGCAGTGACGCCGGTTCTGAGATGCACCTGAAGGGTGGCGTTGGCGGTATGATGGGCTTCGGTGGAGTGGACGGTTACTTAGAAGGCGGTGTTAAGTTCCTCACTTGGAGTCCCGAAGGTTTTGATAGTGAAAGTGGCACTTTCTTCTACGTCCAGGGTGGTATCAGAGTACCTTTCGGGATGTAAGCGTGCAATTTTAGTCAATGAGGCGGGCTATGCCCGCCTCATTTTTTTGTTATTGTTGAAGATAAACTCCGTTTAACAACGAGAGCAAACGTACACTTATACACTTCTTCCAAAAGCTAACAAAACCAACCTGCTATATTCTGTTAGCTTTTGAGTCCGAAACCCAATTCCTTTATTGAAAGTTAAAGTATTTATGCCTATCCCCAGTAGGTTATCACTGTAATCAATTTGTTAATCGTTGCCATCTATTGTCACTGAAAGCGGCAAGCGGAAAGAGCGTGGTTAGACTAATTACGATTCAACCTGTTAACCATCACTGTAATCTGTCTCTTATCACCGTAATCGATTCCACCGAAGGTGGAAACGGAGAGAGAGGGATTTGTCCGCGAAATCCGAAATCTATGATTTCGTTGATTTTGTGAGGATCCCGTTTCAATTTGTT
>Ga0209427_10010807_pt1 | contig 10083 bp, 7 predicted proteins | sample DeeMarSWOR136_30_FD_187465 | JGI IMG/M metagenome (GOLD analysis project Ga0209427, IMG submission 187465) | Marine sediment microbial communities from White Oak River estuary, North Carolina - WOR-1-36_30 (SPAdes) (version 2) | ecosystem: Environmental > Aquatic > Marine > Intertidal zone >...
CTGGTCAGATGCCAATGTACTGACAATGGATGACCCGGATACCTGCGACCCTCTTACGAGAGGGTGGCCCATGAGGGCACTCTTGTGTAAATTATAGAAGGTAATTACGCCATAGATATACTGTTAAAAATCGATATAAAAAACGACATACCATATTTTCGTGGAGATTTGGTGGAAAAAGAGGCGAATCATTAAAATAGCCACGAATTCGCCCAAATCACGTGTAGATAAACAAGACTGCACGGTCATTAAAGCACTCGGCCTGGGCGGCGGACTCGGCGGCGGTGGCTCCTGCGCGGTCGATGTTAAGGACGCAAAGATAGTCCGTATCAGACCATTCCACTATGATTGGAAGTATAATCCGAAACAATTCAATCCTTGGAAATTTGAACGGAATGGCAAAACCATTGAACCGCTTATGAAAACTCTACCTTCCCCCTTTTCTTTAGCTTATAAAAAGCGGGTATATTCTCCCAACAGGATCCAGTATCCCTTGAAGAGGGTTGACTTTGACCCCGATGGTGAAAGACACCCGGAGAATAGAGGTAAAAGTAAGTACAGGAGGATCTCGTGGGATGAGGCTACCAATATGATAGCCAGTGAGATAAAAAGAGTGCATAAAAAATATGGTCCATTAGCAATTCTTGCACAGGCAGACGGGCACGGTGAATGTAAGGTTATACATCACCCTCACGGCTCGCAAACCCTGCTTCTTGACAAGATGGGAGGCTATACGCAACAGGTTAGAAATCCGGATAGCTGGGAGGGATGGTATTGGGGAGCAAGGCACGTGTGGGGACGGGGAATCGTAGGTATGATGTGGCCAGGAAATAATATTGTTAAGGATATGACGGAAAACTGCGATATGGTTCTGTTCTGGGGATGCGACCCGGAAACAACACCATGGGGATTTACCGGGCAGTTCGCCAGCCGGCTATGCTATTTCTGGGCTGAGGTCGGAATAAAACAAGTGTATATCTGCCCCGACCTGAACTATGGAGCTGCGGTTCATGCTGATAAATGGATACCGATTCTACCCAATACAGATGCAGCTCTGCAACTGGCAATAGCCTACGTCTGGATAACCGAAGGGATCTACGATAAGGCCTACGTGGACAAGCACACAGTCGGCTTTGAAAAGTTCGCCGACTACGTTCAAGGCAGAGAGGACGGGATTCCCAAGACTCCGAGGTGGGCTTCTCTGAAGTGCGGTATTCCGGAGTGGACAATCAAGGCACTGGCAAGAGAGTTTGCCTCCAAAACAACGTCGATTGCCCATTATTTCGGTGGTTCGATGATCAGGGGGCCATACTCGCATGAACCCGCAAGGCTGGAGGTGATATTGCTGGGGATGCAGGGACTGGGAAAACCAGGAGTCCACCAGGCTCAGTTAACTTATAGCGGCATGCCAAGAGTTGAAGGAAAAGCGTTCAACATGTTCTTTGGTGGATTACGTGGACGGCCACAGAGAGCCTGGGAAGCTACCACCGGTGGTGGAGTTTTGTCGAGACAATTTATTCCCAAGACCCTCATACAGAAAGCCATTCTTAACCCCCCTGTTACCTTTTCGGGCACGACAGCCATCGAGTCAACGGTTGAAGACCAGTTCGTAAAATATACTTATCCTATACCCAAAGAAAAGGGTGGTACTGAGATACATATGATATGGACTGACAGTCCCTGTAGGACTACCTGCTGGAATTGCGGCAATGAGACAGTAGAAGCCATGAGAAGTCCTAAAATAGAATGCATTATAGCCCAGCATCCGTGGTTGGAGAATGATTGTCTCCTTGCCGATATCATCCTGCCTTCAAATACTACGCTGGAAGTAGAAGATATAATCCCTAACACCAGGCCAGGCGTACAGTTTCATATCCTGGCACTCCAGAAGCAGGCGATCAAACCAGTAGGAGAGTCCAGGAGCGACTTCGAAGTGGTAGGCGAAATAGCCAGGAAACTGGGAATGTATGAGCAACTGACGGAAAAACAGACCCTTGAAAATATGGAGCGCACCGTCTTTGAAGATATGGGAACCCCGGATTTTATAAGCTGGGAAGAATTCAAAGAAAAGAGCTATTTCGTTTTCCCGGTGGCTAAAGGATGGGAGACTGACCCACCGGGCTACAGGAAGTTCTACGAAAGCCCTGAGACCAATCAGCTCAGAACTCCATCGGGTAAGCTGGAGTTTTACTCCGAAAGACTGGCTGCACATTTCCCCGATGACGAGGAGAGACCTCCAATACCAAAATGGATCGAGAGCGGAGAGACGCATGATGAAAGACTCTCCAGTAAAAGGGCAAGGAAATACCCGTTGCTCATGATGTCTAATCATGGCAGATGGAGAGTACATGCGCAGTGTGACGATATATCCTGGACAAGGGAAGCCCCTACCTGCAAGGTCAGGGGGTGCGACGGCTATCTGTATGAACCTCTCTGGATTAATCCTGAGGATGCTTCCGGGAGAGGTATCAATTCCGGCGATATTGTCAGGATTTATAACGAAAGGGGCGCCGTTCTCGGAGGGGCCTATGTGACCGAGAGAATAATGCCCGGAGTTGCTTACATGGACCACGGGGCAAGATGCGACTGGATAATCCCGGGAGAGCTTGATCGCGGTGGTGCGATTAATCTGATTTCACCGGCCGGCATTGTCTCTAAAAATTGCGCCGGCCAGGCCACCAGCGGCTATCTGGTTGAAGTGGAAAAGGTCAGTATGGCCCGGATAGAAGAATGGAAAAAGCAATATCCTGACGCCTTTGAAAGGGAGTATGATCCCGCTTCCGGATTGTGCTTTGACGCCTGGGTTGAAGGAGGAACGGAAAAAACATAAGGTAATCAACTACTGTTGGTATACTCGGGTACAATATTTAATATGATTATTGAATGGAGCAATCTGGGATGGATATTACAAAAGTTATCACCTCGCGGAAAAGTATACGCGCTTTCAAGCCCGAACCTGTGCCGAAAGATATTCTCAGTGAAATTATGAAGGAAGCCCTGCGTGCCCCTTCCTGGGCCAACATCCAGCCGTGGGAGTTTGCCATAGTCAGCGGCCCGAAGCTGGCGGAGATAAGGAGACGCTTCGCGGAAAAGAAAGGTATCGATATCAATCCCGATTTCCCGCACTTCTTTAAATTTCCTGAGCCTTACGATTCGCGCAGTCGCGTGACAGTTGCTAAATCACACGATAGCGTGGGCATCAAGAGGGAAGATAAGAAAAAGAGAGAGTGGTGGGAATTACAGCAACTTAATAATTTCGGGTCACCCTGTGAAATTTATATCTATACCGACCGCTCATTATACCTGCAACATGGAAACGTAAATGTTTGGCCCGTATTTGACTGTGGAGCGGTCACCGCAATAATAGCATTGCTGGCGGCTGATTACGGTTTAGGTACTGTCACGCAGGCACGTGCCGTTGTTTATCCGGATATCATTAGAGAAGTACTGGGAATTCCTAACACCAAGTTAATGTTAGTCGGAATAGCCATCGGATATCCCGATTTAACAAATCCGGTAAATCAATATACCACCGATAGAGAGCCTATTGATAAATTGGTCAGATGGCACGGCTTCGAATGAACAATCCGGGCAATCTAATGATTAAGAGAAGATAACAAAAATCTAATGAGAAGAATTTGCCGGAATAACTGATTTACGATTCTTTCTCAGGTTCGAACAAGGCATAAGCTCGCTTTCGGGTTTCAGCACAAATAAAAGTCTCAATGTTAGATACGCCGTCTATTTGAGCTATTTTATCCACAATAAATTCATACATTACTTCGGGACTATGAAAATGCATACCTAATAAAATTTCAAAACCGCTCATTAAAGTCATAATCAGGTGAATTTCAGGATAAGCCGAAAGATTAGCACAGATAACATTGACCTTACTTAAATCAACATGAAGAACACTATAAGCATTTGCCAGATAGCCCCATTTTGAGGGATTTCGTATGGCTGTTATTTGAATAATTTCCTCTTTTTTCAAATAAGCAACTCTCCGGGAGACAGTGGTCAAACTAATATTCAACTTATTGGCCAGATCTACATAGCTTAAGCGTCCATTTTCTTCCAGCTCTTTGATTATTGACAGGTCAACTTTATCTGTCCGAGGAGGAGTGTTAATGTCTGAATCATATTTGAAAAGCCCGCTGTATATTTTCTTTATCTCTATGATTGGGAAAGTATCTATTTTGCTTATTCCTTCTATCCTGGGGAGTTCTTTGGTTATGAAGTCCTGTAGCATTTCCCAGGTAGGGAAATCAGCGATGAGGAGGACATCGTATCTCCCAAATATTGTAGCTAATAGACTTATATTGGGATTATTGGTAAGCTGAGTACAGACTTGGTCGATTTTGGGGAGTTTAATGTTCATGGTAATAAAGGCATGGGCATTAAAACCAAATTTGAACGGGTTGAGCACGGCTTTAATCGAGATTATGTCTTCTTCCAACATTTTATCGATGTGCTTGGAAATAGTGGCGACATTGACTCCCAGTTCTTTGGCCAGTCTGGCGTTGCTGTAACGTCCATCCTGTTTGAGTAACTCGATTATTTTCTGGTCGAGAATATCTATCATTTGAATACATTCTATAATCAATATATAATACTGTCAAAAATATTGGGAAATAATATGTTAACATACCGTAGATGTATGTTATAATGCAATAAACTGCTATGACGCATGTTATTTGAATAATAGATTATTGCAGTCAATAATAGATAAAAGGTGCTTAATGTGGTAACAACCCCTGCGGAGCTTTACAGGGAGAGACTCAAAAGAATAGAGGACGCAGTTGAGGCAAAGAAGCCAGATAAGGTGCCCATTCTAACGGAGTTTGGCTATTTTGTCGCCCGTTACTCCGGTATTACCTATCAGGATTTTGTCTATGATTTTATAAAATGCGCTAAAGCTTATGATAAAATCGTCACCGAATTAGAGCCCGATGTTTTTCACTGTCTCCCGTTCGATTCAGGACCGGCGCTGGAGACCATTGGTACGAACACAGTGAAATGGCCGGGGCACGGACTGGGGCCTAACATCGGCCACCAGTACGTGGAAGGCGAATATATGCTCGCAGATGAGTATGATTCTTTACTGGAGGACCCGACCGGTTTCATGCTGAGGACTTATCTTCCGCGCACCTGTCAAACTCTCCAGGTCTGCCGGGCGTTGCCTGATCCTGTGGACTACTTTGGCTTTACCAGGGGATTTATCTCTCCTGTTTTCTCCGAAGCTGAATTCGTTGCTGCCTGCCAGGCAATTTTCAAAGCTTCACAGGTATCACGAGAATGGAATATAGCCTGGCAGACATTCGTTAAAGATATTGAAGAAAAAGGATACCCGGCAATTACCATGATCGGTGGGCAGGCACCCTTCGATTTTTTTTCTGACCATCTCAGGGGCATGAGAGGCATAATGCTGGATATGCACCGTCAGCCCGATAAACTCCTGGCGGCCATGGACAGTATCCTGCCCGTACTGATACGGAGAATAAAGAAATTAACCAGAATGAACCGAAACGGCCTGGTATTCATGGGGCCCCACCGCGGCGCTGAAGGTTTTATGTCTCTAAAACAATACGAGAAGTTCTACTGGCCGGGTATGAAATCGATTATTCTGGCCGTTATTGAAAGCGGATTTACCCCGTATGTTCTCTGGGAGGGTGATTATACATCTCGCCTGAAATACCTTGCCGAATTACCGGCCGGTAAAATAATACACCGCATGGACAAGACGGACCTGTTTCAAGCTCGGGAAGTATTAGGAGCTAACCATTGCCTTGCCGGCGGCATGTCACCTTCTTTATTAAAGACGGGGAGCGTGCCAAAGGTCAAAGATGAATGCAAGCGGCTGATCGAAGGCGTCGGTAGGGACGGCGGCTATATTATGAGTCACAGCGTTCCCCTGGATGATGCTAAACTGGATAATATCAGGGCAATGATAGAAACCACCAGAGAATACGGCATATACCATTAACTTCGATTGAACATTACGGAGAATATTTAAAAAGGAGGTGAACTGGTGTCAGAGCCTGAAAAGAAACCAATTGAACCGGCGTTTGAGCCTGAACGAACGGTTACCAAAACCCTTAACCTCGGAGGTCGCCAGGGTCTGCCCATGAGGGTGGATGTTAAAAACGGCAGGATTATCCGGATCAGGCCACTCCACTTCGATGAGAAATACTCGCTGGAACATATCCAGCCCTGGAAGATTGAAGCCAGGGGAAAGACATTCCACTCGCACATGAAGTCGTTGCCCTACGCTTTCCAGACCGGCTATAAAAGGCGCGTTTACTCTCCCAACCGGATTCTCTATCCGTTAAAGCGGGTGGACTTCGATCCAAACGGGGAAAGAAATCCCCAGAACCGGGGCAAAAGCAAGTTCAAGAGAATCTCCTGGGATGAGGCTACGGATATCATCGCCGGTGAAATCAAGAGAATTCACCAGAAGTACGGGCCGTTCGCGATACTCTGCCAGGGAGACGAAATCGGCCACGGAGAATCGAAGAACGTGCACCGCACCCATGGCTGCCAGAAGTGGCTTTTGTTAAAGATGGGCGGTTATACAGACCAAGTCAGGAATGCCGATAGCGCCGAAGGCTTTTACTGGGGAGCCAAGCACGTCTGGGGTGACATGAAAGAGGGGCAGCAGTTGCCAGTGACGAACTGTCTGAAGGATATCTGTGACCATACGGAATTGATTCTCTACTGGGGGACGGACTTTGAAACGACGCCCCGCGAGAAAGACCCCGTGATTTTTACCCACTGGTTCAAGGAGTTAGGTATTCATCGTGTTTTCGTTACCCCCGATTTAAACTATGCCGCCGCCATACACGCGGATAAATGGATACCTATCATACCTAATACGGATGCCGCCCTGCTGCTTGCCATCGCCCATCACTGGATTACCGAAGGTAACTACGAGAAAGAATATGTCGAGACTCATTGTTTCGGCTTCGATAAATTCTGCGATTATGTGCTCGGTAAAGAAGACGGGATCCCCAAGACGCCGGAGTGGGCTTCGCCGATATGTGGCATCCCGGAATGGAATATCCATGCCCTGGCCGACCAATGGGGCTCCAAGATAACCTCTATCGTGCAGTTCGGGGGAGGCGGGATGATCCGTGGGCCATACTCGAGCGAGCCGGCCAGGCTGGAAATTCTCTGCATGGCCATGCAGGGTATCGGTATGCCGGGACGTCATGAAGTATGGCCGACCGACGGCATGCCTACGCCGTTGGTTACACCGGACTGCAGTAGCGCGGCCCCCTTCCGCCGGCTGCCCTGGATGAAGCAGCTTATCAGCAAGGTATTTATTCACAAAGCCATCCTTGAGCCGCCCATATCCCACTGGGGCAAGAGCCGTTTCTTTCTCCCCGTGGAAGACCAGTTTATTAAATATACTTATCCCATTCCCGAGGAAGAGGGCGGCACCCGGCTCCACATGATGTGGAATGACCATCCCAGCTGGATTGGCAACTGGAACCACGGCAACCTGATGATCAAGGCCTGGCGTGATCCCAGCATCGAATTCATCGTGGCGCAACACCCCTGGATGGAGAACGACTGCCTCTTTGCCGATGTTATCCTGCCAATAAACACCGTGATGGAAGAGGATGACATCATGACCTCCGGCTTGAGCGGCGGAGCTTACGCCACCATCTTTCATTCAGAACAGACTATCCCACCGATAGGCGAGTCCAAGTCAGATTACGAAGCGGTGGGGGAGGTGGCTAAAAAACTGGGTATGTGGGAACAATATTCAGGTGGCAAGACCATAGAGGAGAAAATAAAGCATGCCTACGAAAATTCCAGTGTCGCCGAAATGGTAAGCTGGGAAGAGTTGAACGAAAAAGGATACTTCGTCATACCACCTAGACCTGATTGGGAAAAAGCCCCCGCCGGCTTGTACAACTGGTATGTGGACCCCGAAGGGAACCCGGTGCACACCAAGTCCGGTAAAATAGAATTTTATGCCCAGTGGCTGGCCGAGCATTTCCCCGATGACCGCGAGCGACCGCCGGTGCCGCACTGGGTGCCCGGGGGCCCCGGCTGGACTCACGATGAGTCCCTGCTTGGAGAAAGAGCCAAGAAATATCCGCTGCTCGTGATTTCCAACCATCCCCACTGGAGAAACCACGTGCAATGCGACGATATCAGCTGGCTTCGGGAAATCCCGACCTGTAAAATCAAGGGCCCCGATGGTTACATGTATGAGCCTGTCTGGATGCATCCGACCGAGGCTGCCAAGAGGGGCATCAGGCACCATGACTTGGTCAAGCTGTATAACGAGAGGGGCGCGGTTCTTGGCGCGGCATACATCACCGAGAGGGTTATCCCCGGCGCCATCATGCAGGACCACGGCGCCAGGACCGACGAGATTATCTCCTTCGGGCTTGACCGCGGCGGCAACCATAACCTGATAGCGCCGGATAGAATCCACTCGCAGAATTGCACCGGGCAGGCCACCAACAACTTCCTGGTTGAGGTTGAAAAGGTTGACCCGGCGGAAATGGATGCCTGGCGCCGGGACTACCCCGAGGCCTTCAGCAGGGACTATGACCCGGCTACCGGTCTGCACTTCGATGCCTGGATTATTGACGAGAAAGAGGTGGGTAAAAAATGAAAGTATTTATCATCGACCTTTCACGATGCAGCGGCTGCTATAACTGCCAGGTGGCCTGCAAGGACGAACACTGCGGCAATGATTGGACGCCCTATGCCAAACCTCAACCGGATACCGGCCAGTTCTGGCTGAAGATACACGAGGAAGAAAGGGGGACGCTACCCAAAATCCGCGTGTCTTATACGCCGGTGCTGTGCATGCATTGTCGTAATGCCCCCTGTATGGCGGCCTGCCCCATTGAAGGCGCTATCTACCGGAGACCAGACGGCCTTATCGTCATCGATCCCGGGAAATGCACCGGCTGCCGGAGCTGCCTCGACGCCTGTCCCTATGGGTGTATCTATTACAACGATAACCTTCACCTGGCCCAGAAATGCACCGGCTGCGCCCATCTACTCGATAGGGAAGGCTGGGATCAGCCCAGGTGCGCCGATTCCTGTCCTACTGAAGCACTGAAATTGGTTGATGAGAGCGAGCTTAAGAAGCTTGATAAAGCTGAGGTTTTAAACCCTGAATTTGGTACTTCACCACGGGTATATTATCTCAATGTACCGGGTAAGTTCGTAGCCGGAACGGTATATGATCCTGTTGTTAAGAGAGTTATCGTCGGGGCTACGTGTACGCTGACTAGTAAAAACAGCACGTATACAGAAACAACCGATGGATTTGGGGATTTCTGGTTCGAAAATCTGAGTGTGGGCACGTACGGATTAACCATCGAGAAAAACGGCCTCACCAAAAAAATAGACAAAATCAACACAGAAAAAGATGTAAACCTGGGTGATATTCCTTTCCAGAATACAGTATAATTTCGGGTAAGGAACACGGACTACCCGAATAAGTCGAAGTCAATAAGGAGCTTGAGAGATGGCTGAACCTATCATATCACCGGACGGTAAACTGCAGATAACACGCCACAGTATGGTCTATCCCCCTATGGGGCCCAAGTCGGTCCAGGGAGCGGTAAAAAATATCAGTAATGCTCCCGCCAATGCCGAAATAAAAGTGGAATTCTATGACGATTCGGGCAATCCCCTTGGCCAGTCTACCGGTGTTTTTAAAGATATTACCCCGGGAGAAGTCCGACTATTTGATGTCTGGGCGGAAAGGCTGCCCGACATGTACGAAGTTGAAAGCCATAAGATAATCTCATTAAGCGCCTTCGACTAGTCTGTATTCTGGCAACAAGGTGTCTCAAAATAGTCAATCCTCCCTCTAGGGTCAAAAATCGTTGACCCCAAATTGATATTAACGTGACCTCTCATTGATGTGGTACCGGCAGGCAGTTTATTTCGGGTACAAAAAATCGCTGGCCCAAGATTTGATATAAGACTAACGGTTACACCACAAGTTATCGTGTGGTACCCCTGGCGCGACTCGAACGCGCGACACGCGGTTTAGGAAACCGCTGCTCTATCCTCTGAGCTACAGGGGCATGCTTATCTTGGCTC
>Ga0209427_10010808_pt1 | contig 10083 bp, 4 predicted proteins | sample DeeMarSWOR136_30_FD_187465 | JGI IMG/M metagenome (GOLD analysis project Ga0209427, IMG submission 187465) | Marine sediment microbial communities from White Oak River estuary, North Carolina - WOR-1-36_30 (SPAdes) (version 2) | ecosystem: Environmental > Aquatic > Marine > Intertidal zone >...
TGAAGCGACCGTAAATAAATTAGAAGAATATGGTCTGAAAAACAACTTGACTTTATTTGAAACTTTAGCTCATATTGACGAAATCGAATCAATCGGGGCAAAAACAAAAGCTAGCCTAATCGAATTCCACAATTTAATTAAAAAATATATTAGTTTAAAAAAAGAAGAAACCTTTTCAATCAGTGAACTGGTGGCTACCCTGGTTGGCGAACTGGACCTGATTGCAATTTTCAAACAGGAGGGCACTTTTGAAGCGCAAAACAGGATTGAAAATATACGAGAACTCATAAGCGGCATCAGTGAATTTATCTCATCAAATCCGCATTTAAGCCTGGAACACTATTTAGAGAACATAGCCCTGGTTACCGATGTGGATAACTGGGATAATAAGAACAATGCAGTTTCCCTGCTCACGCTTCATAGCGCCAAAGGTCTGGAATTTCCCGTTGTGTTTATCTCAGGTCTGGAAGAGGGATTATTTCCATTGGCACGTCAATTATCTGATGAAGAAAATCTTGAGGAAGAACGGCGGCTTTTTTATGTCGGTGCTACCCGGGCAGAAGAAAAGCTATATTTGTCTGCTGCGTTGAACCGACAAAGGTTTGGTGAAAACTCAAACGGAACAATTTCCCGATTTTTGAATGAAATTGATCGAAGCTTGTTAGATATCGAGGAGGCGATTGTTTCGACATCATCCTTTGCTGGTGAGAAAGAACGAAAAGTGAGAAAAAGAATTCAATTTAAAGAGGAAATAAAGGTTAAAAAAGAGTTTAAGCCAGGAATATTAGTCAAGCATCCTACCTTTGGTAAGGGAATTATACGATCGGTTAAAGAAACCGCTCAAGGGAAAAAAATAGACATAATTTTTGAAGAAGTGGGGGAGAAGAAGGTATTTTTAAAATACGCCAAGCTGGAGATATTATGAAATATCTATATAAGCTCATTTATATCGTCCTATTGCCTGGTTTGTTATTTTCACAGACAGGTGATAGTGGCAATTCTTTTATATTTGCCAAGAAACTTTATGAAGATAAGATGTATGATCTGGCAGCCGAGCAATTTCATCAATTTGCTGAACAGAATCCAGATAATCCCAAGGCTGCGGAAGCATTGTACTTTGCGGGTTTGAGCTATTTCAACATCAAGGAATATCAGAAAGCAAAAAAAGAATTTTTGTACCTTATTTTGAAATTCCCAGATGCAAGGGACCTGGATGAAGCCCAATTTAAAATTGCTGAATGTTTCCAGGGAACAGGAGAGTTATCTTCGGCTGCCAATGCCTTTCGCCAGGTGCAGGGATTTTATCCCAGGAGTCCATTGGCAGAGCAGGCTCTATTTATGGCTGGGAAGATGTTCTTTGAAGATAAACAATTTGATAATGGAATTGAAGTATTATATGAGCTGCTGGAAGTATATCCCACCAGTAAATTCCGTTACGATGCGCAATTAATAATTGCCCAGTCTTTTATCGGGAATGAAAATTATGATCGAGCTCTAGTTGAATTGGATAAAATTTTAGCATCAACCGAGATTGGGCCATCCAATGCAAAAGCATTGCTGATTAAAGCAAATTCATCCTTTAAATTTCATCACTTACAGCAGGCGGAGAACGATTATCAACAACTGATTAGTAAATATGGCATTAGCCGCTATGCGAATAATGATGAGATTACCAACATTCTGAATGAAGCATTTTATAACTTGGCTGAAATTTTACGATTGAAAGGTCTGTATGAAAATTCAAATGAGAATTTATTCAAAATATCGAATTATGAAAGTAATTCAAAAGCATTATTATTAATCGGAGAAAATTATTTTTCTTCAACTACCTATTCAAAAGCCATTGATGTACTTCAGAAAATTATTTCAATTCCCGATTCGACTCTGCTCATTCAGGTCTATTTAAGACTAGGTGATAGTTATCTTGCTTTAAAGGATTATGTTAATGCAGTAAATGCCTATAAACAGGGAATGGATTTGTGTGATTCAAATTCAAGAAATATCAAGTCAGAGTTATGTAAAAGATTTCCTCTCGAATTGAGTGAAGCCTATTTGAAACTGAATCAACCCAATGTTGCAATTTCTTATTTAAAGCGATATCGCTCATTAATGGATTCGGAAAAGAATATCGATGCCATCGATTATCAAATTGCTAATTTTTATGAAACCAAAGCCAATGATTTCGAGCGTGCCATTCGGGCTTATTACGATTTCATTGACATTTATCCCCAAAGTAAATTTATCGATGAAGCACAACTGGGATTGGCAAGATGTTATGAACAGATTGGCAATTATGCTCAAGCGTTAGTTGAAAATCAAAATTTGATCAATCGCTATCCTGCCAGTAAATATTATTCGAAAGCCGTAAACCGAATCGATTATATAAACAATTATTACCAGGTTCAAAGTGCTGTCATCAGAAATTTAAGTGGAGTGATTCAACAGCTGGCAGAAAATCGAACCAATACAACTGCACTTTACCAGCTTGGTTTAACTTATTTCAATGAGTTAAAAGATTATCGTGCCAGCATCAATATATTTGACAAAGTAGCAAGTGATCCGAATGTTCCAAGAGACGAATTGCTTTACTACCAGGGAAGAGCGTTTCAATTGCTGGGCGAAAAAACATGGATTGATAATCAAAAACACAGTGCAGAATTAGATAGTGCCGAATCAAATTACGATCAATTACTTAACAACTATCCTGAAAGCTCCTGGGCAGATGATGCTGCTTTTCATAAAATTGAATTAAAAAAATACAGCCTGGACAAAAATGATGCAACCTATTTTCCACAAATGAAACAAGCTTTGACCGCTTTTAATTATGCCTATTCCAATAGTCCCATTTTGGATAAAGCCAAATTTGATTTGGGATTATTATTATTGAACAATGGAGTAAAATCCCCGGTGGATAGTCTGGATATCTATAACAATTTCCAGGAGATTATTACTAATTATCCCCAGAGCTCGTTGCTTCCAGATGCAAACTATCATCAATCGTTGTTGTTTTATCAGACCAAAAATTACACTCTTGCCCGAGAAAGATTGGACTCGTTCATTACAAACTATCCCAGTGCTCATAAAACCTGTGAAGCATACTTTAAATTGGCTAAGTTATCCGAGTTTGGTGGGGATTATGCATCTGCCAGCAATTATTTCAAGCAGATTATCACCAAATATTTTTATAGCGATTATGCGGATAGTGCCAAATTGAATATCGGATATTATTTAACTAAACAACAAAAGTATGTTGAAGCATTAAACCATTACATGGATATTTACGAAGAATATGAGAATGGCACAAGGGATGAATTTAACGTGCTTCAAGATGTAATCTTCAACATTGCAAATATTCTAAAAACAATCGATCATCGCGATGAAGCAATACAATTCTATCAAAAATACATGGTTAAATTTCCACAGGGAAAATATATTGACAAGGTGTTATTTTCATTGGGAGAATTATTTAATACCAGCAAAAAAGAAGAACAATCAAAGGCAATGGACTATTTTAAGCAGTTAGAAAATAACCATTCTTCCAGTGATTTTTTCTCACAATCATTGATCAGGCTTGGCGATCTTTCCTTCAACCAGGAGAAATTTGGAGAAGCTAAACAGTATTATTCAAAGTCGTTAACTGTCCAATTATCAGATGAAGAACGAGCTTATGTACTTGCTCGTGAAATCATCTGTTCATATAAATTAGGGCAGATCGCTGCGGCGGATGAAAAGTATAAATCGTATCGAAAGGAGTTTCGAGACGAGAAGGCGAAACAGGCAGAAATCCAATTGGAGAAAGGCGATTATTTTTTAAAAGATAAGAATTTTGAAGAAGCGGAAAAAATATTCAAGGATATCAGGTCAGACTTTAAAAATACACCAGAGGGAATAAAAGCAGAGTTTTTACTGGGCAAAATGTATTTCATCTTGAATAAAGATGAAGATGCACTGGAAATTTTAACAGATTTGATTAAAAAATATCCTGATGATAAAATTCTGGCTGAGGTATATCTGACGTTGGGAAATTTCTATTATCTGCAAGCCAAACAGATCGAAAATGCGCTATTAGCCTATAAAAATGCCATCGAACAGAGAGATATTTCGGACTCAAATTTAAAAATAGGGATGCACAATTTGATCAAATGCTATGCGGATTTGCAATTGTGGGATAGGGCGATTGCACTTTCAAGAGAATTTTTAGAAAAATTTCCCTTATCAGAGGATGCGTTTGAAAAGAAGATCCAGATCGCCTACTACTATTATCGACTCAATGAATACGATTATGCGATACAATCATTTAAAACGATATTACCAGAAGCGGATATCGATAATGAGCCTCGAATTCAATTCTGGATCGGTGAATGTTATTTTGGAAAGGGAGATTTTCAGCAGGCAATTAGTGAATATTTGAAAATTGTCTATTTTTCCAAGCCAGCGAAATTGTTAGGTCAATATAAAGTAACTGCACAATTTCAGGCGGCCATATCGTATATAAAATTAGGCAAGCTTGAAAATGCAAAACAGCTATTTCAAAGGATAATTACAGAACAAGGTTCTGAAAGCGTTTTTGGCAAACCTGCCAAGCAGAAACTTGAAGAGATTGATCGAATGATTGCTGAAGGGAAGTAAAGCTATAAAGATGGAGTCCACCTTGGAGGTGGACTCCATCTTTTCGACCATAAAATGGAGAATTTATGATCGAACTACAGAAAGAAATCAAATCAGATGCTTTCAATAAATTCTTTTTAGATAGACTAGAATTAGAAATAAACCAATTAATTCAAGTATCACTCAAAGAAGATCTCGATGAAATTGGTGATGTCACTTCCGATGCAATCCTTACCAAAGAGAAACAAGGAACTGCAAATATAATTGCCAAACAAAGCGGCATATTTTCAGGTGGTTTTGTTGTAAAAATGGTCTATTCGTATATAGATCAATCAGTTAACGTAAAATTAAACGTCGTTGAAGGCGATTTAATTAATAATAAACAGCAGGTTATTGAAATTCAAGGTCCAGTAAAAAGTATATTGATTGGTGAAAGAACTGCATTGAATTTTTTAGCCAGAATAAGCGGTGTTGCCACATTGACGCATCAATTTGTCGAAAAGTTAAAAGGATCGAAAATAAGCATTTTAGATACCAGAAAAACGCATCCTGGTTGGCGTTATCTGGATAAATATTCGGTATTTATTGGTGGTGGTAAAAACCACAGAATTGGTCTGTTTGATATGGTTCTTATCAAAGAAAATCATATTGCTGTGGCTGGAAATATTGAGAATGCTGTGAAGCTGTGCAGGGATTATTTAAGATCAAAAAAGCTTGATCTCAAGATCGAAGTCGAGACAAAGAATTTGGAAGAAGTAAAGCAGGCATTAGCTCTTAAAGTAGATCGGATTATGCTTGACAATATGAACATGGAACAGATAAAACAGGCTGCGGATATTGTAAATGGAAATACAGAATTAGAGATTTCTGGTGGTGTGAATTTAGAAACGATTGATCAGTACTATGATTCAGGAGTAGATTTTATTTCCGTGGGACAATTAACGCATTCAGCTAAGGCTTTTGATTATTCACTGTTATTAAGCTAATTTTTTCAATAAATTGGCATTAGTTTACATAATATTTATTATAAGACCCACCATATTCTTCAAAAAATTCAAAATTTACATTGTATTTTCTAATAATCGCATTTTTGCTTTTTTTGAATCATCCTTCAAGGGAGTATCTATTTTTAAGTTTAGTATTTCATCAAAATAGCCGATTGCTTCATCAATTTCATCATTTTTTGCTAGGGCTAGCGCAAGATAATATTTTGCCAATAGATTGTTTCTATTTTTTGTTAGCGATTCCTCTAATTTTTCAATTGATTCACTGATATTTCCTAATTCATACATTGCTTTTCCCCATAAACAATACGTTACGCTATCAGTTTTTCCTAATTCATTAGCTTTTGACATTGCAGCGGCGACTTTGTCATACTTCTTTAATCTATCAAAAGCAATACCAAGTTCTTTTAAATACAATCCTTTTGAATTTGATAATTTTGCAGCTCTTTTGAAAGATTCAACTGCTAATTCTGGTTTGCCAGCCCGTAATTGTGATTCTCCTAAGGCAAACCATACATAATCATCATCGCTTTTCATTGAAAGATATTTTTTATACATTTGAATCGATTTATGAAAATTTCCAATAATATAGTTCCTGTATCCTTCTGAGTAGCACTCCTCAGGATTTGCAGTAATATCAATTTCATAATCTTCTTCCCTACCTTTTTCTTTCCGTTGAGTAGTTATCAATCTCTTAGCGTAATTTGCCAGATTTCCTTTCTTGTCATATTTAATTACTTTTCTAAAATAGAAATTCGCTTTTTCAACATTTTCTAAAGTTGAGTAAATTTTAGCTAACCCCATATAAGCACCAGCCTCTTCAGAAGATAATTCAATGGCCTTTTCAAACATGGCAATTCCACTCTTATAATCTCTTAAAATGCTATTTACAGCCCCAAGGTTTAGATATGCCAATACATTTTTTTTATCAACATATAAACTTTTTTCGATATGCTTTTTTGCATTTTCAAACTTTCTGATTTTTAAATATGCTGTTCCCAATATAAGATGAGCTTTATAATAAATGGGACAAATCGCCAGAGTTCTGGTTAATGCATCGATTGATTCTAAGTATTTTTTTATCTCAAAATAAGCTACTCCTAGATTAAAAAAATAATCTGGATCTTGGGGATTTATTCTTGTAGATTCATTCCAGAATTCAATTGCCCTCTTCAAATTTCCTTTTCTCGCCTGTATTAAAGCTTCCTTATGTAGATTTTCCGCTTGAGAATTCCTGTGGGGAAGGCTCCAATAAAAGTGAATTTTTTCCTTTTGAATTTTAAAATCGATAAGATCGTGAAAATTCTCGGGTAGATCTAATATTTTTTTGGTTAAAGCCTTTTTCTCTTCTTTTTCCAATGGTAGATATAACTGCTCTATATCTCCATCGATATCGTTTAAATCTAATACAGCACAAACAGTTTTTTGCAGAGTTTTATCCATTCAAGTTTAGTATTTTCTATAAATTATTTTTTAAATATCATATTTTTCAAAAAAATTACCAATAACCGGAATTTTCATCTCTTTACCTGCTATCGACTTTAAAATACCAATTACGGCAATCGCGAAACAAACTAACAAAACCAGTGTCCAAAATGCCCTACTAAAACTTTCTATTAAAAATAACAAAGAAATTATTTCGATAAAAAGCAATAGCAAACCCTGTTTAACGTGTTTTTTTGCAAAATTATTGATATTAGATTTGAATAGCGGAATGAAGCATAAGAAAGGAATATAGCTCAATATCGCATATATTCTTCCTTCGTCAATTTGATTATTAAAATATTCTTTATTGCTATTCAATTTTTCACCAAAAATTATTGATAATGATTTCGTGCGCCAGGCGGGAATCGAACCCACAGCCTCTGGCTCCGGAGGCCAACGCTCTATCCGATTGAGCTACTGGCGCAAGTCTTTCACAATGATAAATCCTACTAGTGAAGCTGTTGAAAAATTTGGAAATTTGCATATATTCATCTTCAGTTAAAATTTACATAATTAATAAATAAAAATCAATAAAAATTTTGGTAAATATCAATAAACGAGATTAAAGTTGAGAATAATCCTGGTATTATTAATTTGAGGTAGGCGCTTTGATTTAAGGTTATAGTGAGCTTGTTGTGATTAAAAAAGAGGACTGCCTTTAAAAATGATTCAGAAACAGTCCTCTTTGTCTTAAGCATGAAACTTAAAGTAATTAATTGAAAGATAAGGAATAACCACTTATAGCGATTTTTATTTTATCAATAACATCTTCTTGGTAGCAACAAATTTTCCAGCGAAAATTCTGTAAAAATAAATTCCATTTGCAACTAATTCACCATTATCATTACGCCCATCCCAGGCTACCTGATGGATTCCGGCCATTCGGCTTTCATCGAGCAATGTTCGAATTTTTTGACCTAAGCTATTATAAATGTAAACTTGTGTTAAACCTGCCTGAGGTAGTGCAAATTTAATATTCGTCTTAGAATTCAAACTTGTGGCAGAAAAGGGATTAGGATAGTTTTCTGATAACATGTATTGGCTTGGTAACTGCTCGATTATTTGTGAATCAGCAATAAATGGTGGGGCTGGTGGCTCGGAGCCAAATAGCTTGTTGAAAGCTTTTACAGCATTTTTATCCGTCTCTTCGGATAAAGCCAATGCGGATCCTTTTTCTACTGTTAGATCACATTCCCGAAATACACTGATCCAGTAACCTTCTTTCTCCTCCAATTTACCCGTACCAGGAGGATACACCTGAAAGTATTGACGAGTAGCAGTATTCCAACCATAAGCGGCAATTACCGATCCAGGTGGATCATCGTTTGGATCAGCGAAATCGACAGTTCCAGTAACCGCCCCTATCAGATGCCAACCAGAAGTATAGTGTTCAGTATAAGAAACCAGAGAGGTTCCTCGAATCCTGACTTCAGTTGCTGCTGGAATTGACAACCAGTAACCCTTTTTAGTTTGCAAGCGGTCAATAGAATGATAATCTCTACTATGCGGATTCCACTCGTATGCACCAGTAGCCGTAGGAAACAGGATACTGAGGCGATTATCAAGCGGCTCTACTGGCAGAGAGATAAGATACCATCCTTGCTGCGAAAATTTAAAGATAGCGAAATCGGAGGGATACCTATATTGTATGGTCAAGATCACATCACCCGTTACTGTGACAGAATTCTGGGTCCGCATATTTATATTGAAATCTCTTCCCACTAAAGTAAAGCTACCTCCAGCAGGTAAACGATCTGGATTCCATGAAAGCATTGACCTGTTCCCTGCGCTATTTTTAATTGTAAGTATCCAATCAATATCTGTTTCATAAGGTGAATTCCAGCCCCTTATGTCAGTATCCAGATAATTAGGAAATGCCTTGATTTCAAAATAAACATAATAATTCATACTTGGAGGAGCGGTTGGAACGTCCAATCCCGGATCATAATTATTGGTCGCATTAGGATCTCCGCCAAATGTCCGTACAAAGGTCGCTTCTCTTCCAGCAATGGTTACGGGAACGGACCACATTGGTGGCGGTGGTGCTGGAATGGTTAAAACTTCAATAGCTGAAACCACAGGATATCCTCTCACCTTACTAAACTCGATGTTGAGTTGTCCATCAGTTACCTTTACACTAAAATCTCGATTGATAGCATAATCATGACCAACTAAAGCATAGATGTCGAAGTCATCTAATACTACCGTTCCTTCGATGGACACATCAAATACTCGTTGATTCGGTGTAGTCCACCATGCTTCTACAAAAAGCAAGCTAATTTTATAAAATCCATTAGGTATATCGAATTGATATTCGAACCCGCTTTCCCCATACCGATATTTCTGATAAAGGGCATCATCATCGGTATTGACAATAGGATCAGTTGTTGCAGAAATATCTCCTCCGACATACCCCCAACCGTTGGAACTATATGGTTGGTCAGCATACCAGACCTTGTCAGCTACATCTGAATAAGAAGGACCTCCAGCATTAACACGAACTTGAAAATCTGGTACCAGAGATACACCTATAGCTGATACAAGCGGATAACCTTCCTCAGCTTTGAAATCTACATTAAGTTGTCCATCAAGCACGTTTATTGTGTAAGTTCGAGCAGTGGCATAATCATGCCCCTCCATTTCATAGATATCCCAGTTATTTAATACTAATATTCCCTCGATAGACACATCAAAGACTCGTTTATTAGGAGAGTTCCAATAAGGCTCTACAAAAAGCATGGTAATTTCATAGAATCCATTGGGCACATCAAATTTGTAACTAAAACGGTTCTCACCATAGCGATATTTTTGATATAAGGGATCATCATCGGTATTAGCGACAGGATCTGTTGTCGACGAAATATTTCCCCCTACATATCCCCAATAGCCGGGAGTGTAGGGTTGATCAGCACTCCAGAGTTTACCATCAGTATCGGTGTAATTCGAACCACCAGCGTTTACTCGTATATGAGTTATTGATGGTATG
>Ga0209427_10010809_pt1 | contig 10083 bp, 8 predicted proteins | sample DeeMarSWOR136_30_FD_187465 | JGI IMG/M metagenome (GOLD analysis project Ga0209427, IMG submission 187465) | Marine sediment microbial communities from White Oak River estuary, North Carolina - WOR-1-36_30 (SPAdes) (version 2) | ecosystem: Environmental > Aquatic > Marine > Intertidal zone >...
TAGCGTAGTGCGTAAAGGCTTGTCAGCCAGCCTCCATAAGACAGCCCCATGAGATTGATGTTATCTCCAAACTCAAGGGCATTAAACAACTCATCAAGCCATTTCACAAAGTCATCCGGGCTCGTTATAGGTCGCGTGTATATACTTCGCCCGTTGTCATAAATGTTGTCCAATGCATAGGTCCTATAACACTCGGACAAAGCCTTAATATTTGGTATCCACATCAGCGAATTACCACTGAATCCTGGTAACAACACTAGTGGTTGTGTATCGACTGGTCCACTAATTCGTAAAAATGTCTGTCCGTAAGAAGTATTAACCATCCTGGTCTCTGAATCGACCGGCCATTTCTTCGCCTCAGTATCATAGAACGTCAGATATCGCTCTTTTGCTTTCTCTGATTTGAAAGGGTGATATGCTGTGATTTGCATAATTTCTCCTCCCATAACACGTGAATAAATTGAATGGTACCAACCTCAATTGTTGATATCAGGTGGAACGGATATATCGTGCACAAACAATACCACCGAAAACGTGAGAAGTCAAAGGGGGAGGAGGAGCGAGCGAAGAGCCATGTCTTCATCGCGAATAGAAACCTCGCATTCTGAGTAGAATATTTGTGGTATCCCTTATCAACATGATAAAAATAGATAGGGGATGAACTGAAATGGCAGAAAAAATTGTATGCCGTAACAATCGATGCAGTTTGAATAAAAATGGTGTCTGTTCACAAAATACCAAATGCTCTAGGTGGTGTTAAAATAAAGGCATAACAATGAACGTCGTGCTGCTGCATATGAGCAACAGATTCCAATGCTTACGATGTTAAGGTGCACGAGATTGATGCCGTCGCGCATGCATTAAACGCTAACTTTGGCAATATGGGAGGACTCAAGAGATGTCCATAGAATTTCCCGATCCGAAGATTATTCAAACAAACGGTATTAACATGGAAGTTTTTGAACAGGGAGAAGGATACCCTGTAATCCTGGCGCACGGATTCCCTGAACTCGCCTTTTCCTGGCGTTTTCAAATACCTGTACTGGCAGATGCAGGATACAGGGCTATTGCCCCGAACCAGCGGGGGTACGGTGAGACCGACAAACCCGAGCCGGTCGAGGCTTATGATATCCGCCATCTGTGTGGAGACATGGCCGGACTCATGGATACCCTCGGCCTTGAAAAGGCAATATTTATCGGGCACGATTGGGGCGGGCCGGTCGTATGGAATATGCCGCTTCTGTACCCTGATAGGGTCGCCGGCGTGGTGGGGATGAGTGTACCTTTTTCACCGCGGGGAGACGTCGATCCCATCACCGTATATGAACAGAGATTCGGTCCGGAGCATTATATTGTTCATTTCAACCGGCAGCCCGGCGTGGCCGATGCAGCTTTTGCCTCCGATCCCAAACGCTTCTTCAACAACTTATTCCGTCAGCGGCGGGCCCGCGTCGAACGAGCAACAAGACCACCAACCGAGCGCCCCAGTTTCAATGTGTCTCTGATGAATACCTTCAGCATGACGGAGCCGCGAGGTGAACCACTCATGTCGGAAGAAGAGCTGGATATGTTTGTAGCCGCATTCAGCAAGGGGGGATTTACCGGGCCGATCAACTGGTATCGGAACATCACACGGAACTGGGAGACATCTGCCGACCTTCCGCAGCGGATAGATATTCCCTGCGCAATGGTCTACGGTGCCTATGATATCGTCCCACAGGGGAGAGACATTTCACAATATGTACCAAACCTGGAGTCCATTACCCTAGAATGCGGGCACTGGATTCAGCAGGAAAAACCTGATGAGGTCAATGCGTTCCTGTTGGACTGGCTGAAACACAACGTGCCTTCCTGACTTAGATAACAGGCACAATCCCCGCGGATATCACTTCAACTTCACCACACAGCTTACCTATCATTGAACGAACATCGGAATGTTTGTCCAGCAACGTGTACCGTTCCAAGAACTAGCAGCAGACATCATAGCTGATGCCAGCAGCTTAGCACTATGGATTTTGGTCATTTCTTGTTAATACGTACTTGCCCAGAGATGGTGCCAGGCTTGCCGAAACGACTGCCAGGATAATAAAGATAGCAAACAGGTTATCATCAATAAGTTTGAGCTCTAGTGATATGCCAACGGCGGCGATTATCAGACTCAACCTGGCAGTATGGAATAATCCGAAAGCCAGACTTTGCCTCATTTTAAAACCACTAAATCTGCAGGCGATGGTGACGCTGAGAACCTTTGCCAGAATCCCTATAGCAATGATAGCGAATAAAATGGCCAGATTGTTTAGACTGGAGAAGACTGGCCTAAGGTTCACCTCAGCTCCTATAAAAATAAAGAACAGAGGAATGAAGAAACTATAGCCAAAGCTTTGCAGTTTTTCCTGCTGCAAGACGGCCCTTGGAAGAATTTCCGAGACCAATAACCCGGCGATGAAAGCTCCGATAATCGAATGAAACCCTAATCTAAATGAAATGGCTCCCAGCAGGAAAATGATAGCAAAAGCCGCTCGCATTTCCATTTCACCATACTGCTTCTTCCATAACTTGGTGGTGAATTTTCTCCGAAGCTTCTGTTTCTTAATGAACCAAGGTACCAGAAACAGGACAAAAATCGCCAGCACGGAATAAATAAAGCGTACCTCTAGAGTGCCTTGTAAAGCAGCCAGAACAAACGCGAGTAGAAACATACTCGCAATGTCGACAACAATTACGGACGCCAGAAGTATTTGGGACTGTCGTCTGGTCAAGCGTAAGTCTTTTAAAATGGGTAACACCAGGCCCAGGGAGGTGGTACTCAATATCGTCCCAAGCAAGAATGGATTCATCTTGACCCAGTAAGAGAGGGCTACTCCGCAAATAAAAGGAACAGCTATGGACGCGAGAGCAATAGCCAGCACCTTCTTCATGATAGCCCGATTAATTTTGCTCATGTCTATTTCCATACCAGCCAGAAACATCAAATAGGTCAGACCAAAAGCAGAAAAGAAGTCAATAATAGGGCTATCAGGGATTATATTAAAAGACGACCTTCCGATGGCAATACCGAAGAGAAGCTCCAGAACGATGACAGGCATACGCAACCTGGCCGCCAGTGGTGGTAATAACACCACACCTGCAAAAACCACTACCAGTGTTAAAGCGAGATTATCCATATACACTCCGTAAATATCGCTAAGGAAAACGTTAAAAGCGATATGATAAATGCAATAATATAATTATGTCTGCCAGGGATGCAACCAAGTGTTCTGAAAGAGAGATCAACTCCGGAAGGTGTGGACATCAAAGGATACCTTGATCCAAGCGTACTAAGTGGTGATTCGAGACTACTCACCACTGGACAAACATCGGGATGTGTGTCCGGCCATACGTATAAATATTTGATACCATTTTCAGAGCCTATATCGAGAGACAGATAGCGGAATCAGAAATTTTAAATGAAGTAGCTCAACAATTTACTAAAATGTGACCATATGTAGAGTCCGAATCAGAAATAACATAGATCGGCTGATAATAGACCGAGCAGGAGCAGAAGTCCCATAGTTCTAATGACTAGTTAGTTCTGACCGAACAGGGATTTCAGTACATTGATATGCCCGTATACTACGAGCTTATCATCATCCTGTATCGTATCGTTTGCTTTCGGGAAAGGAATCCAATCCTTACCTCTTTCGATACCAAGTACCTGAAGATTTTCCTCCAGTCGCCTTATATCTGAAAAAGAGCTTCCAATAAAAGGAGATTCTGAGGCGACTATAACTTTCACAATCCCATAGCCCTCCATACAATGTAACAGGTCTTCCGTAGCACCTTCCTCCAGAACCTGTGATTTCACCAGCCGCTTCTCAATAAAACTGTCCCGCCATCCAGCAAAACGACTACGGCTGGCAAGCAAATAGAGCACCAAAGCTCCTTCAATAATAACGGCAACCGTGATGGGTAGATTGTAACCCTCACTAGTAGTAATTGATGACGTAGCCGTGACAATAACAGCAACCAACCCGGCGTTACCCAGTATAATGAGCAAGGTTACAATCCGCCGTCTCTTGGGATCATTTACCACAGCTTCTGCCTCTCTTGTTGTGAAACCTGCCCTCGAGAATGCTGATAAAGCCTGGAATCTTGCCTTTTGCTGGTCCATTCCGGTCATCATCAAGGCGATTGCTCCAGCTCTTACTACTAGGTAAGACAGAAATATGGTAAGTAGAGTGGGTATAAACAGATAAAGTCCCAGCATTTTCGTACCTCCACAGTTCCTGTCAATAGTGCTATTTATCCTATCACATTATATAGCCCTTGGTAATCACAATCAGTATACATGCAAAAATCGGGATGTCGACGTGAGTGTAAAATACAGATACTTCGTTAAGCTACCGCCTCTATAGCTCCCCCAACGCAAAGACCGCCGCTCCCAGCACCCCGGAATCCTCCCCCAACTTGGCACGGGCAAAGCGCACCACATCAGACATCTGCGAAAATGCCCTTCTCCTTGCTTCCTCATAGGCAGGCTCGAGCAGCATGTCACCGATATTCGACAGGCCGCCACCAATCACTATTAGCTCAGGGTTGAATATGTTTATCAGGTTGGCCAGTCCAACACCCACATAGTACGCCGTGCGAGCAATTACTTCCTTCGCCAGCGCATCGCCTCTCTGAGCAGCCCGGTGCACAACCTCAGCCGTAACCCTTTCGGCATCCCCATCGACATAGTCAAGAATAGATGTCTTTATGCCCTCCTGAATACGTCGTCTCGCATAATTAGCCAGTGCAGTCCCGGAAGCCAGTGGTTCCCAGCACCCTCTGCTCCCGCAATAACACTCAGGCCCTTCATCACTGATAATCATATGCCCTGGCTCACTCGCAAGACCCGTCGAACCAGCGTATATTTTGCCGTCGATGACAACGCCAGCACCTATTCCAGTGCTAAGAGTGACGTAAATGAAGTTGCGTGCACCCCTGGCAGCACCCAGATGCATCTCCCCGACAGCAGCCGCATTGGCATCGTTCATAAGAAATACTTTTTTGCCCAGCTCTTTCTCGATAAGACCCGCTAATGGCACATCTTTCAATGTGGGGATGTTGGGGGAGGTATAGAGTATGCCAGTCTCAGGATTGGAGAGACCGGCGCAGGAAAGGCCGACAGCACTAAGGTCGGAAGCAGCTAAGTGAGCCTGGCCAAGGACACGGTTTACAGAGTCCAGAATCGACTTAACAATCGCTTCGCTCCCCTCATCAGCAGGGGTAATACCCTGGTCGCGGGCAAGCATCTGGCCCTGAGCATTCACTACTGCTGCCCGTACATTACTCCCACCAAGGTCAATACCAATAACCCTGGTGTCATCATGCTGACTCATTTCTTCGTTCTCCTGTCGCAGAGGTTAAAAAATGTCCCCATGCCGGTATCATAACCTTACCAGGACCGACCGGGGAAAGACGATTTTGTTCTCAGGCTTCACTTCCTGGCCTTCCCCTGACTGGCGACCGCCTCCATAGCCCTTTTCACTTCTTCGGGGTCTCCGAGGTAAGTGCTCTTTAAACGCTTCATCTCATCATCGAGTTCGTAAACGAGAGGAATACCGGTAGGTATGTTAAGAGTCAATATGTCCTCGTCGGATATGTTATCGAGGTATTTGACCAGTGCCCTCAGACTATTGCCGTGGGCTGAAATTATTACCCGATTCCCCGCCTTTATGGAGGGCACAATCGTCTCATGCCAGTAAGGTAAAACCCGGTTTGATGTGTCCTCTAGACTTTCCGCTACGGGAAGGTCTTTCTCATCAAGGTCGTTATACCTCACATCATTCCCGGGATATCTTTCATCGGTCTTTTCTACAGCTGGTGGTCTGACATCATAGCTTCGCCGCCATATCAAGACCTGCTCCTCACCGTATTTAACAGCGGTGTCAGACTTATTGAGGCCCTGCAGTGCTCCGTAATATCTTTCGTTCAGCCGCCAAGACTTGTATACTGGTATCCACATCAGGTCCATTTCATCCAGCACAAGCCACAGGGTACGTATTGCCCTCTTCAGTACCGAAGTAAAGGCAACATCAAACGTGTATCCCTGGTCTTTCAATATCTGTCCGGCTTTCTTTGCCTCGTCAATACCCTTCTCAGACAGGTCTGTATCAGTCCAGCCACCAAACCTGTTCTCTTTGTTCCACAGGCCTTCGCCATGTCTCAGCAATACCAGCTTATGCATCTTGCTCCCTCCGCTGAATAAGATACGATGTACATTTTATCATTTTTCCCCCGTGATTTAGCCATAACCAGGCTGATTGAGCAGGGGGAATATATTGCCAGGGCAGAATCAGAGAATAATTATAATCAAATTCACCAATGAAAATAGGCACGCTGACCAAACAGAAACGGTACTAACAATCATGCCACCACTAATAATTCACGAACCGGTTTACCAGGTCTACCGTGTCACCTACTTTCAACTTGTTAAATAGCAGAGAAAAGCGCTCTTCAAGTATGTTACCAATTTTGCCCAGGTCTTCCGGCGGCAGCTCCCAGATTTCCTTCTTGAAGTCACCAAATGCCTTTTTGCGGGTCTTGTAGAGGAATTGCTCTACAGTATCCTCCTGCTTCCTCTCACCGGCATATTTGTCCCCGAGATGCCGGTTAATCGTGTCCAGCAACTCTTTCGGGAAATAGGGGCTATCAAAGATAATGTTCTGAAATCCGGTAGCCAGGTGCACCTCCAGCGTGTCCGCCTGCGGGAAAAGGTCGAAGGCATCATCGGGCAAAGTGGAGGCCCCGTGCTGCACAGCACCACCCATACCATAATCTTCGCGTGCCGCCCGAGACAATTCCTTCAGGGTATCAAAAGTAATGCTGACGCTCGCTATCGAGCCGTCAGGTAAAACCACGCCGCCGTGCGCCGTCCCGGTCTGAACGCTTATTTTAGATAGGCCCCTGACATCCGGCCCCAGCAGCCTGAGGTATCCTATCATAAAGGCCGTGAGGTCTGCCACGGTGCTGTTACGTCCACCGACTTCGCCGATTTCGCCACCAACCGAGACACTTACACCCGCAGGTTCAACTTCCCGTATAAACCTGGTCATATCGGCCGTCACCTGGCAATTTTTCTCCTGCTCCTCCTCAAGGCTCGGCTTTTCAAGGTCAACAATTGTAGAGGCATCGATATCAATGTTGTAAAAGCCAGCGCTCACCGCCTCACGTACCAGCTCCTTGATACTGTCCACTTCCTGCTGCGGGTCTGCATTGTATTTAGCGAGGTTGACCTGGAAGTGGTCTCCCTGGAGAAAGACCGGCCCTCTGAACCCCTCCCTGAGTGCCGCTGCCAGTATGCAGGCAGCATACTCACCGGGACGCTGCGCGGTATAGTCAATCTCAGAACGAGCAATTTCGAAGATAAAGGCACCAACCTTAGCCTTTAGAGCGGCTCTGAATACCGCCCTGGCCACCTGGTATGTCATGCCGCGGATATTTATTGCCGGAACGGTGATACTGCTATAAAGTCCCTTACCAGCCGCCTGGTACAGCCCATCAATGCTTGCCGACACTATACCCTGCGTTGAAGCCAACTGCCGGATTCTTTGTCGGCTGCTTTCTCTGACCGCATCAACACCAAATACGGCATCCTCTACAAGCGTATCTATTTCCTTTTGTGAAGCAGAAGCCATTTCATCTCCTTACCCACTATATTTTAGGTATGTTTTATCCATACCTCCCCAAAATAGTCCGTCGTCCATTATACCTTTCAACATCGTACTGTGTGGTCACATCTACCAGATTGAGCTTCCCCAGGGCATCCTCAAGCGGGATGGCTGTGACCTCATTCCTCCTCAAGGACACCATTTTCCCAAAGTCCCCCCCAACAATGAGGTCAACAGCGGCTATGCCAAAATATCGTCCCATTCTCCGGTCATAGGCACATGGTGCCCCGCCACGCTGCAGGTGACTAAGGACGATACTCCGTGTTTCCAGTCCCGTCCCACTGCGGATTTCCCAAGCTAAGAACTCCCCAATTCCACCCAGCGTCTTATGACCAAAACCATCTATCTTTTCGTCCCTGGCTATCTCAGTACCACCGATAGGCTTAGCCCCCTCCGCCGTAACAATAATCTCATATCTGGCCCCGTGCCTTCGTCCCTCAATGAGCAGTTCATTCACCTTCTCAATAGAAAAGTCATACTCTGGGATCAGTATGAGAAAGGCACCACAAGATTCTCCACCCTCCAAGGCCAGCCACCCGCTGTGCCTTCCCATAGTCTCCACAACGAATATCCGCTCGTGAGAGCCAGCGGTTGTCCTCAGCCTGTCGACCGCCTCAACGATAACGTCCAAGGCGGTCTCAAAACCGAGAGTGTAGTCCGTTCCGGGCAGGTCTTTGTCTATCGTCTTAGGAATACCGACGATGTTGATTCCTACTTGTGACAGCTTATGGGCAACCCCCAGAGTGTCCTCACCACCAATGACTACAAGAGCTTCGATACCGAGACTTTCGATGTTTCTTATTACCCGTCTGGAGCAATCATTATTGGGGTCATACGGATTAGTACGCGAAGTCCCGAGATTAGTCCCACCATACCTGTCCCAAGTACGGACTTTTTCTTCATCAAGAGGCACAACGTACTTGTCAACATTCGAACCATCGGGGTTTACTTCGACGAGTCCACGCCACCCGTTACGAATCCCGATTACCTCGTATTGGGTGTCTCTTTCTAATGCCAGCCGTCTATCCAGAGCTGTCTTTACCACCCACTTGATTGCCGGATTGAGACCAGCACAATCACCACCACCCGTTAGAATGCCAATTCTACATCTCTTCAACCCAGCTCAACCCCCCATGTGAATAGCATGACTGTACGCTATAAATTTTCCAGTTTGTCGAGTCTTTTAAAGTCGTGCAAGGAATCAATCCAGCGGACAGTACCAGAACGAGAGCGCATAACCAAGGACTGCGTATGGGCTCCACCACTGAAATAACGAACTCCCTTTAGCAGTTCGCCGCTGCTAACCCCGGTGGCGGCAAAGAATACGTCCTCGCTATTTATCAGGTCTTCCGCCTTATAGATTTTATCAACATCAACTCCACTGACTATAGCTGCTTCTCTTTCGTCTTCATCACGGGGCCAGGCCTTACATTGAATACCGCCACCAATGCAGTGTATGGCAGCAGCCGAGAGTACCCCCTCAGTCGTACCCCCGATACCCATGAGCACATCAACCTCCGTTTCGGGCATGGCAGCATCTATACTTGCTGCCACGTCACCATCGGAAATCAATTTGACCCGGGCACCAATCTGCTGAATTTCCGATATTATCTGTTCGTGACGCGGCCTGTCTAAAACGACTACAGTAATTTCTGCCACACTTCTTCTTTTAGCTCTGGCTATATTCCTTATATTCTCCGCCACCGGAGCATCAATATCTATCAGGTCTTTTGCCTCATGGCCAGTGACAATCTTATTCATGTAAAAAAATTGTCTCGGGTAGTTCATCGTCCCTCTGGCTGATAGCGCCAGGACAGAAAGTGCCCCGGGGAGACCTCTCGCCACCAGCGTGGTACCATCAATCGGGTCAACTGCAATATCAGCCTGCGGAGCCGAACCGTCACCAATGCGTTCTCCTATATATAACATGGGAGCTTCGTCTTTCTCACCCTCTACAACAACCACGATGCCGTCCATCCGGACATAGCCCAAGGTCTGACGCATAGCAGCCACCGCGGCCCCATCTACCAGATTTTTATCACCCCGACCTAAATGACGAGCGGCAGCCATTGCTGCCGCTTCGGTAACACGCACTAGCTCCATCGCTATGTTACGTTCAAGAGGACGGCGTGAATTTGTCTTTTCCATTAGTACCCCCCTTACAACGGAATCAAGAAACCAACAACCGTACTATGTCATCATAATTCAAACATACGGTGGGGTCAACAGTCCATGTCAGGCGATTAAGACAATCACCAACGTTTGTGAAGAGCAAACCAAAAACACCATGCGTACAGGCAATTTGGCCCCACTGGAGACAGGTCAAAACACCCGCAGAAAAAGGGTATATAACTCGATGACGCTAAATAGTGCGAGTGTTAGTCTGATT
>Ga0209427_10010810_pt1 | contig 10081 bp, 11 predicted proteins | sample DeeMarSWOR136_30_FD_187465 | JGI IMG/M metagenome (GOLD analysis project Ga0209427, IMG submission 187465) | Marine sediment microbial communities from White Oak River estuary, North Carolina - WOR-1-36_30 (SPAdes) (version 2) | ecosystem: Environmental > Aquatic > Marine > Intertidal zone >...
CTTCATAAAGGTATCTAGGATTAATAGTAATCAGCCAACATGCGAATCTTTTTCATTTAGAATATTTGAGGATTAAGTGGAAACTGAGTATCAAAATTGTATTAAGGATAACTGATATCCAGACATGTTGCCGTAAGGGAATATCACAGGAAATTATATAACTTTTCAATTATCCTGAACTAGTCACCCTGCAGCGAAGTAATATCATTATCAAATGATTTATTTATAACTAATCAGAGAAACTATCTTTTGAGAGGATACATTATTCGCTGATCCTGTCTATCTCCGGGGAAATACAATCAGGGGTTAGCTTAAAAGGTCACCCGCTTTTTGGAATATATTCCGACCTACATATTGAGCATTGTCTCATTAACTCCAGGATTTATATTATCCCTAGAATCATTGCGTTTTATTTCGATAATTTCAAGTTTTCGTTATTAGGGGGAAAGTAAAATACTTTTTCTGGCAAATAATCATACATGTATTAATAACAAAAGAAAAAGCAATTATTTCTATTCCCGATGAAGTTATTACCAGTAAAATCTATTTAATTCGTGGGAAGAATGTAATGCTGGATCAGGATTTGGCGGAACTTTATGATGTTGAAACCAAAAGATTGAACGAACAGGTAAAAAGGAACCATAACAGATTTCCGGATGACTTTATGTTTCAATTGAATAATGAAGAGTTCGCGGTTTTGAGGTCGCAATTTGCGACATCAAGCTGGGGAGGACGGCGAACAAATCCATATGCGTTTACTGAACATGGTGTTTTGATGCTATCAAGTGTACTGAATAGTGATCGGGCGATAAAAGTGAACATAAGGATTATCAGGATATTTTCTAAGATGAGGGAGATATTGTCAAATCATCAAGAAATTTTAATCAAGATTGATAAAATCCAGCAACAACTTGCAGAACATGATAACAGTATTCTACTGATCTTCGAATATATTAAAGAACTTGAACAGGAAAAACAACAATTAACTGAACAAATGAACCGAAAAAAGATAGGTTATAAACGTTATGGTGATTAATGATAATTGAAAATCAGAAAGATTATTATTATTTGAACAGAGTCGACCTTATCTTTTTCGTCCGCTCATGAATTGGGATGAGATTTTCAGTCCAACTGAAGCCTTTCCAGTCGTGTATCGATCAGTGCTATATATTTCTCTTTCATCTCATCTGAAAGGAAACTGATACCTATTTCTTCTCTCCATTTTGGAATTGAATTAGTGATTGAGTCCCACACCTTAGCGATTACTTTTTCAGTCAAATCACATTTTTCTTGGCCAAAATAGTTAATCAGCATGTTTCTTGTCAGATTCTTTTTTTTACCGTTAATGGGCAACGCTATTTCATCTTCCGGATTTCTATACTCAATAATGGTATTTATCAAATCATAGCATGGTGATAATTGTATTTTCCCATCAAGATTTATGATTGAATAATTTTTTAAATGCATATCATCATTTCCAGTTATTAAACAGAATAATACCAATTTAAACAGCTTGACTTTCTCTATGGCAGGAAAAGTACAGTAGGAGTCAATAAGTTTGACAACTTTTTCCATGCTGTAGTTATATTTGGTATCACGGCTCAGACCTGCAAGCTGAGCAAAATCCTCGACAGGGACCTTATCATTCTGCCCCTTTCTATCGAATCGTTTAATGAAATATGTCAAGGTGCCATCCTTCGACCATATCATCCCATGTAAGGGGACATCCAAACCTATTGTCTCTGCCAACCGCATCGTCAGGTCTTCATTTTCTGGCATTTGAGGGAAGTAAGGATGCTGGGGTTTGAATATGAACCGTCCACCCCTGTCCACAATCTCGAATTTCTCATCCTTTATATTCAGGATTGCGCTGAGTTTTGGCTGCACACCCTGTATGGACATTTTTGATGCCCGGTTAAAGGCTTCTATACGCTGTTCTTCAGCCGTATATTCAAAAATATTTAGTTTTGTTAATCCATAGGCCAGTGACCTTAGCCCGTTAAGACTGTAGGGGTTCTCTCCTACCGGTGAATAGGATATCGGGCATCTGTTCATTCGAGTATTTCTTTCACAGTGACTACTCCGACCAATTCATCACCAACAGCCATTAACTGGGAAAATAGATCATCCTTGTCTATTTTCCTGATTTTTAATAAGCCTTCCAACTGAATGCCTTCAGGAAGAAGTCCCTCAAAGAAAGGAGGAAATTTATTAAAACTGTATTTCTTCTGATCTGTCAGCATTGTCCGTGAAACTTCAAGACCACCGTAATCCTCCAGATATTCAAAGCGATATTCTGTACCCTGTTTCAATTCACTCAGGATCCCGGCTTCTACGCCTTTCACAAATACGCTAGCTTTCCTCATTTTCAACGGTTTGATCATTGTCCATTAAAGGACTCACCAGAACAACTTTAATATTTAGTACCTTCAGGATCTTCCTCAGCGTGTTTAATTTGATGGTCTCTTTGCCTTTTTCAACATCGAAAACCACCGTTTTACCGATGCCTGCCATTTCTGCCAATTGTAACTGGCTTATTTTAGCTGCTTTACGGTGCTTTCTGATGATTCTTGCCAATGTTTTTGGTTCCAACATGACTTACTGTTATAGCAGTAAAAATATAAAACAGAATCGAAATATCCAAGCTTTTTGAATATTTTTACCTCTATGGCAGTAAAATTGAGCTAAAAGCATATTTTGTGATACGAAATACAGCAAAAATACTGCCGTGGCGGTAATTTTAGAGTAAATAATTGATTGGCTTCCTCCTTCTGTAAACGGAAAATAACAATGCAGGTAGTATAATTGATAGAATAACCCGTTAAATTTGTTATTATGAATCCAAATAAAATAAGAGAATTTGCTGCTTCTTTTCAGAAAAGCAGAATATTGTTAAGCGGTTTTGAGCTTGATTTATTTACAAATATTGATGAATCCGGTTCATCAAACAATCAAATTGCAAACAAATTGCATCTTGATGAACATGCTTGCGAACGTTTGCTGAATGCCCTGGTTTCTTTGGGCTTTCTTACCAAAAAAAACAATTTATTCTTTAATACTTCAGATAGTTTTACTTATCTCTCTAAAAAGAGTCCAGATTATCTGGGAGGCTTGATGCATTCAAACCATTTATGGAATACTTGGAGTAATCTTACAAAAGTTGTAAAAACCGGTAAATCAGCAAATCCTTCAGAAATTAATGAAAGAGGTGAAGAATGGCTTTTCCCATTTATTAATGCAATGCACGACAGGGCAAAAAAACAGGCACCGCAACAGTTAACAAATATTGATCTGACCGGAATAAAATCTATCCTGGATATTGGTGGTGGTTCTGGTGCTTATTCTATGGAATTTGTTGCTAAAGAACCTGAAATTAAAGCAACTGTTTTTGATTTGCCCAATGTTATACCCATCACAAAACTGTTTCTTGAAAAAGAAGGTTTTTCAAAAAAAATAAAAACCCATGCAGGCGATTACACAACAGATGATTTACCAAAAGGATATGACTTGGTATTTTTATCAGCCATTATTCATAGTAATTCATTAGAGATAAATCGAGATTTAATAAGCAAGTGTTTTAACTCTTTAAATGAGAATAGTAAAATTGTAATTCAGGACTGGATTATGAACAATGACAGGACACAACCAGTATCAGGAGCAATTTTTGCAATCAATATGCTTGTTGGAACTGAAGCCGGGGATTGCTTTACAGAGCAGGAAGTTTCAGAAATTTTGACAGGAGCAGGATTTGTGAATATTTCAAGATTAGAATTTGAATCAGGTTTAAGTCAAATGACTGCTCAAAAGATTTAGTATAATACAAGTAGTACCCGAACTTTATATAATAAATCAAAATTTCATTCCTTAGATTTCTGCTCAAAGGAGACAACCTGAAAATGATATATGCCTGCTCTAGCAAATTAACATAGGTCATAACCGTGTTTTTATCCACCTGGAGCAATGATGACAGTTCGTTGAAAGAGACTTCCTCTCCAGTCTGAAGCGCTAATGCACGTAATAAATTTTCTAACAGATCAGGTTTTCTGATCCCTCTGAAGGAAAGCAGATCCTTGTAGAGCATGCTTTCCGACAGCGCATTTAGAATTTCTATTTCTTTGCCGGGCGAATGATGAGGACCTCGTAACAACCAGTTGAACGTCTTTAATATTATCAATAACCAGCTTTAATTTTATCCCGATGTTTTTAATCCGCTGGGCCTCATCAATCGTTTCATTGCAATTTCCTTTCATCGTTATTGCCCGGGAAACTCTAATTTACAACTGTCCGATTTTTCGGGAGAAGGTCCACAGGAAAAAAGCCCTGGTAGCTAACCACACTGAGATTAGGGCAATCCCCGCATGGAATTGGATCCTTTAGCCTTCCTGATTAAAATTATATGAACGGAAAATGATGGATATGCGATTTTATAACAATTTAGAATCTTTCGATTCCGGATGAATTTCAGGCCACAATTTTTGATTGAAACATCAACTTTTGGTTCAACTGATTGTATTCTTCAGGAGACATATTTAGGATATCCATCGGAACCTTAAACTTCCTAAATGTCATTAACTCCGGAATCATTGTCAATTTAGCACGCTCAAATATATCTTTATCCTTGAAATCCGCAGATACTATAATTATATCAATATCACTATCATCATGCATATCCCCTGAAAATGCAGAACCAAATAACGCAATTGAATCAACCTTAATGCCGCTACTGATCAAAGATTCTTTTAGATGACGAATGATTTCTTTTATTGTTGTTTGATCCATGATTGTGTCTCTTTCGTATTATTCAAAATATCCCCTGTCCTGTTTTTTGTATAAGCCTCGAATAGTTTACGCAAATCCTCCGGATATCTGGTTGGAACGGGAATTTTATTTATGGTATAGTTGACATCCTCCCCTCCGTGAACGAAGGGGATTCCTCTGGCTTCTATGAAGCCACGGGCATTACTCCCTCGCGGTTTCTTGCAGGTTCCTGCTGCCGACCGCTGCTGCGGTTCGCTTGGCAGGCTATCCCCGTCTGCCCGATGGTTAATATGTTCCTGGCTGCATTGACATCAGCATTTTCCTCATGCCCACAGGCTGCACATTTAAACACTGCCTGTGACTGCTTGTTCTGTTTTCCCGTGTATCCACAACAGGAGCACCTCTGGGATGTATACCGGTAGTCCACCTCCACCAGCTGACCTCCTTTCCAGTCAAGTTTGTACGCAAGCTGCCTTCTGAATTCTCCCCATCCCTGATCCAGTATGGATTTGTTCAGCCCGGATTTCGCTCTGACATTCCTGCCTGGCTCCTCAATTGTTCCGTGAGCAGATTTACTCATGCCCCCGATGTTCAATCCCTCAACAAATACCTTAGCGTGGTTTTGGCTGGTTGCGGTACTCAACTTATGAAGGAAGTCTGAACGTACATTTGAAATGGTATGGTGAAGCCTTGATATTCTTCTTTTTTGTTCCCTCCAGTTTTGTGATCCTTTCTTTTTCCTGGAGAGTTTACCCTGCTGCATGGCCAGCCGGTCTTCATGCCTTCTGAAACTGTTCGCTCCCGCTACCAGGGTGCCATCTGAGAAAGCAGCAAAACACTTTATTCCTGCATCAATGCCAATCTCAGATTCCCCCGGAGGAGGGACCGATTCAATGGTCTGTTCTACCTGGATGGAAGCATGCCACCTGTCTCCACTTGAAGAGACAGTGATGTTTTTTACGGTACCCTCTATGGGACGGCTCTGGTAAAAACCCTGCCACCCGATCTTGGGCAGGAAGATCCTGCGGCCTTCCATCTTAAACCCCTGGGGAAAGCGGATCCCGTCTCCCCTGCCTTTCCTTTTGAAAACCGGCAGGCGCTTCCGTGGCTGGCTTCTGTCAAATGAGTCCCTGAAGGCCCTTTCCAGGTCCATGAGCTTTTGCTGCAAGACCTGTGAAGGACATTCCTTCAAAAAACCATACTCATCTGAACGTTTCCACAGGGTCAGCCAGAAGGCCAGTTCATGGTACCAGAGTATAGTTTGCCTGTTTTCCAGGCGCTCCAGGTTCATGGCAAGGGACTTATTCCACAGAAAGCGTGCAGAACCACAGAAACGAACCAGCTTTTTTTCGATCTCCGTATTGGCCTTTAACCTTACTTTGTATGCTTTTCGTATCTTTGGCATATTCCTTAATTTACTAAATATATGTCAAATACGCAAGATCTTCGTACCAAAAGACATGTGGTCTTTTCACTTCAACTACATTTGGTCTTTGTGACAAAATACAGAACAAATGTGTTTACTGAATTAATGTCAGAAAGACTGAAATATCATTTTGAAAAGGTGTGCAATGATTTTGGCTGCAGGCTTGTGGAGGCCAATACCCAAAAGGACCATGCGCATCTTCTGGTTGAATCCCTGCCTCATACCTCACCCTCAAAACTTGTCAACAGTCTGAAAGGAGTCTCCTCGAGGCTTTTACGTAAGAAATTTCCCGAACTGGAAAGATACTACTGGAAAGGTGGATTATGGTCACCAAGCTATTTTATCGCTTCCTGCGGGGGAGCACCGCTGGAAATTGTCAAAGAATACATCGGAAAACAGTAAATTAGTGCTTATATCCAGTCCGTGAACGAACTGGTTTTACGCACTGTTGGGATAACTCAATATTTCTTCACATATCCCTTGACAATCTTAGACCCGAAGTGGGTCCATTCTCTTGCAGACAATTATCTTTTTTCCCTATTAACAATAGTTTCTTTCTTGTTGCCATTTTCCAAAAATACTTTAATCATTTCTAATAATCCCAACTTCTTTTATGAGTTTTGCACTAACTTTATACTTGCATTTAATCCGAAAATTTTCTTAATGCCAGGATCAGAAAGCAAAAAAAGGGTGCCTTATTCCAGGAAACCGCGGGACATGTCTCTTGATCAGTGGCAGGCCGGATTGAGGAAACAGTTTGCATCGGATCAGAATTTCAAGATCACCAACCTGGGCGAACACCCCGTGTATTCGGATTTTGAAGTATTTAACCCGGAAACAGATAAGACATACAAGGTTTCCATCAGGGATAATATCAGCAGTTTCAATTACTGTTCATGTCCGGATTTCAAGATTAATACCCTGGGAACCTGCAAACATGTCGAATATGTTCTGCTTAAGCTGCTCCGGTATAAAAAGAACCAGAGATTCTTTACCCAATTGCAAAAGAATGAGTATTCTTCCCTGAACATCCTCTATGGCCATCAGAGGCTTATCCGCCTGAAAAAGGCCGATGCCGGGATCAGTTATGAAAATGAGGACAGATTTTTTGACAAACAGGGAATCCTTTTACCCGGCAAGATCTTAGAACTCGAGGATTTTCTCAATGTTGCCAGGAAGGCGGATCCTTCATTCAGGATCTACCCGGATGTATTTGAATACATCATCCAGCATAAAAAGAACCGGGACAGGATTGAAAAGCTTAATGATATTTTTCCCGAGGGGACGGATAGCAGGATCTTTGACAACCTGATCAGCACCAGGCTTTACCCCTATCAAAAAAAGGGCGTCATCAAGATAATCAAGGCTGGCAGGGTATTGCTGGCAGATGATATGGGGCTTGGCAAAACCATTCAGGCCATAGCTGCGGTTGAGATCTTTGCAAGATATTTTAATGTAAAAAAAGTCCTTGTCATCTGTCCGACCTCACTGAAGTACCAGTGGAAATCAGAGATCCGGAAGTTTACGGGAAGGGATGCCAGTGTGATTGAAGGATTGGTCCATAAAAGGAAAGAGCTGTACCGGCAGGATGACTTTTATAAGATCATCAGTTATGGCATGGCCAGGAATGATACAGACCTGATCAATGCCTGGGAACCTGATTTGGTAATCGTGGACGAGGCGCAGCGGATCAAGAACTGGAAAACACTTACCGCAAAATCCGTCAAGAAGATCCTGGCAGAATATACCATTGTGACAACGGGTACACCACTGGAGAACAGGATAGATGAATTACATTCCATCGTCGAATACATAGACAGGTACAAACTGGGCCCTTTGTTCCGGTTCCTGAACAATCACCAGGTGCTGGATGAATACGGGAAACTGACCGGATACAAAAATCTCAGGTCCATTAACAAAACCCTGGAGGATATTCTGATCAGGCGGACAAAAAAGGAGATTATGGACCAGTTACCGGGAAGAATTGACAAGAACTTCTTTGTTGAGATGACCGCTGAACAGAAAACGGATCATGAAGATTACTATAATGTGGTTGCCCGGCTGGCCAATAAGTGGATCAGGCAGGGCTTCTTAAACGAAGAAGACAGACAGAAACTGCTCATTTGCCTGAACTGCATGCGCATGGTTTCTGATTCCACCTATATACTTGACTCGAAAACGAATCATGGCAATAAAATCAATGAAATTAAGAGCCTCGTACGGGAACTTTTAGAAGATCAGGGCAATAAGATCGTGATCTTCAGCCAGTGGAAAAGGATGTTTGACCTGCTGTGCACAGAGCTTGACAAAATGGGACTTCCGTATGAATATCTCAACGGTGATATACCTGCCGGGGAGAGAAAAACAATGATCGAAAGGTTTCAGCATGACCAGGCATTGAAGATCTTCCTCTCCACAGATGCTGGAGGTGTGGGAGTCAATCTCCAGCGTGCCAATATGCTGATCAATATTGACCTGCCCTGGAATCCTGCCGTGCTGGAACAACGCATCGGCAGGATATACCGGCTTGGCCAGAAAAAGCACATACAGGTGTATAACTTTATCTCCGAAGGTTCTATAGAACACAGGATACTTCATCTGCTCGACTTCAAGAAAACCTTATTTACAGGAGTCCTTGATGAGGGAGGTGAAGACCGGGTGATGCTGGAAGGATTCATGCAATCGGTAAGAGCCATGCTGGATGTCAATCTGAAAGATCCGGATGCTGAAGATCCGGGAGAAATTCCGGGGAAGGTTCCGGAGGCGGTTCAAGAACGCACACCAGAAGAGTTTCCGGTCAGCGGCATGGCTGCTGAAAAGAACGTCGCCTATGAACAGGAGGCCCAACCGGATACTCCGACCGGTAAGGGAAATGACGAACCTTCCAGGAATCATCCGGAAGATAATTTTTTAGCAGGAGCGCGGTCAGGTTTCGGGCAGAAACTGAAACGCTGGTTCAACCGGGTTTGGGGCCTCCTGTCCAGGAAAGGGGGATAGCATAAATACCGGATTAAACCCCAGGGTAGAACCCTGGACCCAAGTTTTCGATGCAGAGCATCAAGGAATTTAACCACATGTTTACTAAAATCCTAGGAAAAATGAAAATGAATTTAGCAGTGAAGATAGTATCAGGATCAATCTTCCTGGTCCTATTGTTGAATCCATCTTTTGCTCAGAGTGTTAGCAAACCGGCTGGATCAAAATCAGATGCTGATACAGCAGTATCGGGTCCCAAACCCTACGGGGAAATAATAACTGACATGGCGAAGACTCAAAAGGGTATGATCACTGTACACAAGATAGATCTAAAGTACTTTTTTGAAATTCCTGATTCGCTGATTGGAAGGGATATAATGACGGTTACACGATATTCTAAAACTGCAGCCGGAGGGATAGGATGACGTTCCTTCCTGCCGCACAGATGCCCGCAGGCTGGCATGGGACTGCATCGTACCTTCATAGATAAACCACAGTTCGGCATTTTTCAGCAGCACCCGATGATCCCAGTCCTCGTAATAGTTGAATTCATTACCGACCCAGATATCCGACCACCAGCTGCCCGCATCCGCACTCCAGCGGTAATTTACGCCGCCTTCGATATTACGGAAATCGACCATGGGCATAAATCCGAGATCGGCACGGAAATTCCTGCCCACCTGGTCATAATCCAGCCACCAGCCAAGATTGCGCGTTTCGTGATCATACTCAAAAGCGATAAAATGATCCGTAAACGCACCATTTTTCTGATTAAATGACTGTGCGATCTCGTCCGTATATTTTGTGCTCGAGCCCAGTACCTGTAGTTGCACACGGTCCGAATTGGTCAGGCGTAAATTGGCGTCCAGTCCGGCCATTCGGTTATAATAGTCGGATCCTTCCCGGTCCGTGACCAGTGCA
>Ga0209427_10010811_pt1 | contig 10081 bp, 8 predicted proteins | sample DeeMarSWOR136_30_FD_187465 | JGI IMG/M metagenome (GOLD analysis project Ga0209427, IMG submission 187465) | Marine sediment microbial communities from White Oak River estuary, North Carolina - WOR-1-36_30 (SPAdes) (version 2) | ecosystem: Environmental > Aquatic > Marine > Intertidal zone >...
GCCAATAGATTCCCACAGGAAAGACGACAGCGAACGCGAATTTCAAGGGGAACCAGAACTGTGGATAATAGACGGCAACAGGATTCGATTCCAGACGCATCTCTAAAAGGAAAACGGTCTGAATCATATCAACAACGTTAAGCATGAAGAATAATGACAACAAACTCACCTTAAGGATCGCATTGAACTTTACAATAGGCACTTCTGGTCTCCACGATTAGGTGAACAGAACAAGCGTCCCCTTATTCTTAAGGCGTTAGTTGTGACTTCAGCCTGTGGCGTCAATCCGCTGATCGTAGGACAACATGGAAGAGTCTTTCATAACTTTATTATTCAAGAGCCAGCTATATCCCAGCCAAAGCTGGCACGAAGAGGAGAAGGAGATGAACCAGAAGACGTCTTTTTCAGCATTCTCCATTACAATAGCCCTGATAGCTCTGATTGCAAACGTTAGTCAAGCATCAAATGAGATAATCGGGGCCCTTTCATCTACACGCCCAACATATCATGTCCAAACATTGGGTGCAGAAACAACCCTAGCAGGATGCCAAAGCAAGCTTCACGTGAACTGGTCAACAGCCCTTGGAGCCCTAGACCATTATGTATTTGGAACAAATGCAAGTGGGACGGGATGGCAGAACGCAACGTATTCCTTCTCAGGTGGAACGTGGAGTAATCAAACGCGGGCCCTGCCGCCAGAACATGGTGTTCGTGTTGAATGGCAGATCTGGGCGAACAACACAGAGGGTTACTGGAACACCACGGGACTGCAGACCCTCTACACCACTTGGGATTCCTCCAAGACAATCAGCTGGATTATGGACAGGACTGTCGACAGACTGGTGAACACAAGCTTTCCGTTGGTTAAGGAATGGGATGAAAGGACTAATCAGGCAACCGGCCTCTGCGACGCCGAACTCCTAGTGGGAGTGCTTGCCTACAAGCTTGTTAGGAATGAGACATACTTGGATTACGCAGAAAAGTACGCAAGTTGGCTGTCCAGTCAACCTGTGTGCAGGCTTTTCCAAGTATATAATCTGACTTCTGAAAGCTGGCAAGCAGATGTCAATCAGGCACATTCTGGAATCATGCTCACGCTGCTTGCACAACTCACGCTCCATAATTCTACATACAAATTGCTGCTTCAGAAAGCTTTGCGGAATTTCACCGACATTTTTGTACCTCAAGGCACTAACCGAGGCTACGACGTTCGGTACGTGAATGGCTCGACCTTCTACAACAAGTGGGGGATGCCCCTAGAGTATACCTCCATTCAAGCATTCGCCTACTCCATTGCAGGCGTGACCTATTCTGGACACGTTCTCTTCAATGACACTTGGACGCAAAGAGGAGTCAATATGATGCTCAACTACACCCTCGGAGATCCTGGGATTCCATATCACCAAATAGACCAGACAGGAAGCTGGTGGGGAGGCGTTCTCAGCAAAGAAGACGCAACAATTGGCATGTACCTTCTCGCGGCTGAAACCGTGTACGCCATGACTGAAAACGAGATAGTCAAAGAGAGAATTCGAACAGTCTCGGAATCAACGATTGAACACGCTTGGGTTGAGGATCGAGAGCTTTTCCGTTATCAAACCAACCCCGACACGGGCAGCCCACCGCTGGGTGGAGGAAGATTGAGCGTTCATGGCTTCGGCGCCCTTGACGAAGGACTGCTTCAAGCAAGCCTCATTTGGGGTAACCACACGTGGATCGACTATGCCGCTAAGGATTATCACACTATGGTAGTTGAGGGGCGGATTCTGGTTAACAACCTGGTCTGCCATGCCGTCAGATGGAACAGCACTTCGTATTGGGTTGACAGCTCCATCCATTATGATAGCGACGTGTATTGGAATTCGTTCTCAATCAGAGTAGGCCTTCTCTTCTATGCAGCCAATGTGACCGGCCTATACCACAACGAAACCTTCCTAGATAGCTATCAGAAACTTTACGATGCGCAAAACGCTCACCACAAAGCGGCAAAAGGCTTCGTTCGAGGATTGAATGTCACAGATTTCAACCTCGTGAGCCCTAGCTATCCAAACTATTTGCCAAGCTATGACAACCACACACCGCTTTACACTTCACGAAAATTCTTTGCCCCAGCCCGCCCCGAAAACTTGGCTATAAACAGCATCGTAGACATCTACACTCACATTGGATCGCCCTTGACTGGTGTCGCCCTGCGCCCATGGAACACTCCGCCTAGCCAGCCCACTGTGAACGTTACTCCTGACAGTCCCATTACAACAGAAGCTCTAACATGCACAATTACCGTTCCATCCATCGATTCTGACGGTGACGCTGTCGAATACACCTACGAGTGGTTTAAGGATCAAGGTTCAGGATTCGAACTAGTTCCATCCCTCACAGCCCTCACGACGGAACTCAACGTTTCCATAAACTCACTCTACACTCAGAAAGGCGAAGTTTGGAAATGCGTCGTTACCCCGAACGACGGAGCAGACAACGGTACATCGAGCGAAGACCAAGTTACGATTCTTAATTCCCCGCCGACGATCGACTCACACTATCCACCTTCGGATCCCGCCATATTTGAAGGGCAAAGCCAAGAGTTTAACATAACAAAATCCGACCTCGATGAAGAAGGCTTGGCTGTAATGTGGTGGCTAAACGGAACCGCGACAGACGAAACCGCTGACTCCTACACATTCGTAGCTGACTACTGGTCGGCTGGAACCTACAATGTATCAGTGTCGGTGTCAGATGACTCTTCCAAGACATCTTTAGCTTGGTGGCTAGAAGTCATTGATGTGGCACGCGACGCGGCCATAGCAAACCTTGCCCAGTGCAAATCAATTGTTGGTCACGGGTATCCTGCATACCTCAACATCACAATCGAGAATCAAGGAGAGCTAACAGAAACCTTTAACGCTACAATTTATCTCAACTCAACCATAATCATCGCAAGCGTGGAGGTAACACTTGCCAGAGACGCTTCGTCAACGGTCACAATTACTTTGAACACTACAAGCTTTTCCAAGGGCAACTACACCATAAGCGCCCTCGTTTCTCCCGTTCAAGGGGAAACAGACCTGGAAGACAACAACTTCGATGACGGCTGGGTTGTAATCACTATTCCCGGCGATGCTGACGCAGACTTCGACGTGGACATATACGACATCGTCATAATTGCCGATGCTTACGACACTCAAAAAGGAGACTCCCGGTTCGCCGTCAACGGAGACATCGACGGAGACTGGGACATCGACATCTACGACGTCGTAATAGCAGCGGACAACTACGGAAAAAGCTGGCCGCCCTAGCTATCAAAGATGCATACATGCGACACCTGTGCATATGCACCGTAATCGCCGGGCGGTGGACTACACCGAAATGAGGCTTTAAATATTTCTCAGCATAGATTTCCTCGCCAACGACAGGTGGATTTGGATGAGCAGAGCTTTTGATGTCAGAGGCGACGATTGGGAAAGAGAAGTTTTGGAGCATGACACTTTAGTAGTAGTTGATTTCTGGCATGAGCAGTGTGTTTGGTGTGTCAAGCTGGATCCTGTCTACGCTGAGGTTTCGGAGGGATATGAGAAGAGAGTGAAATTTGCCAAGCTGAATGTCTTTGAGAGTGACAGCAACAGACAGATCGCTGTCAATTACGGGATCATGAGTACACCAACTCTGGTCTTCTTCTGTGAAGGACGACCAATAGGAGCAGTTATGGGGTTTCAGACTAGGGAACAGCTGAAGAAACTAGTAGATGACATGATTCAAAAGCACCGACAGTGCGTAAAGCAAAGCACTAAGATCTGAGACTACAACGGTATCTGCTTAGAGAATTAGCTTGATGCCAGGTGCAAAGCATGATGGCAATAGATGGCCGTAGTCGGTTGATGGGAGAGTTTTTTGCGATTCTCGTGAGGTAGTCTGTTCTTCATTTAAAACAGTTGCCATGACCATCATGGCATTCCGAATGCGTTCATGCTGCTGGTTTTTTTCTTGGCTCTTCTACGAATGCAAGCAACAGGATCAGGGAAAACAGTCCAATAGCGCTGCTGATAAAGAACGGGATTCCAGCTCCTCGCAAAGTTATGTTGCCAAGCCAGGGCAATTCGAAGGCCTGAAATCGGTAGGCGTCGTAGAGCAAAGTGGATAGGACCGGCCCTAGTATGGCACCGAGGCTGAAAAAAGCGGCGAGTCGTCCAAATAGTTTTCCTCTGATTTTCTCAGGGATCAGGTCTGCATTCAGGGCTCTGGACGCGGGCATTGCAATGTTGTGGCCGAAGGATCGGAAAACGGTTATTCCAGCCCCAGAGATGAGGTCCGGGGCGAAGGGAAAGGCTATGGTGGCTAGGCGGGAAGGCAGGCTGCCTAAGGCTATTATGGGTTTCCTACCAACCTTGTCAGATATCCTCCCAGCGTAGAGATTGCAGCTCAAGCCCACGAAGCCTGATATGCTAAGTATGATGCCTATCTGAAGAGAAGTAGCCTGAAAGACATCTCCGAAGTACAGCACACTGATCGGAATAATGAAACCAACTGCAAAGCCTGTCGCTAACGATGATACGTAGAGAATCCTGAGGGAGAATCTGAGCTTCTTATCTAGCCGTGGTAGATCTTCCTGTTGGACGAACTTCGTGGCGGAGCTTCTTCCTCTTGTTTCTTCGACTCCCTTCCATACCAGGAGAAAGGCGATGAAAGCGAGTAAGGAGTCAGCAAAGAAGGGAATCCTAAAGCTCCATTCGAGCCCCGTTCTTAGAACATCGTTACATAGGTATTGGATGGAGCCTCCGAAAACCGGTCCCATGTTAAACCCTACCATGCTCAGGGTCAAATAGAATCCTAAGGCTTCGCCTCTTCTTTCATTAGAAACTTGATCAACCAGAGAAGCCTCTGATGGAGCAGCCACAGCAGCGGTAGCCACTCCATTAAGAACTCTGATCAACAGCAAAGGGGCCCAGTTCCAGACGAGGCCGGTCAGAGTGCCCAAGACAACGTCGGCGAGTAGCCCAGCTTGAATGAGCCTTTTTCTGCCGATCCTGTCGGACAAGCTTCCAAATCTTTGTGACAGCGTTGCGTTGGCAGCAGTGAAAGCGGCGGTGAAGAAGCCGATGTATGCCACCGAGGCTCCCAGCAGTTGAACAAAACTAGGGAAATACGACATCGGCAAGGCGTAGGCTAAATTTTCAACCATCGAAGCCAGAGAGAGAATTACGACGCTGGAGGTGTAGAGCTTCGAAGCCCGCAAGCTGTTCCATCCGAGTTTTAATGGCTTCAATAGGTCGGGGAGGGTGGAAATATAGCTTTGCCTAGCCGCTGTAGCTTTTTGCTCCAGCCATGTCGACTCTAGAAGCCGCGGTTTTTCCCGCAATTTTGCCTTTGGCTACATGCTTTTAAAGCAGTTATTCCCTATCTCTTGACGGGAAAGGAGAATGAGCATGGTTAAGAAGAACTCACTTGTGTTGGCGCTAATTCTTTTCTCATCCTTCTTGTTTACGGTTGCCCCGGCGCTCGCTCAGAATGAATACCGAGAGTGGACCTTTATGGTCTACATGGATGCAGACAATAACCTTGACTTGGCTGGGCTAGATGACGTCGCAGAGATGCAATCTGTTGGTTCCTCAGCGAACGTAGCTGTAGTTGCTTTGCTTGACCGTTGGGGTGAAGAATGTGGGTTCGACGGTTCGGCTGTGCTCTACGTTCATGAAGGGTTGAATGAGACCCTCTGGGGCGGGTGGTCATACGACTACGAGTTGAACATGGGCGATCCTCAGACACTCACATGGTTTATCAACTACACAGTTGAAGCATTCCCAGCTGACAAATATGCGCTGATTCTCTGGGATCACGGTGGAAACTGGGAGGGAATATGCTGGGACTGGACAGATGACGACTATTTGACAATAGAAGAGGTGAAGGAAGCTCTGGAAAACTCAATAATCGGCAAGGTGGATCTGCTAGGATTCGATGCATGCTTAATGGCTAGCATGGAAGTTGCGTTTACTATGGAACTGTCCGGAAAGGTTGGGGTGATGGTTGCTTCCGAAGACTCTATCCCGTGGGACGGATGGCCTTACGACATTGTCCTATCGAACCTGGTAGGAACACCAACGCAGAACGAATATGAACTCTCAATTGCCATCGTAGATGACTACATCGCTTCTTACGAAGAAATAGGATGGAGCAAAGTTTTCACCACGCTGAGTTCAATCAGCCTTTCACGCACAAACGAAGTTGTAAGCAGCCTGAAAGCTCTAGTAAGCAAGCTATTGGCCGACTTTGATGTCTACAAGCGTTCAATCACTCACGCGAGAAATCAAGCTGACAGATATTGGTTCGGGGCCTGGCACCAAGGCCCGTACATAGACCTCTTCAACTTCGTTCATCAACTAGAAGCCGAAGAGACTCTAATGCCCTACACTGCTCCAATCCTTGACGCATGGAGCAGCCTTGTAATCCATTCAAAAGCCTGCTCTGGCCCACACAACCGAGGTGCTAATGGATTAACTATATACTTTCCACGAAACAGAAACTCCTTCTACACTCCAGAGCCCTACTACGAGAGTGTACCAGAGCTGATAGAAGAGACCAACTGGAACGCGCTGCTGGCCGCTTCATTCGAAAGTTAGAGATGCAAGACAAATCCCTTCCTCCCCTTTTTTGTATGAATCAAAGCATCGGGTGTCCATGAAGATGGACGTTTCGAACCACGGCTCTGCCTCACACTTGCCAGTCTATATAAACAGTCGCTGACATTGTTTAGCCGTGTTTGAAATGATGAAGCTAGATAAGGTTAGGATAACCGTGATGAGGCGATTCCAGCCATCTGAGGTTTTCAGAACAAGCCCCGTTACCCCTGTTGGACCTTTCGAAGCGTGCGACCTGTTCAGGGATGGTCAAGAGTTCATTGTTGAAAACCTGAAGATGCCCGAAGGATTCTGCACTTCTGCCTGGGTTTCAATCTACAGCAACGTAAGAATCTTGAGTTTCGGCGGAGACCTCCCTTGGTTCAAGGAGAAAGGTGTAGCCGTCAACTGCTGCATTGACGGTTTGAGACCAGTAGTCTTCAAACTCGAGCGCATCTAGAGCACCTAAAGCAAGAATGTACGTAGGATCCGTTAGTAACACCTCAATGAGCCATGGACACGCATTGCGTGCAAAAGGAACTAAGTGAGTGGGCGATTGCTAAGACGGCTTGTCAAGGCTCAAGACGAGGCGACAGCGAAGTCGCGAGAACCTTACTGCTTTCATGCAAGCAAAAAATAGGGGGGGGATCTAGTGCACTACTGTCTTCGCCTGACCCGCTTCAAGCTTAATCCACTGAAGAGTTCTCAAGACGCTGTATTGGGCTTTCATGGCGCAGTCATACGTGTAGAGCACAATGAATCGTCGCCTAGGAAAATCCTAAATCTAGGTCCAAACAATATTTGTTGTGGGGAGCTTGTGAGCAAGGTCAAACCTTTTTCCAGACCTGAATGTCAAGGCTGCGTTTTCAAAGGCAGTAAATACTGCTGGAACGAATGCCCATACAACACTTGGCGAAGAGGATAGAATCTCAGAAAAGATTCATGCATGCGTGCACGGGTTTTGATGGCCAATGCACTTCAGAAGACCGAAACGACTGTGCGAAAATTGTGAATAATACGGGGAAACATTAAAAGCAGCAAGGTGGCAATTCAATAGAAAGTTGTGAGAGGGAAACCGTTGAGTATCGAAAGAGAGGATCCGATAAAGCTTCACAAGGAAGGCAACTTGTTGTACGAAACTGGGAAGTACGACGAGGCAGCCGAGAAGTTTCTTGAATCTTCGGCGCTCTACGAGAAGAAAAACAACTTCTTCGACGCTTCGAACATGCTGTTCAAAGCCGGCGAATGTAGCTTCATGTTGAAAGATTTCAAAACGGCTATTGAGAGATTCAACAAGTCTGCTGAGCTGTCCTTCCAGAAGGGCTTCGACCGTTTCGCTGTCAGCGCCTTAGAGTATATCCTGGACTGCTACAAAGGGCTGAAGCAAGCGAAGAGTAAAGAAGCATTGAAGCTGCAGAAGAAAATCAAGGAAACCAAAGCGAAGTTGGCATCACAGCTCTTCTGAGTAAACATTTACTCGCCAAGGAATGCTTAAGTTCCTCGAACCCGTGCTTTTCTTCGAAAGCGATTCGCATGCCAACTCCTTTTCACGCTCTTGCAGAGCTTGGTGAAAAACTAGAATCAACAACAAAACGCAAGGACATGATCGCGTGGGCTGCTTCCTTCATTCTGGAACTGGAAACCCAAGAAATCGAGCCAGCGATATCAATGCTGATGGGAAGGAGTTTCCCTAAAGGGGATCAAAGAGTTCTGGAGGTTAGCTGGACAACTCTTAACACCTCAATCCGCAAGATAACCAAAACAGACAGTGGTGGATTCTCAGGCGCCTTCGGAAGAACTGGAGACGTAGGCGACGCCACAAGAATCGTTTTTGAGGAGAGCAAGGTCGGAAGGCAAGCCACGCTTCTGAAGAAACCACTAACTATTCTCGAAGTAAGACGCACATTCGAAACCATAGCAGACGCAAAGGGGACAGGATCAAGAGAGAAAAAACAAAGGCTGCTGGAAACTCTGCTGGGCTCTGCAACCCCCACTGAGGCCAAGTACCTAGTCAAGGTTTTGATCGGGGAAATGCGGACAGGCTTCCACGAAGGCTTAATGGAGCTCGCCATAGCCAAAGCCTTCAAAGTCCCAGCTGAACTTGTCCAAACAGCTAGCATGCTCACGGGAGACATCGGCGAAGTAGCCACATTAGCCAAGACAACGGGAAGAGAGGGTCTCCTCAAAGTGGGATTCACGATTTTCAGGCCTGTGAAGCCTATGTTGGCGCAGATGGCCGGCACGATTGATGATGCTTTGGCGGAGCACGGGGGGCGAACGGCATTTGAATACAAGATGGACGGAGCTCGTGTTCAAATCCACAAGGCAGGAGATACTGTCAAAATCTTCAGTCGGCGACTAACGGACGTTACTGAAAGCCTGCCGGAAATCATCGACGTGGTCAGAGACGAGGTCAAAGCCGATGAAGCCATCTTGGAAGGCGAGGCTATTGCAGTTGGCAAAGATGGAAAACCCATGCTCTTCCAGCATTTGATGCGCCGCTTCAGGAGAATCCGCAAAATCGAACGCGCAGCAGAAGAGATTCCAGTCCAACTCTACCTCTTTGACGCGCTCTACGTCAACAATGAAAACCTCATCAAGGAGCCCTACACGAAAAGGAGAGAAAGGCTGGCCCAAGTCACCGATTCAATTCCGCTGACGCCGCAAATCGTCGCCGAAGACGGCAGAACAGCAGAGGAATTCATGGAAAAGGCGATTCAGGCGGGGCACGAAGGCTTGATGGCAAAGAAACTTGCCAGCCCATACACGCCCGGGATTCGCGGCAAAAGATGGCTCAAAATCAAAAGAATCCTAGAACCCCTTGATCTAGTCATAGTTGCAGCAGAGTACGGATATGGACGCAGGCACGGATGGCTCTCAGACTACTACCTTGCCGCTCGAGAAACAGAGACGGGAGACCTATTGCCAGTAGGAAAGACTTTCAAAGGACTAACAGACGACGAAATCATTAAAATGACAAAACGACTGAAGAAGCTGGCCATAGGAAAGGAAGGACACAAAGTTGTCGTTACGCCAAAGATCGTCGTAGAGGTTGCGTATAATGAAATACAAAAAAGCCCAAAATATAAATGCGGCATGGCTCTCCGCTTCACCAGAATCACCAGAATTCGTGACGACAAAGAGCCTGAAGAAGCAGATACGATACAAAAAATCAAACGAGTCTATGAACAGCAGTTTCGGAAAAAGGCAAGATACCTAGAATCTTGACATTTTACCCAAACTTTTACTCTCGTGTGCGGAACATCGGTTCTCCGTGGATCTCGCCAACGAATTCGAATCCTTCTTCAATCAGCTTCTTCGCCTTCTTAGGAGTTTCAGCGATTTCGCAACTGCATGCATGCATATGCATATCCGCAATTCTTGCATAAGTATCGCTGAGTGTCAGGCATTCTTTTGTTTTCTCTAATCCCATCTCTCACTATTCTTCTCCTGTGACAACGGGGACATTCTCTACT
>Ga0209427_10010814_pt1 | contig 10080 bp, 8 predicted proteins | sample DeeMarSWOR136_30_FD_187465 | JGI IMG/M metagenome (GOLD analysis project Ga0209427, IMG submission 187465) | Marine sediment microbial communities from White Oak River estuary, North Carolina - WOR-1-36_30 (SPAdes) (version 2) | ecosystem: Environmental > Aquatic > Marine > Intertidal zone >...
GTGACGCTCGGCACACTTCTAAGAAGAGCTCCTGTTTCTCCAGTCCCCTCTTGCATTTGAGACAAAGTTCCACAGCCCGTCGTGAATAATAAGAAGACAATGAAGCAACTACTTACTAGAACCTTTGTTGTAAGAATCTTCTCAAAATTCTGCTTGTGATTCATGGTGTACCTCCTTCTGATTGAATTTTTGTTAAATATAGGGACCCAATAAGTCTATCCAGCCTCACCTCCTCCCCCCCACCGCGCTAAGGACCCCAGAGGAAAGCCTCCCTCTCCATTAGGGCGCTTCGAGCAGTGGAATTTCTTAAGTGCATTATTAGCCCTCCCTCAACCAACGGTTGTTTCATCTTTAATGACCTAGATCGTCATTCAACTCAAATGATTCTCAGGCCCTTTCTAGTCCGGAGAAAATTCTTGCTGCCTCCAAGATCTCTGGCATGGAGAATTTAAAATCTTAGTTAATCAGCGTGTTAGGTTCCCGGATCATCACCTTTGGAGACACGTCTTAAATACTTCAAGGATATTATCACTACCAATATAGCACATACAAATAAAACAAGTGAGATAGGGCGTCTGAAAAAGATCAAGGGACCACCTATAGAGAGTGATTGTCGAAGTGCTTCTTCAAATAAAGGTCCTAACACGAATCCTAGGATTAAAGGAGCCATCGGCCAATGCTTCTTCCTCATGACATACCCTAGGATACCGGCCCCAAGGGCTACCCAAACATCGAACATCGTGTTCCGCGACGAATAGGCTCCTATCACACAAATTCCTAAGATGACCGGGCCCAGATATTTGTAGGGTAAGACGCTAATACGTGCCCATAATCCCACCAGAGGCAAATTGAGGATCAGCAAGATCACATTGCCTATGTACATACTCCCAATGACAGTCCAAATAAATTGCTTTTGTTCTTGAAAGAGCAAGGGACCCGGTTTCAGTCCATTAATCATCAAGGCAGTCAAAATGATGGCCATCGCTGGGCTGGTCGGTATTCCAAAGGCCATAAGAGGGAGAAATCCTGTTTGTGCGGTCGCATTGTTGGCGGCTTCGGGAGCTGCGACACCTTCAATCATCCCCGAACCAAATCTTTCAGGGTACTTTGAAATCTTTTTTTCCAAATCATAGGCCAGAAATGAGGCTATCGGTGGGGCTATCCCAGGTATGACTCCAAGCGGCAAACCTACGATCGCTCCTCGCAAACAGGCACCGAGCCCCTTCTTCAAATCTTTCCCTCTCGGCATCATTTTCCCTAATTTACCTTCGTAAATTTTGGCGATGCCTGCCTCGGCATTAATGAGGATTTCCCCTATTCCAAAAAGTCCTACTGCCACAGGAATAATTTCCAGCCCTCGTGTCAGCCCTATGGTGCCAAAGGTCAGACGTCCTACTCCAGTCATCGGATCTGTACCCATGGACGCAAGAACGAGTCCTGTGACTCCGGCACCCAACCCTTTGATAACTGAACTCCCAGAGATAGTAATCAGTGCTGTCAGACTGAAAAATAGAAGTGCGAAGTATTCGGCAGGACCAAATTTTAGGGCATACTTTGCCACCCCTATGCCAACAAACGAAATCCCTAGTACCCCAAACGTGCCAGCAATAAATGAGCCTATGGCAGCGATGCATAATGCCTGTCCAGCCCTGCCTTGTTTCGTCATGGGATACCCGTCAAAGCAGGTGGGTACCGAAGAAGTTTCCCCAGGAATGTTGACTAAGATACTTGTCGTCGATCCTCCGTACTGTGCCCCGTAATAGATCCCGGCTAACATAATGATCGATCCTGTTGGATTTAGATACATTGTGATAGGCAGCAAGATAGCCATCGTCGTAGCCGGCCCTAAACCAGGCAAGACGCCTACGAGCGTCCCAAAGAGACAACCAAGAAGACAGTAAAACAAATTTAAGGGAGAGAAGACATTGATTATTCCATGAATCAGGTCCATTTTCTTCCCTCTATGAATCCAACCCTCTATTTGAAAAATAATCCAGGGGGAAATACCATACGACAGTAATTAATAAAAATGAAATAAAATGCTGTGGTTATTACCAAGGTCAGAATGACATTTCGACTCCAAGATTTGACCCCCGCAAGTCTGAATTCAAGGAGAAAAAAAATAGGCGTTGCCACTAAATACCCAGCGATATTGATAATGGTGAGATAGATCACAAGAACAACTGCCATATAAAGCACAGTTAGATTAGTCTTTTGCTTTCCAGTCTCTCTGTCCGAGGGTTCCTTTTTCATACTGAGAGTTTTTCTGTAATGGGAGAAAAGGTGGGTCACTCCTGCGATCATCAAGATGAGGCCGAGGAAGAAAATATAATAACCCGGTCCCAAAACATCAGAGATTGCATCAGGATCAATATTTTGGGTTAAACGGAGCCCTTCTGCCGAACCGATGAGACCGATACCTAGAAGGACCGCCCCTTCAATCCATCCCAGCATCTTCATGTTTTCTCTCGACTCTTCTAAAAAGATTCTCAATCTTTTTAGTTTCACGCGCAGAGGTGATGCAGAAGATCTCTGCTCCAATTGGACTTCCGTCCAACCGAAGTTGAGTCTTCTGTTGAAGCAATATTTTCCGCCATCCATCGAACACTGTTTGTCTTAACAGCATCCATCATGAAGTTTCATTTCGAAGTCCACATCTTTCTTCCCTCTTCAATTTCTTTCAAAACAAATTCTCTGGCTTCTTGAGAATTCAGGTAATATGGTTCCATTCCCACATTCTTCATTTTGGAAACCATTTCCGGATCTTTCGTCATTTCCTGAAGGGTCTTATTCCATGTCTCGATGACAAAGGGGGGCAGATTCAAAGGTCCTGAAATACCAACCCATCCCGAAAAAGTAATCGACTCGTAGCCTAACTCTTGGGTCGTAGGAATATCCGGAAAATCCGGCCACCTAGCCCTTGTGTTACTTGTGACAGCCACCACTTTCACGTTCCCAGCTTTCGCCGCTGGAATAGTGGTGACGATTGCAGAGAACCCCAATTTGACATGACCACCCGCTGTCATGACAATCGTCTGAGCCCCGCCCTTACAAATGACCGGCTTTGTCTTTGAAACATCAACACCAATGGCTTTAAAAAACTGTTTCATACAGAAATCTTGGGGAGCAGGTCCCCCGAGTGAAGTCCACGTGAAATTTTCAGGATCCCTTTTCACCTCAGCTTCAACATCCTTCAGGGTCCTAAATGGAGACTGCGGAGGGACAAACCAGGCGTTTGGCGTCGAACCCCAAATGGCGAGGATATTTCGATCCGTTGGTTTAAAAGGAACATCTTTCAGCGCGATGTGTAACATGGAATACGAGGTTATGATGTCTGCCATCAACGTGTACCCGTCAGGAGTTGATTCAAGGACTTCCAAAACAGCTGGAATGGCATTTCCACCAGGCTTGTTGATGACATTGATCCGCTTCCCCCATTTTTTTTCCAAATAAAGGGATAATACCCGTGCCGTTAGATCGGACGCACCTCCAGGCGGATACCCGACAACAAGATTGACGGGCCTTGTCGGATACTTTTGTTGGGAGTGGCCCTGCTCGACCCCTCCAGTTAAAAAAAGAATCATGAACACAGATAACAGACACAACAAAAACTTCTTTTTCCCTTGAGTCATGGCTTTTCCTCCTTTTCTGTTTATGTGAAAAAACTTATCTCCAATACGCCGGATCCAGAGCTTACCTTTAGGCTCTAGTAATTCTTCACCTGAAACCGACCAATTCTACCAATTCTACCAATTCCATTGGGTCATTTTTCTGATATATGTCGGGCTGCGTTTTCTCCTGCAATACGACCCGAATTAACCGCAAAACCAAGGGCAAATCCTGAAAGGATTAGACTATAAGTATCCGATTCCCAGCCCCCTGTATCACTGCCCACAGCATAAAGCCCAGGAATAGGATCTTCCTGGTGATTGAGTACCTCCATATGATGGTTGATCTTGATGCCCCCGATCGTTCCTAAGAAGCCTTGATAACATTTAAGGGCATAGTACGGAGGCGTGCGTAATGGCACGAGAAACTTCCGGTCTTTGACAAACATCTCATCGTGTCCCCGGTCACAGAACCTGTTGTATTCATTGATCGTAGCTCTTAGAACCTTGGGAGACACTTCTATCCATTTGGCAATCCTCTCCCATGAATCTGATATTTTAATCCCCCCCTTTTTCGACTCCAATCGGAGTTTCTTCCCCAAGTTGGTCATCTTGGTCCCTGCCGGAAAACGGGAGTAACCTTTGACGACCCCATCTTCAATCAGATTATTTTTGATTTTCTCATCAAAAAGGGTATATGAAACCTTATCGGGTTGCTTGTTTAGAGCGTTGGCGGCTTCCGGCCAACAGAACCCGGTGGCTTCATCGACGAATCTCTCTCCCTTCTTGTTCACCCAGATCGTATTCGGTTCCATCGCCACGGTAATGAGATCTAGAGGCCCCCTAAAATAAGGCCCGCGTAATTGAAGGTTGCCCAACCCTTCAGTGGCAGCCCCTATTTCAGTGGCCATGAGCAATCCATCTCCCATATGAGGCATCCCCACCGAATACAGGTCTTCCGTATAGTCAGGATAATATTTCTTCAATAATTCTTTATTTCCCGCGTACCCTCCCGTGGCGATGATCACGGCCTTTGCATCAACCCTAAGTTGTTTCTCCTTTGTCTCAGCCAGAACTCCCACCACACTTCCGTTCTCACCGGTCACTATCCTCTTCGCAGGAGTTTCACAAAGCAACCGTACACCTGATTCTTTGCATTTTTGGACGAGCGCTTTGACCAGCCCGGCACCATGCCCCTGTGGCAAATGAAAAATCCGAACTTGATTGGGAAGAAAATGGGGAACACCTTCAAACCTCACCCCTTTTTCTTCCAGCCATTGAATGGTATCTCCTGATCTATCCACAATGGTGCGAATAAGCCTCGGGTTGATCTTCCAATGGTTATGGGACATGGCTATCCTGAAAAATTCATCCCTTCTGGCATCGATCTTCAATCGCTTTTGGAGATGACTTTCTACGGCAAAAATGCCTCCTGCAATCGCCGCATTTCCACCTGGAGTGCGCCGTTTTTCCAGTACCGTCACATCCACTCCTTTTTCCCGCGCCGAGAGTGCCGCCGTCAGACCACCCCCACCTCCACCAACGATGACAATCTCAGTCTTGATGGTTTCAAGATTCAACGTTTCCCTGGGATTCATAATCACCACTCCCTCCTCATCTCAACACGAATAACGATCATCTGGGTCTTACCTGTCTTTACCTACCTCTCTTACATCTAAATCTCCTCAGTTCCTGAGCTTTTTTGCCAGATGATTCATCAGCCCTCCGTCCCGAAGCAAATCCTGCATAAACGGAGGAATAGGCTTTGCTTGGAAGCACTGCCCCAGGGAAAGATCTCGGATTTCGCCCGTATCGAGGTTCACTTCGATCTCGTGCCCCTCTTCTATCTGGTCCGGACCATCTTCACATTCAAGAAGGGGAAGCCCCACATTGAAGGCATTCCGATAAAAAATCCTAGCAAAAGTCTTGGCAATGATGCACGAGATGCCTGTAGCTTTGATTGCTATGGGGGCTGGCTCCCTGGAAGATCCACACCCAAAATTTTTACCCGCAATCATGATATCGCCCGATCTCACCTTCTTAGGGAAATCCGGATCGATTCCTTCCATGCAGTGGCGTCCAAGCTCGTGTGGATCGCTCGACGTGCAATACCTGACAGGAATGATGACATCCGTATCCACATCATTACCAAACTTCCGCACGCGACCTCTCAAAATCATCCTTTTCCTCCCTTCCGTGACTTCCTCAACTCCTGACCACTTCTTCGGGAGCGGCAATCCTTCCCTTGACTGCGCTCGCAGCGGCCACTGCCGGGTTGGACAGATAAACCTCGCTCTCCGGATGCCCCATCCTGCCAATAAAGTTTCGATTCGTCGTTGATACGGCCTTCTCTCCTTTCGCCAAAACTCCCATATGCCCTCCGCAACAGGGGCCACAGGTGGGTGTGCTAATCACGGCCTTCGCCTCGAGGAATATCTCAAAAAGCCCTTCCCGCATGGCTTGACGGTAAACTTCCTGTGTGGCAGGAATGACGATCAGCCGAACATAGGGTGCGACCTTCTTTCCCCGAAGAACCTGCGCGGCAACTCGAAGGTCTTCAATTCTCCCATTGGTGCAGCTCCCGAGCACCACCTGGTCGATAGGAACGTCTCCTACCTGGCTAATAGGCTTGGTGTTGCTGGGCAGGTGAGGAAAAGCAACTTGTGGCTCGATACGGCTCACGTCGTAATCCCTCACGTCGACATAAATAGCATCCCTGTCACTCTGAAATATTCTATAAGGCCTATTCGCCCTACCTTGAAGATACTCCTCGGCAACCCGATCCACCTGGAAAATCCCGTTTTTCGCCCCTGCCTCAATAGCCATGTTCGCCATGGTTAACCTTCCCGACATCGGCAGTTGGTCGATTGTTTCACCCGTAAACTCCATGGCTCGATACAGGGCCCCATCCACCCCAATATCTCCAATCGTATATAAAATCAGATCCTTGCCATCTACCCATTTTTGAAGCTTCCCATGGTAGACGAACTTCATCGACTCCGGAACCTTGAACCATAACTCCCCTGTCAGAATTGCCGCCGCTAAGTCGCTGCTCCCCACACCTGTCGCAAAAGCCCCCAACCCCCCGTAGGTGGTAGTGTGACTGTCCCCACCCACCACCACATCTCCGGGTAAAACAATTCCTTGCTCAGGAAGTAGAGCATGTACAATCCCCATTTCCCCGACTTCATAGTAATGAGAAATCTGGTGCCGCCTCGCAAATTCCTTCATCCGCTTACAATTCTCCGCAGACTTAACATCTTTGGCCGGCGTAAAGTGATCAGGAATCAGAACAATCTTTTCTCTGTCAAACACCCTGTCCGCTCCAATTCTCTCCATCTCTTCAATCGCCGGCGGCATCGAGAGGTCGTGCCCCATCACGATGTCAATCTTCGAATTAATCAGATCGCCAGGAGTTACTTTCTCCGCCCCTGCATGAACAGCCAAAATCTTCTCTGTGATCGTCATCCCCATTTTAGACCCTTTCCTTTCTTGTCTCCTCCAAGACTTTTTCTTCCAACCCCCTGTATTTCTTCAGCCCCAAGAAATCTAGCAACTCTTCAAAGGGAACGCCCCCATGAGCGCCTGCCTGGGTGATCCCGTTTTCCTTAAGTCCGATCAATTTCTCTTTGATAGCCGCATAGGCTGCTGTCAGCGATAGGGGAGGATAGATGGCCATACAATAGCCCATCTCTTCGAATTTCTTGAAATGTAAGACCGGTGTCTTGGGCGCTATATTTACCATGACTGGCCCTTTGATCAATTTTGGAATCTTCTCCAATTGCTCGATGGTGGTAGGGGCTTCCACAAAAATGACATCCGCTCCTTCTTCTCTATACGTATTTCCTCTCCGGATTGCCTGATCAAACCCCTCCGCTGCAATGGCATCCGTCCTTGCAATCAAAACTAAATCCTTATCTTTTCTCGAAGCAACGGCAGCCCGTATCTTTGGCACCATCTCCTCTGTAGAAATCAATTTTTTCCCCTCCATATGTCCACATCTCTTAGGGGAAATCTGATCCTCAATATGAAACCCTGCAACCCCTGCTTTCTCATATTCCTCAACCATCCTTATCACATTAAGATGGTTGCCATATCCTGTATCGGCATCCGCGATCACTGGAATTTTTACAGCATCGGATATCCGCTTTGCATTCTCAACCATCTCTGTCATGGTGAGCAACCCGATGTCCGGAACCCCGAAGATAGAAGCAGCCGTACCGAAGCCCGTCATGTAGACGGCTTCAAATCCAACCGCTTCGATCAACTTTGCGCTCATAGCATCAAAAGCTCCAGGGGCAACAAGTATCTCTTTCCTTTGTATCAATTCTTTTAACTTGGTTGTCTGTCTCATTTTCTTACCTTTCTATTTTTAGATAGAATTTCCCTTTTGGTAGATTCTTCCTCTCTATCAATGATTTGGGAAATTCATTTTCCATCCCTCTTAGATACCGAGGTGGGTTTCTTTGTGTTTGCCCATAGCATGCCCTTCTGAATGTGTTCAACCTCAACAGCATGCGGACGGGTACGTCCTACCGCACCAGATCGGCCAGTTTGGCAATATTCGGGACTTCTTCTAAGCGGTCAACCATTGTGATGATCTTCTCCCTTTTTTTCTTATCAAAGAACTTCTTGGTCAGTGAATGGAATTTGTCCAGGAGTTCCTCCTTGGTGGTAGGACTCTCTGGGTCTCCCTTGGGGAAGTCAACGTGGGCTTGGAACGTCTGGCCATCATTCAACTCGGCTATTAAGGTAGCGGGATAGGCTTTTGGATACATAGCTTCAGCCTCTGGGTCAAATTCCCAGATCACCTTTTCCGCAAGAGCTAACACCTCTGGGTCACGGAGGGTCTTGCCCTGGAATTCATCGACCCCTGTCCTGTTCTTGCAGATCGCGACGGCGATGGCCCAGGGGAGGCTGAACTGGGCGTCTACATGGGTAACAGGTTTCAATTTTCTCTCTACAGGGTTGCATAGCGTCTTGATCGTAAAATCACCCACCTTCGCTGTGATCTTTTTGATATCTTTTGCTCGAACGCCTTGCCGATAAAGATCGAGGGCACAATCGGCCACAGGCCCGGAGAACCGGCAACAGGCATGAACCTTAATGCTTGTATCCATCATTTCCCATTTCTTACCCAGAGTTTCTGTTATTCGATTGAAGTCATACTGATCTTTGAAGGAAAGGGCCTTGATGAGTCCGCTTGGACCATCAAGAACGGTTCCGGAACCAATGAAAGACTGTTCTGCGAGGGTTGCGGCTAAGACGCCACCCATGGCCGGATGGCCGGCTTGGAGAGGCTTCTGCCATGCCCCCTCCCCAGTGCACTCCTGGGTGCCCGCGGAAAAACTGGCCGCTAATCCTAAGGCGTATTTTGTCCTTTTTACATCAAGCTTCATGACCGTCGCGCAACCAGCCGCAGCACCGAATACACCGCACGTCCCTGTAGGGTGGAATCCCTGGTAGTAAGACTTTCCGAGAAGCGATTCGCCTAAACGAATCATCACCTCCAGTCCCAGAATAAAGGACCTGAGAAAATCTTTTCCCTTTACCTTCCGCTTTTCTCCGAGGGCAAAGACGGCCGGAAAAACGGCGACAGACGGGTGCATGGTCCCTTCCCGGTGGTCGTCGTCAAAATCGAAAGTGTGCCCCATGGTGCCATTGAGCAAGGCCGCATTCATAACCGATGTCTTAAAGCCGTGTGCAAAGACCGAGCTATGAGGTTTTCCTCCTTCTGCCCGCATGACCTTTGCCAAAGCCTTTATCTGTGGCTGTTTCGATGCACCGACGGTACAGCCTATGACGTCAATCACATACTCTTTTACTTTCTCTACGGTCTCCCTTGGAAGATCATCAAATTTTTCCTGGACCAGAAACTCAGCCACTACCTCTACTACTCGTTTTCCCTGACTCGCTTGTTCCATAATTACGCTCCTTTCTATAATGAATCAATTTTTTTCCTTTAATCCGTCGCCGGCTTCAATCGTAGACCTCTCTCTCAAAGACCCTGAAGTCATGACCGGGCAGAATGAATGCCGATAATCTAGCTATCTTATCGAGACTCTCATAATATTTCCTCATATCAACGTAAATGTTACTGATAGTGGGTGGGTTTTGTTCAAGGTTGGCGAAAAGAGGGAGAGTATCGCCTGCTATAAAAATTCTTCTTCCTTCCCCCTCAACCAACACCCCTTGCAGACCATAGGTATGACCAGGTGTAAGGATTGTTTTCACTCCTTTGGCAATCTCTTGGTCACCGGAAACAACGGTATAATCGACCTCGTCGACCATCCGTCGAATATACGCATGGACTGTGGCGGGAAAGGGCGACCGTGCTGTTTGCAGTTCTTCTTGTTGGACGATGATCTTGGCCCTCGGAAATAGATTGTTACCTCCCGAGTGATCCCAGTGCAGGTGAGTCACAATGACAATATCTATATCCTCACATTTTACCCCGACCTTCTTCAGGGCA
>Ga0209427_10010816_pt1 | contig 10080 bp, 8 predicted proteins | sample DeeMarSWOR136_30_FD_187465 | JGI IMG/M metagenome (GOLD analysis project Ga0209427, IMG submission 187465) | Marine sediment microbial communities from White Oak River estuary, North Carolina - WOR-1-36_30 (SPAdes) (version 2) | ecosystem: Environmental > Aquatic > Marine > Intertidal zone >...
GCTTGCTTTTTCCGAAAATAGCCGCCAGCAGGAATTCACGAGTTCGGAGAGGTGGACCTGCTCATGGTGAAAGGTCACCTGGCAAGCATCAAGACGAGCAATCATCAGCAGGTTGTTTACCATTGTCTTCATATTTTCGACGATTACCAGACACTCGGAAAGGGCGGTCTTATATTCGGTTGTGTCGCGGGTGCGCGCCAAGGTTACCTCTATTGTAGAACGGATACCTGCCAAAGGCGTTCTCAACTCGTGGGCGACGTCGGCAGTAAAACGCCTCTCGCGTATAAAAGCATCTTCGAGTCGAGATAAGAGGTCATTCAGTCGGTTCTTAATCGGCAAGAGCTCCGCAGGGACTGACGTAGTCCCGATGCGAGTTGCAAGGTCGTCTTCCCTGATGGCTGCAATCTCGGATGCGATGGAGTTCAAGGGATTAAGGCCCTTGCCTACCACAAAGGCGGCGATAAGAACCGACAGAAGGATTGTCACGCCGGAGGCTACTAAGAGAAGCCATTGGAGCAAGCCCAGTTGGCGGTGCAAACCGGTGGCATCTCGAGCCACTACCAGAGTAAGTGCCTGTTGTATTGCTGTTTGTTGATTACGACCGCGGGTGTCGCCCCTCGGTCTGAACATCAAACCGACGGCCCGTCCGGGTTGGCCGTTTCTCATCTGTAATGCCCGAAAAACAGGTGTTTTGTGGAGGCCTTCGAGTCGCACAAGGTCGTCCGTCCCTAACGAAGGAGACTTTGCTGCTACGGTGCCGTCAGAACGCCACAGTTGGTAGTAGGTTGGGCTATCCGGTCTTTGGAACTCGGGCATCTGCTGGATATCCAACTCTAACTCTATCTCGTTAGCATCTGATTCTACCGAAGCAGCTAATATCCGGGCCGTAGATGCCAGCGATTCGTCGAACTGGTTAATTAAGGCGCGCCGACTCACGTAATAAACTATGAGACTGAAGACAGTCAAAAGCAGCAGCATTCCGCCAATTACGCCGATGATTAAACGGGTTCGGAGTGAACGCATCATTGTTGTGCTCCCAAAGTATAGCCTCGACCTCGGACCGTTCGAATCAGGCGAGGTTTATCTGGCCGTTCGATTTTTCTGCGCAGATAACCAATGTACACGTCCACTACATTACTGGATGCGGACGAATTAAATTCGTAAACGTGCTCCCATATATCCGTGCGAGATACCGTTTGGCCTGCCCGCATAGCCAGGTATTCCAAAAGTGCATATTCCCTGGGCGTCAGGGTAATCTCTTGCCTGTCGCGCCAAACTCTCTGCGTCGTCAGGTCGATTTGCAGGTCCTTAATCTTAATGCGAGGATTCTTCTTCCTGTAACTGCGCCGCAGCAATGCCCGGACACGGGCCAATAGTTCCCTGAATTCAAATGGCTTGACGAGGTAATCGTCTGCGCCAAGGTCCAAGCCGGTTACGCGGTCTTGCAGCGTATCTTTAGCAGTCAGTATCAATACATGGCTCTGTCGTCCTTTAGCCCTTAGTTTTTTGAGGATTTTCAGGCCGTTCATACCGGGCAGCATGAGGTCGAGGATAATTACGTCATAATCATTGCCCATTGCATACCACAGGCCTTCCTCTCCATTCCCGGTGGTATCCACCGCAAAACCTGATTCCCGCAGCCCCTTTGTAAGCGATTGGCGCAAAGGCCGATAGTCCTCTATAAGCAGTAGACGCATCTGAATACCCACAAAAAAACACCGCTGAGCAATGATACTTTATCCCTCAGCGGTGTCTATTCTAACTTCGGGAAACTCTTATGTCACTTATTTTTCCTGCGTTTAATCATCGTCGTCGTCATCGTCGTCGTCGTCATCATCGTCGTCATCATCATCATCGTCGTCATCATCATCATCGTCGTCGTCATCGTCGTCGTCGTCATCGTCATCGTCATCATCGTCGTCATCGGATTCCAAAACAGCTCCAGCGGCTGCCACTTCAGTTTCGCTTATCTTACCTTCCTCAAGTAGTTGTGTGCCTTGCCGCGCTTGAGTAATGCCTTTGGCGTATGGCACAACACGTACAAATACCACAATAAGAACTACCAAGGCAAACAAAGCAATCAGTTTCCAACGTTTCTTTACCATATTAAGTCTCCATATAAAGATTAAAAGTTTCTCCAGCCTGGCGCTGTGGTCAGGCCGCCCTACATAGGACTATACACTGACATTTTCGAGCACCATATTATATTACTAAACGAAAAATGAGAAAATGATGAGAAGAACATTTTTTTTCAGATTTTTTTGCCTTTCATAAGCCCTTTATACTATTTGACTTAATACTCTTCATCTGGTATTCTTTCGTGGAAAGTAATTTTGCGAAGGTTTTTGCAGCGGGAACGGGTCGGTTTTTTCAGAGGTTTAGAAGCTGGACGCAGGGACCGGCGCAGGGATATGAAAAGCACTTTTCAAATCTGAAGACAGGGAAGGCAAAGTATGTTGGCCAGACTACACAGTGTTACGCTTGAAGGAATTGAAGGAATAGTCTGCGAGGTTGAGGTTGACGTTGCGCGGGGGGGATTTGAAAAGTCTCTGATTGTAGGCCTGCCTGATACCGCCGTAAAGGAAAGCATCGAGAGAGTCAAAAGCGCAATTGTTAACTGCGGCTACAAGTATCCGAAAACCCAGTCGCTTGTAAATCTGGCCCCGGCTGATGTGAAAAAGGCAGGTCCTGCCTTCGATTTGCCTATTGCTTTAGGTATGCTCATTGGTCAGGGGACTTTGGTCAGCACGGTTCTTAAGGAATTTGTTATTGTCGGAGAGCTGGCCCTGGACGGGAGGGTAAGGCCGGTCAACGGCGTGTTGAGTATGGCGATGACCGCCGCCGCAAGCGGTTTCAGCCGAATGATTATCCCTCTGGAAAACGCCAATGAGGGTGCGGTGGTCCAGGACATTGAGGTATATGGTGTCGGCTCACTTGCTCAGGCGGTTGGTTTTCTTTCGGGACAGCTGCCGCTGGAAACCACCAACGTTAATGTGGAGGAGCTTTTTAACGTAGCGTCGAATTATGAAGAAGATTTTGCAGATGTTAAGGGACAGGAAAGTGTCAAACGGGCACTGACGGTCGCCGCCGCCGGCGGGCACAATATAATGATGATTGGCCCGCCCGGAGCAGGCAAGACAATGCTGGCACAAAGATTGGCGACCATTCTGCCGCCTTTGAGCCTTGAAGAGTCGCTTGAAACCACTCGTGTGTATTCCTCAGTAGGGCTGTTAGGTAAAAACAAGGCGTTGTTAGCTACTCGTCCTGTGCGGATGCCGCACCACTCAGCCAGCAGCCCGGCCCTGGTGGGTGGGGGGACAACGCCTCGGCCGGGAGAATTGTCGCTGGCTCATTTCGGAATATTGTTTCTCGATGAATTTGTGGAATTTCCCAGGCACGTTTTGGAGATGATTCGCCAGCCGTTGGAGGATGGTTTCATTAACGTTTCGCGCGCCAAAAGAACCATTCGCTTTCCCGCCCAGTTTATGCTCGTAGCAGCGATGAATCCCTGTCCCTGCGGCTATTTTGGCACAGATGCAAGAAGATGTAAGTGCACGCCCGGTCAGGTGGAACGATATCTGTCAAAGATATCCGGGCCGCTGGTGGACAGAATTGATATTCATATCGACGTCCCTGCGATAAGTTTCACCAAGCTGCGTTCAAAGTCGGGCCAGCTCGATTCAGCAACGATAAGGCAGGATGTCAGCGGAGCCAGAGAAGTTCAGGCAAGACGGTTCGGCGATGACAAAGTAATGACGAATTCAAGGATGAGTCATAAACAAGTTAGAAAGTTTTGTGAACTTGATTCAGCTTCTGAGCTGATTCTCAAACAGGCGATGACAGAATTCGGCCTGAGCGCCCGCGCCCACGATAAGATTTGTAAAGTTGCCCGGACCATAGCGGACCTCGTCGATGCTGAAAACATTCGGCCTGAACATATCGCAGAAGCCGTAAGTTATCGCAAACTGGATAGAAAATTATAAGACGGTGTATTACCTTTCCGGGGTCAATGAAAAATTTCCTTCCTGTTTTTTAATTGAGAGGACGAGTAAAAATTTTTTCCCTCTAACAGGCAGTTTTTGTTAAAATTATATGCATAAAGATACTGAAACGCCCGTTTTTGGCAGCTCAATATTATAGGACAGATTAAATCCAGCTTAATTTTTTTCCTTAACCCGGGCCAAACTTGCGCCGATAAAAGATTTGGAAGTTTTCCATTTTGCCTGCACCTCCCTGCTCCTTAGGGACAAGAAGGAGGCACAGGTACGACTTATTGCAAGATGTGGTTCTTTGAAATACCCGAAAGGCGTATTGAGTTAAAAAAGGAGATTTAAGATGGGGATTCAAAATTGGTCGGAGAATATCGTCCTTGTGGACCTGCCCCAGGAACCGGCAATGGCTGACGAGCTTAAAAGCGTTAATGAAATGGTGCGTGACAGAGGCGACTGTGACTTGGTAATTGATTTTTCCAGCGTCGATATTGTAACTTCTTCAAGTCTATCGAAGCTGCTGAAGCTGCGGAAGCTATTGGGCGATTGTGGGCACAGGCTTGTTTTTTGCAGCGTTGCCGCCGCGACCAGGGGCATCTTTACGGTAACCGGTCTTGACGGGATTTTTGAACTTGCTGATGACAAGTTCGTTGCCCTGGCCAGCCTGCAGATGGTAAGTCAACCGGAAAGCTCGAACTAAGGGAACTTGACATCTGTCGAAACTTTTGTATAATATACTTTGTTTTTACCTTGTTGAGCCGGCTACGAAGATCGCTCTAAAAGGGCGGTGTTCGTAATCTGCTCGCGAGGTCCATGTAACGCCGCACATAAAGAGCAGCGCAGTGAAGTGCCTTTTGGTGCGGGGCAAAATTAGGATAAAAGTTAATGGACGAAGAAACTCTACAGCAAATCGAGCAGATAATAGGTTATACATTTTCCAACCGCAATCTCTTAGCCAAAGCGTTCACACATTCCTCTGCCGTCGATAACCGTCTTTTAAGCAATGAAAGGCTGGAATTTTTTGGTGACGCCATTTTAGCCGCGGTTATTTGTCAAGCGCTGTTCGAGCGGTTCGGCGCTTATCTGGAGGGTGATTTAACGAAAATAAAGAGTATGCTTGTTTCTCGCGGGACCTGCGCTCGGGTGGCCAGGCGTCTCGGTCTGCAAAAATTTCTGAAAGTCGGCAAAGGTATGGCCTATAACCGGTCTTTATCAGGTTCTCTTGTTGCCGGCCTATTGGAGGCCATTATCGCTGCAATTTATGTTGACAGCGGATTTGAGGCTGCTCGCAGTTTCATCTTGAGAACATTTGCCCCGTTAATTGACCGAGCCGATGCGGAACAGGCTCAGGGGAATTTCAAATCCTTATTGCAGCAATACGCCCAGCAGCAGTTTAATGCCACGCCTGTCTATGCGCTGCTTGATGAAAAAGGGCCGGACCATAACAAATGTTTTGAGTCGGGAGTGATACTCGCAGACCGTCATTTCCTGAGTGCGTGGGGGACGAACAAAAAAGAAGCGGAACAAAAAGCCGCTCTCAATGCCCTCATCGAATTAGGTGTACTTGAAAGCGCTTTGCCGGACCACGATGAGGGACGGGAACCCCATTTGCAAAAGACTGCGAATGGAAGCCAGGATTAAAATGCCAGCGAGCTTATTCGTTGTGCGTTGTGCGTGATGTGTATTGCGAAAGATATACGCGATACGCCCCGTTTTCGCAGTTTTAATATTGTCGCGCGGGGGGGAAGGCGATACGCTTTTTGCCCGGCAATCACTCTGTAATTAGCCGCGCCAAGGTGTGTAAAGCCAATGCGGTTATGATTATGAAAACAATAATTGAGCCGAATAGAATCGCTGCTTCTTTGATAAAATTGCGTGCTTTGATTGTCGGAAGTTTCGTTGCTTTATAGACGACGGCTATTGCCGCCGCTAACGGCAGCAGCCAGAGCATAGATTGTGGATTTACGCCGATTTCTTTCGGTGCTGTAAAGCTCGCGATTACAAATATAGCTTCTACCAACATTTTACCCTCCGGCTGTTTCTGCGCTGTGTAGATGAGCCAAATAAACAGCGTTGACAATACATAAAAGGTTTAGCAGGCCTGCGGTGCTTGTGTATATCTGTCCGATTTCGTTCGGCCAGCCGTAGACAGGGTAATCACCGCCGGCGGTTAATCGCCCCAGCAGCGCCACCATCGGCGAATTCATAATTTGTGCCAGAACCACATACCACGGCGTTGCTCCGACCAGGTCAATTACACCGATTGAACCGACATATAAGCCTATGCAGAAAGTCAGTACAATAGTTGCGAATATAATAATCGCCCGTTTTTTTTCCTTCAGGGCAAAATGTCCCGCTCCGGGCACGAGCCAGGCCAGCAGTCCCACAATCAGCATAAACAGCGCCTGGTTTTGGGTTCCCGCAAAGCGGGGTCCCTCTTTCGAATGTCGTGCCATTAAGATGCTCCTTCAGTTTCTTTGGGTGTGTTGGCGTCTGCCGCTGTCTTTTTCTCACTGGCCCACCTGAAGCTCATACGTTTTAATATTTTTTCCGGGTTAAAGTGCACGGCCGCCAGGCTCTGTGTTTGAATATGCTCTTCTCTGTATATTTGTATCGCCTTGATTGTTTCGTATTGCTCCCGGTCAAGCCTGTTGACTGAAATATTTTTTAAGCAATAGTAGCTCATAGCCGGCTTGAATTCCAGAACCAGAGGGAGAGTATCGATAGAGTTGCTGTCCTGCAGTGCGAGCGAATAGAGCTGATCTATGAGCCGGCTGTTATTTTCCCTCTCATTGATTAAAAATTGTGCCGCCGGATTACCGGCATTTTGTACAGCCCAGGTCTCTAATGACATACGCGAGGTTCTCGATATGTTTGTAAAATTTCGCAGCTTGAATACGTTAGGGTCGCTTTCGTCTTGTTTAGTCTGCTGTCTATAAAGCTCGTTAAATTTCTGAACTGTGTTCTCCCAGCCATTCTTTTTCGCCAGGGCGATAAATTCCTCGGCCTTGCTTTTTGTGGTCTCCATTGCCGCGAGTTTCTTTAAGTCTTCCACGACATTTTCTTTTACGGAATAAACGTCTTTACTTGTCTGGTCTTTATCTTGCTCAAGTTCAAGCGTGCTCTTGCTGTAGGTTAGATTTATGCTTTCCGGCTCAGAGGCCTTTTGGGCGTTTATCACCCGGACAACCACCATATTTCTTCCTTTATAACCCTGTATTTGTGCCCGAATGTCCCTTGCCGGGCCGATGTTTTCATACAATCTCGGCTTTGGCACATCGAATGGCCCAAGCTCGCTGGCCTGCAGCTCATCAATCGCAAATACAATCTGCGTCAATCCCACGGGATTATATCCGTATCCGTAGCCCTTCAGATACATCATTCCAAGGTATTGGTCCACCTGCAAGTCGACGGCACTAAGCAGACCCGTCTGTCCTGCATATACCTTGATTTTGTATTTTTCACTCAATTGCTCTGCGGCAGTTTCATAGTCGCCGGCCATTTTCCTGAGCTGCTCGGTGCTGAGATTTGCATCTTCTATATCTTCAAAGTCCAGCTCGGTAAGTGCCTTTGCCTCCTGTAGAATCTGCTCTGCCTTCGAATTTATTTTGTTGTTGAGAAGCTGCCTTGAAATGATACTTGCCACCTCGGGATAGCTTTTAGTTTGTTCGATTGTCGGCGAGTTCGGGTCATTCGGGTCCGACGGCACCGATGTAGTGAATTGTTCTCTGTGTCTTTGGTAATATTCTTCTGCCTCTTCCTGCGTTGGTGCGGTAACTATCTTCGAGACATCGTCGAGCTTGACGGCGATGTATTCGAGCCGGACCCTGTCGGGCAGCTTGTACCCGAAGCCATAAGGATTTTCCTCGCTTACGGCATCGGCGAAGGATTTTTTGTATTTGTCAAAATGCGCGGAGATTTCTTCTTCGTTCGGTTCGGACTGGGTTTTGGCAAACACAGCCGAATCAAATCTTACAAATTCAGCGTCGATTGTTTCATTTTCCTGGCTTGCATTATGCATTATTTGCGCTGTTGTAATATCCTGCCCGCAGCAGGTCATCCTTGCGTACTCCAGTACCGCCAGCAGTTTACCGAAGGTCGTTTGCATCTCTCTTGTAAATTGTGATATCTGTGGCATTATTCTTGCTAATAGTTTGCTTGAATCGTCGTTTGATATTCTAATTCCCGCAAGCTCGGCTTCGTTTTCCAGCAGCAGCCAGTATATATCGCTTGGCATCTGGCGCCTGTAAATATCGTTGATTTGTTTATCGCTTATCCTGTAGCCGTTTGTTCTTATCAATTGTTTTATATGCTTTATAACTGCCGGGGAAATTTTCCGCTCGGAGAACAGCAGTTCACCCAGCAGAAGCGCTTGTAAGTCCTGCGTATCCGATAAAGGAACGCCAATGCTTCTGAGCAGCTCGTCTACGCCCAGGCGCTTTAGAACTCCCAGCTCTCGTATCGCCACGTCCCGGTCATTTGCCGTTATTTTCTTATTATCTCCGAAGTAAGCGACTATGTTGTGCTGCCCCGTTCTTTTTGGACTGAGCAAGTAGGATAATGCGCTGCCCCCTACAAAGCCGAACATTATAATGACGACTACAATAGCCATCACTTTCGTCTTATTTTTGCGAAACCATTTAACTAAATTCATATCTAAGCTCCGAATTCGCTCCAAAATAGCAGCTTCTATCTTGTTTCGAAGTTCCAAAGTATATGCAACTGCCAGAACTTTGCAAGAAAAATAGACCCGGACAAAAAAAAGGACTTGACTGAGTTCCGTTTTTGGTGCGGGATTGGGTCACTTACAAATGATTTGAATTTCACCGCCGGTTGTCCTATGATATAAAGCTCGTTAGAACCGAGTAGGTAGTTTTTGGCGGGGCAAAAAGGAGATTTTGGGTTCCCGCGAAGCGGGGTCCCTCTAACGGGGTGAACCGAGACGATGGACGAACGAAAGGCATACCGGAAATCAGCTCAGGCCTTTGCCGAGGCCTGTAATTTTCTGCCCGGCGGCGTCAACTCGCCTGTAAGGGCCTTCGGCGGCGTGGATATCGGACCACTTTTCATCGAGCGTGCGGCCGGCTCAAAAATCTACGATATTGACGGCAATGAGTATGTTGACTACGTTGGCTCCTGGGGGCCGATGATTCTTGGGCACGCCCATCCTGCAGTAGTCAAAGCTGTTGACGCCGCGGCGAAAAAAGGGACTTCGTTCGGGGCGCCGACATTGGCTGAGACCGGCCTGGCCAAAAAAATAATCGCTGCTTTTGACTCCATCGAAAAAGTCCGTCTTGTGAGCAGCGGCACCGAGGCGGTAATGACCGCTATCCGACTGGCCCGAGCATATACTAAAAAGGATTTAGTAATCAAAATGGCCGGCTGTTATCATGGCCACAGCGATTCGCTGCTCGTTGCAGCGGGTTCCGGTCTTGCTGAAAGAGGCAGGCCATCAAGTGCAGGCGTTCCCGATGCGATTGCCGGGCTGACAATCGTAATCCCGTATAATGATATCGATGCGGCAAAGGTTGCTTTTGATATGTACAAAGGTCAAATCTCCGCGGTTCTGGTCGAGCCTGTCGCTGCGAATATGGGTGTAGTGCCGCCAAATGATGGTTACCTTGAGGCGCTTCGAAAGTTATGTGATGAGAACGAGGCGCTGTTGATATTCGACGAGGTGATAACGGGCTTTCGCGTGGCCCTCGGCGGAGCACAGGAAGTCTTCAGCGTACAAGCTGATATTACCTGCCTGGGTAAAATCATAGGTGGAGGACTGCCCGCAGCAGCGTTCGGCGGCCGAGCTGCTATTATGGATATGCTCGCCCCGGTTGGGCCGGTCTATCAGGCCGGGACGCTAAGCGGCAATCCACTCGCAACCGCGGCAGCCAATGCGACACTGGATATACTCATAAAAGAAGATTGCTACCAGAGACTCGAATCCTCAACAGCCTTATTAGAAGGGGGCCTGGCCAAGGCTGCCAGGGACGCCGGTATTGCTGTTACAATTAATCGTGTCGGCTCGATTATGAGCTGTTTTTTCACCCCCCCTGCTTCGGCTTTGCGAAGCAAAACGGTGGGGGTTCGAAACTTT
>Ga0209427_10010817_pt1 | contig 10080 bp, 6 predicted proteins | sample DeeMarSWOR136_30_FD_187465 | JGI IMG/M metagenome (GOLD analysis project Ga0209427, IMG submission 187465) | Marine sediment microbial communities from White Oak River estuary, North Carolina - WOR-1-36_30 (SPAdes) (version 2) | ecosystem: Environmental > Aquatic > Marine > Intertidal zone >...
GAAAAAGAGGGAATAAATGTTTTTCTTGATGGCTTTATCCCTTCAGAAAACATGAGATTCCGTGATTATTCGATTGTTATTCAAAAATCTTCAATCCGAGAGAAAAATATCGTTTCTGAGAAGATATTATCTTATCAGAACCTTTCTAAAGGCTTTGAACAGAGTAATTTTTCTTTAGATGTTCGTAAAGGAACTATTCACCAGAATGAGATCATAGGAATTTTAGGCCCCAATGGAATTGGAAAAACTACTTTTATTAAAATGCTAGCGGGTCTAGAGTCACCTACTTCAGGAACAGTTGACAAAACTCTTCTTGACAATGATCTGATCTAAGCATTGGCCCTGAAGGAGACGCCAGCCTACTCAAGCGAGGGCTAAAGATAGAAAGACAACTCCTGCCAAATTGCAAACATCTCCTTCTCAAAAGCATGAACAATTTCCTTAAAGGCAAAAAATATAGGAGAGTGCCAGTTGTTTGTCAATACCAAGTGAGAGGACGATATTCGTAAGAAAGAACAGGTGTGAGTGAAATGTTCCCAAAATGCCTGGGACTGGGAAAAAAGGGGGAAAAGAAGGTCATAATTTCAGAAGGTTAAAGTCTTTTCTAGAAGTCGGGAAGCTCCTCACACAAGGGGGGGGGACGTCTATGAATATATGACTTCCTCTTTAAGAAGCTTGAAATTCCGGGGATCAGGGGCGTGTTCTATTGAGGCCCACAAAGGTGCCGTCGTTTTTCTCGCACAAGGTTCGCATCAGCGTGGCGAAGCGTTCTCCGGTTTTCCCAATCTTGCTCGGATCTTCCAGCATCACCGGGAACCCGACAGCATGGATACGAACCCGGCGGGTGCCATCCCGTCCGGCCTTGTTGAGTCTGTCCACCATATCCACGACGGCCTGAATGTTCTTGCCGCTGAATTCATCCCCGAATACATAAAGACTGATTTTCTTGGTCGGATCATAGAAGGTGTTAATAGCCGCGGTGATCCCTTCCACAGGGCTGCTGTTGCTGAAAGGGCGCCACCCTTGAAGTCTTGCGATAACCGCCTTGCGCCGGGCCGGACTGTCGGGAATCCATTTGCCGCTGTACTGAGTGAACATATAGTGGCCCATATCGTTCATGACCTGGATTCCCTTCACCCGGGGATAGACCTGCAGCGCTTCCTGTACCTTCTTTTGTAAGAGTCCCCAAGCGTAGCGCTGCATGCTTCCTGAAGTGTCGATAATGAAAATGATGTACTCACTGTCCACAGGGATGCCGCCAATGGAGCGGTCAACCCGGCGAGGCTGCTCTTTCAAGAGCCGCTTCATCTCCTCGGTGAGTTCCTGCAACGCCCTGGCCAACCGGCCTTCGATAATGTTCTGGACCTCGGCATTCTTTTTGGATGCGGCGAACTCTCCCTCAATGCTGGAAAGGTCCCCCTGAAGGCGCGCAAGAGCCAGCTTCTCTTGGGAGAGCTGCTCCTTCTTGGCCTTCAATTCCCGATTCAAAATTCGGGCTTGCCCACGAATCTCAGCCAGCTCTTCCTCAAGCCGGGCAATCACTCCAGTTTGATCCTCACGCACTTTTTCGATAATCAAGGGCTCCGCAAATTTGGACAAGACAAAAAGGAGAATGATGGCTCCAAACCCACAGCAGATGCAATCCAGAAAGGACAAGCTGAAAACCTGAAAATCCCCTCTTCTACGCGATTTCATCGAAAGTCCCTAAGTGCAAAACTTCGCAAATACGTACATGTATTCACCACAGAGGCTCCGAGAACACAGAGAAATCCTAATCTTTCATTTGTCCCGATGATTCATCGGGGCAAATGAAAGGTGTGTCTCGGCCCGCACAGAAAGACCTTGACGGAAATGATCGAACAAATGGTTCTCTACTGTAGAGCAAACTGACCGCGAGATGAGATAGCTCACTCTCCGCCGAAGGCGGACGAGCAACTTGCGCATTCGCGGTACCTGCCCACCAGTGCCAGGCGTTGGCAGGCAAGTCTCCCGCGAATGGAAAATTTTTCTGTTCTCCGTGCCCTCCGTGTCTCTGTGGTAAAACAAGGTTTGTGACCTTCATGGTGAAAAGTGATACTAAGGCAAGGAAGAGATGCAACAATCTACTTTGTGCCTCTCTATGGCCAATCCTTAGAGGGACAAAAGAAGGCTCCGTTGGTGCTTACCGCCAGCTGCCACAAAAGACTCGCGGCAAGGGGGTCCCCCTCCATGGGAAAAAGAATAATATTGACCGGGACCCGGGATGGCAAACTACGCACTGCCTCCTTGAACAGACTCCTTCGCTTTCTGCCCGAAACCCTTTTCTCCTCCGGCCTTCGAGCCCCCATGGTGGGCAGGCTGTCCGTGAGGAGGAAAATGTTGTCCGGACCCGGATTCATGTCCTTGATCGCCTGAAAAGCATTCACAAGACTCGTCCCCTTCTGGGGTATCACCTTGCGCAGCCGAGCGACTGTGTCATTGAGTTTCTCCACGTCCTGCGCCTTCAACCACGTTCCTTTGGTCCCCTCAATCAGGGGCGCGGCTGTCTCGTTGAAGACATACACCTGGAATTGGCTGTTCAAGGGAACCTGAGTGGTCAACCAATCTACGGTGGCCACAGCCTGCTGCCATTTCTCAGCTCTCAATTTCTCAGCATCTTTGAGATTGCGTCTTCGTATAATCCCGACAATGGACTCATCCAGCATACTCGCTGATGCATCCACCAGAATGAAGATTCGGTCGCCTCCGACTTTGAGGTCCGTCAAATACTGACGATCACCCTCCCCGGGAAAAGGACGCAATCTGGATCCGTAATCATCTTTTGCTTTGCTTCCGGCTTCGAGTCGCCGGACATCCTCATCCACGGACTTGAGGTCGGCTTTGAGCTTGTTGATGTGTGTCTTGGTGGCCAGCGTGTCCTTTTCGTAGTAGGCCAACTCCACCTTCCTTTGTGCGATGGTCTCAACCAGCTCCTCCGAAAGACCTTCCGTTCTGACGATCTCATCCCGGCTCTTTTCTAGCGTATTTCGGGCTTCAACCAAGCCTTTCTTCCCTTCGAGAACCTCCTTTTCCAACCGTGTCACTTCGCTGCGCAGATCCACGAGGACCTCATTTCGATAAGCCGCACTCTTGGCGTTCACGATGACAAAGAGCAAAATCACTGCCCCAAGGCCGCAGCAAATGCAGTCGAGAAAGGACAGACTGAAGACAGTGACTTCCCTACGTCTCATCAGCTTCCACGGAGGCGATCAGTTGAAGTTCTTGGCCCAGTGTTCCGATACGGACCACTTGACCCAACTGAAGGACATGTTGACCGGACACGCGCACACCATCCACATAGGTGCCATCGGCACTGTGGTCGGTGAGGACCACCCTTGGCCCTTGACGTTGCACGGTGCAGTGCTTCCGGGAGACCCCTTCGCGTTGTCCCTCAATGCGCAGCGACACCCCGTCTTCCGGCTCACCTGTTCCAATAACGAGAGGCCTTTCAGAAATCGGATAGGCGTGGTCTCCATAGAGTATGTGTGTGGGGCGCTTGCCGGCGGCTCGGGGGATTCCGGGGGCAACCGGGGTAAACACCCTTTCCGATCTCAAGGGCCGGGTGGTCAGGTAGGAGACCGGGCCTTTCGCTGCTTTTGAACCAAACTCCTCCGCCAGTGCAAGCGCTCCCCGTGCTGCTGATCCAGGCTCCAGCTCCCCGATGCGCACACCTGGAACTGCCGCAAGCATCTCGCGACAACCGGGCAAACGACTCAGGCGGTGGGACAAGAGCAGGGTCACGCCCTGGCCGGGTTTTCCGTGTTTCTGCTCCATGGCCGCCACCAGTTGCCGTATTTCCCAGAAGACCTCGCCGCTCTTGTGAACAAAACGCTCCCGGGTGAGATTGGCCCGGTAGCTTCTGGCCCCACTCGTCATCTCAAAGTTCGTGGAAGAATGGACTGAAAAAGCTTCCAGGATTTCGGGCAATCGGTCATAAAGCGCCTGCTCGGACTCCGCCCGGTGGAGAGGGTCGAAGCGGGTGGCATGGATGAATTCATCAGCAACAACCTTCACCCATGCCTCCTGGAGAAAAGCCAAACCCTTTCCCTCAGCAGTGAGCGACTCCTTTTGCGTGATACGATCACCTTGTTCCATGAAGGTTACCTCAGCCCGGTGCAGGTGAATATCAACACAAAGCAGCACACTCTCAGGCCAAAGGCTCGATGCAGAGGCCAACCCAATGCCCACGATTCCCTTCAACGGCATGGACAACTCCTCGGCCATACTTACAATCAGCCCCAGCTGCTCCCTTTGCAGATACCCCGGAACCGCCAGGATCAATTCATCACCCTGAGATTGGATTCTTCTCCAAATCCTCCTCAGGTGGCTGAAAGCGAGCTCTGCATGGCTCTTCGCCAACATCCCAGGCTGATTCAAAGGCTCTGTGCTGAGTTGGTCCCAAAACCGGTTGTTGCACTGTAAGGGATAAAGGCGTGCCTTGCCCTCGGCTTCTCGACCCACGAGAAGCCGGTCCTTTAGAAGCAGGGCATACCCAGGGCTTTCCGTGGACGCTCCGTCAACGGGAAGCGCACCCGGAAGCTCTCTCACCGCCATGATGCCTGCATCCGAAAGTTCCAAACCAATTAGGCCCATAACAGGCACCTCTTAGTCGTCCATCGTTTCAAGAATAGTTTACACACGACTTCCGGTGTCACCCCCTCCCAAACCGCTCGGCTGAGCTCACGGCCGAAGCCCTCCCCCTCCAGAGGCTATGTCGCAGTCTGTCATCCCCCGCCTTCGCGGGGACAAGTCTGGATTCCGGATCTCGCCAACCTGCGCTCGGCTCGTCCGGAATGACGGTTTTGAGATATTGTGACCCCGCCTCCCAAGGGGGAGGGCAGCGCGGGTGTGCAACCACAAAAGTTATAAGACGGTTCACTGGGTCTCAAGATGGCGAATGAGGTTTTCCTCACAGTAGGCTTCGGTATCCAGCACATATCTTTCTTGATGAAGCTGTAGCTGGTGAACAAGGAACATGAGAAAGATACTGATGAGGAGTGCAATAAGGGTCGAGTTGAACGCAAGACCCAGACTCTTGGTCACGCCGAAGATCTCTCCTTCGATAGCGTTGTGCGCTTGACCAAGGGCTTCGCCGATGCCCCGCACCGTCCCGATGAACCCCACCGAAGGAATGGCCCAGGCAATGTACCGGATGATGGACAGTTCCGATTCCAGTCGCTCCCCTTCTGCGGCGCAATAAGCATGGCTCGCTGCGGAGGCATCCTGGATGTTCCTTGTTGAACCGAAGCGCTGAAGGGCAGCCAAGAGCGCTCGCGGGAGTAAGGACGCCTGCTGTTTTGGAGGCAGGGCCTGTATTTTTCGTGATAAGGGGCGGGCGTCCTCCGGCAGGATCTTCATGCCCTCTGTCACGGGAATCAAGTCTTCATTCAGGAGAACCCGGTGCCGGAAAGTCAAGACCGCCTTATATCCCATAATAGCCAGGGCCCAGAACATAAGGACAAAACAAGACTCCTGTTCATAATCGCGAATCAGCACGTAGCCGGATCGCTCCGTGACAAAGGTTTTGTCCTGCCGTAGCTGCGCCGCTTGTCTTTCCTGAAATGCGTCTGCATTGGGGCGTATAATGCCCACATACACGGCATGGACCATGATGACGATCACGGCCAGCGAAAAGAGCTGGTAAATGAACTCAAAGGACAGGGGAAAAGATTTCTTCATGTTGCTCCTCCCTTTTGAGGTTGGAGAAGACGCTCGGCAGTGAAAGCCCATCAATTTTGAGTCGAAGGCTTCACCACTGCCGAATAGAAGTTCGACTGTATGGGACTCGTGCTCGTGCGCGTAATCGTAATCGACATGGGAAGAATCTCGCGGGTTGGAATCTTTCGAGCACGATTACGAGCACCGCTGCGCTGAGCACGAGCACGATTCCGCAATCTTTCGCTTTCAGCGATCCTCACAAACGATGCTTCGTCTGCCCGTCCCGGCCCTGTGCGTGCTGGGGAAGGCGCTATATATCCGCCGGAAAATCCACTGCCTGATCCGCAGGAATTTTCTCGGAAGGGACAAAATCCCTTTTTATGGGTGCCTTCTCTCGCACCGCAGGATCTGATTTGCCCTTCTCAGGTGAGGAGACGGCCTCCTTTGGGGCCGGCCCTGCCTCCTTGTTTTCTTCCTCCGGGGTTGTATCATCCTTCGGCACCTGCAGCGCGACCTGAAAAGCCGCAACCACAGCTTCTGAGCTTTCAACCTGTCCCCAATGAGCCGCGTTCATTGCTGTCACCAAAAAAAGGCTGAACAATATCGAAATGACCTTCTTCATCAATGGGTGCGCTCCATCTCCTCTGCATAGCGACAGATGCGAAAGCCCACGTCAAAACGCTTTTCGCTGCCGTAGCTCCTGTAGGACAGCCTCAACTCACTGATACTGGAGTCCTTCCAGCTGGAACCCTTGATGAGGCGATGCTTTCCCTCTGTGGGCCCCAAGGGATCAACATCGATCTTCCCCGGCGCATAGGGATAGATAGAATAATAGTCATGGCACCATTCCGCCACATTACCGCCCAGATCGTACAGCTCCAGTGCATTGGCTTGAAACGTCATGGGTGGTGCTGTCACCGGGTACCCGTCGTTGTAAGATTCAAGGATGTTGGGCAACAAATCCTTTGCCGAAACATCGGCGAAGTTGCCCGACTTGGGCCTCGGAGGAAATCGATCTCCCCACGGGTATTTCAAAGAGGCCTTATTGCCGCCAAACCTGGCACAGTATTCCCATTCGGCTTCTGTTGGAAGGCGATAACCCGTTGTTAAAGGCTCTGCCGCCACCAGGGTGTCCCCCTCCCGCACATAGAAAGGGGGAAGAGACTCCTTCGCACCCAACCAGTTGCAAAACAGCGCTGCCTGCTCCCACGTTATTTGAACCACAGGCAGGTCATCCCGATCTAGGCTTTGTTCTCTGAAGGACCCTGAGCGGTGTTCGGTCATGAATTCCCTGAATTCCTTGTTGGTCACTTCTCTCCTTCCCATGTAAAAGGGCCGCTTCAGAGTCACTTCTCGTAGCGTTTCATTGGCACGGCGTCCTTGCTCCCTGCGCGACGCCCCCATGGTAAAGCTCCCGGGAGTGATGCGCTTCAGTCTGTATCCATTGGAGGCTGTGATCCATGCAGGCGGGGCGGTTGATGCAGGCGTCTCCTTGACGAGGGCCACCGTCACTTCCTGGGGGAAGCCTGGACGAGGCGTGGCTACCGTGCGAAATGTTTCGTAGCCCTCCTTTCGAATTTCCAGACGATGGGCCTTGGCGGGAAGCCGCAGCTCTGGAGGCACAGAACCCATGGGTTCTCCGTCTACCAGGAGTTCCGCATCTGCAGGTTTCACCTTGAAGTAGAGGATCCCCTCCTTTACGGTCAAGGCCACCGTGATGGTACTCACTTTGCTCGAAGATACCTTTACCTTGCGGGAGACCATCTCGTAACCTGCTTTGGATATGCGGATTGTGTAGGTGACATCGGGGCGGAGCGGTATTTCAAAAGGGGTCTTACCGGCATATCGACTGTCCACGGTAACGTCCGCACCCGCCGGCGTCGTGCGGAGGACAAGGGTTCCATCTGCCGGAAGCAGGCGTATGTCGTCCAGCACAATGGGGTCGTTCGATGGCACCTCCAGATCCCTTTCCCAGGTTTTGTAGCCTTCCGCGCTGATTTTCAGCTCATGGGACCCGGGCATCATCCGCACCCGCAAAGGCGTGCGACCCACCGGGTCTGCGTCCAGCCGAACATCGGCTCCTGCCGGCAGGGAAACCAAGGTGACCTCCGCCCATGCCGGCACCAGGGCAATATTGAAGGACTGAAGCTTGCGGCAACCCTCAACCGCCAAAACGGTGCGCAGCTCCTGGTATTCAGGGGCGCGAATCTCCAAAGATCTGTCGCCCGCTTCGATGGCCACCTCCTTAAGGGGCGCTGTGCCAAGCTCCTTTCCGTCCACATAGACGCGGGCGTCCGCCGGGGCCACTGAAGGGTTTCCCTCCTCATGAACCTGGAATGTGATCAACCCTGGAAGCTTTGCCATGGTGAAGTTCACGGTCTGGCTCGTTTCGTTGCTGATCGTGAGTTCCTCTTCCAGCGGATGATAGCAGGCCTTGAGAGCCTTCAAGAGGTATTTGCCCGGTCGCAGCAAGTAATAGGACCCCAGTTTCGGTGCGACCATGCTTCCCCCGAGGGAAACCCGGTCAGGCTTGGGGTCAATCTGGATCACCACTTGCTTGGCTGTGAAAACATACCAGGCTGACAAAGCCACCAGGCAAATAAGGAAAAGGATTGCAACCCACGCCACCCACTTGAGAAAGGATCGGGGACGGGGCCGTCGGTCTTTGTCCCGAAAGGAGACGGGTTCGATCTTTATGATGGACCCTGAGTCGTTCGGCACCCCGTGTTCCCCTGTCAAATCGTCAACCCTTTCAGAGGCTCCTAGATTTTATCGCGGCACCTGATGGTCGCCTGGATAGAACCCTCTCCCGCCTTCACGGCGACGGTCTCCCTGACGTCCTTGTAGCCTTCCCTGGTGCCGACGACTGTGTACGTGCCGGGTCGCAGCTCCAGATCCAGCGTCTCGAACCGCCCCAACCGCCCCACCCCATAGACAGCCACTTCCGTAAGATTGTCAGAGTTTAGAATGACCTTCACCGGTGTTTGCGCTACTTCGACCAACCGCCTCAGTTCTTCCGCCTGTGCCGAAAGCCCGGCCCCTTTGGGCTCGACGAACCCAATATCTTCGAGGAGCTGTCTCGCTTTTTCAAGATGGCCTTCAGATTCCAGAAGCTTTGGCCTGTCCAGATAGAAGCGCAGGTGCTTTCGGATCCGCAGCTGTTCGAGGCTGCGTTGTTTTCCCTGTGCTGCGAACTGGACCTTGGGGTCCAGTTCAAGGGCGGCCATGTAGTTTGCCAGGGCTTTCTCCCAGTCCTCTGCCGCTTCAGCAGCCATGGCTCCGGCCTCGAGCTTTCCCATTTCGGCAAGTTGAATCGCCTGATCAACCTGCTCCAGAGCGTCCTGGATTTCGCCTGAATCCGACTTGAAAGCTTTGGCCCTTAGAAACGCAGCGCGGGCCTGCTCGTAATCGCCGTTGTGAAAGAGGGTGAAGCCCGACGACATGAGTTGCTGAAACTGATCATCTGCTATGTGTGCTTTAATGCGGTCAAAGGCTTTCTGGGCGTCGCTTGATTCCGGGTCCAAGCGAACCGCCTCTTGATAATCGGCAAGGGCAAAAGCCAGGTTCCCCTCCTCTTCATGTCGTCTGCCTGCTTCCATGAGCCGGGTGAGTGATTCCATTTTTTCAGCCTGAGCGAGACCTCGCTGTGCTGTCTGGTTTCCGGGATCGATCATCAGGGCCAACCTGAATCTGCCCTGCGCCGTGTCGCCCTTCCCTTGACGGAGAGCCAGGTGCCCCTCTTCGATCAGCTCGCCCAGAACCGTTTCACAGGCATCAGCGAGCTCCCTTGCCTTGCCCAAGGCCATGGCGTACTGATCCGATGCCGCCCCGTACTGTTCCTTCACGAGCAATGCATCCGCCTCCTGGCCCAGTTTCATCATCGAAGCATAGGGATCGCCGCCCCACTCAGCCGCGCCTTTGGCGTCCAGCTCGTTCTTCAAGATAACATACAGGGACAGTTTCTTCTCCGCCTCTGCCTTCAGAAGCAGGGGCTGCGCCGGTTCGCCCATCTCTGCAACACCCTGAACCGCCGGCCTCCTTTCCTCAACACCTCCGGACTCAACCCCCTTGTCGGGAACCATTGAAACATGAACAGGGTTTTTCGAAAGATACTGCACCAGGACAACACCGGCGGCCACAAGTGCGGCGAGTAGAAGCAAGAGCATGCCTATCTTGGGCAAATGCCGTCCTTGAACAAGGGATTTGGGAGGGGGCGATTCGTCCCAGCGCACTTCTGCCGGCTCAATGATGTCAGCGTCTGTATCTTTTGTTGGAGTCCTATCGGGCTCGGACTCACCAACGATGCCGAAGTACAGCATGGTCTCTCTTTCCGAAGCGTTTAGGGCATGGGATAAGATCGTTCCTTCTCTCAAGGGACCATCGGGGGGTGGTCGTCCCTTCTCG
>Ga0209427_10010820_pt1 | contig 10078 bp, 9 predicted proteins | sample DeeMarSWOR136_30_FD_187465 | JGI IMG/M metagenome (GOLD analysis project Ga0209427, IMG submission 187465) | Marine sediment microbial communities from White Oak River estuary, North Carolina - WOR-1-36_30 (SPAdes) (version 2) | ecosystem: Environmental > Aquatic > Marine > Intertidal zone >...
AGAAGACATTGAAATGGTTTTCACCGGACCCAGAGTCGGTGAAAAACTCTTCGAGGAACTTTCGATAGAAGGCGAAGATATGCAGCGCACAAGGCATCCTAAAATCAGTATATGGAAGAATATTCCGATGGATCGCGAGGGGCTTCGGGCGGGTATAAACGAGCTGGTAAATATCGCCAAAGCACAAAACAACAGTCAAATAGTTCAGAAAATCAAGGAGCTTGTACCGGAATATATCGGCGGCAACCAGGAAAGTGCCTAAAGTGAGCTAAAGTGTCTAAAGTGAACTAAAGTGAGTTCCAAACTTTAGGCATTTTAGGCACTTCAAACTTTAGTTCAACTATGGTATCCTCTTGTCGGTGAGTTTGCTGGGCTTATCAAGAAGCATAAGCGTGTCTAAGTCTGCCATAAACTCCTGCCGATTAATACGAGCAGTACGCTCATGCCTTCTGCGCCCTTCAGCGGCAGTCTCACCCATCTGGTCGTAAGAACTACACCCCAAAGGCACGAAAAACAAAGCGCACAAAACAATAACCAAAATCACCTTACACACAGAAACGCCTTTCATCTTCATTCCCTCATTGAAATCCACATTTCAGCTACAGTTATCGGGCGGGCCTAATTTTTCGGTCAGCCCCGTTAGAAATTTTCCTTTTGTTTCATCTCATTACCCCATATAGAATTTCTAATGGGGTCAGCCCTCGTTTTTATTATTTAGGCGCTAAAAAACACACCCCTGACTATTTCTATATTATAGCAGCCACCAATGCCATTGTCAAGCCCGTTGACAATTTCTGCCCTTATTGCCGGAATATTTCCCATTTGCAGTATTTCCACAGTGTCTTATGCCGCAATTTCTAAGCCTGCCAACGCAACAACGCACCCTCGCTCGGTAAAGAACCTGCCCCCGAAAATACCAGAAAAAGTCTTGTTCCTGCCCCCGAAACGCCATTTCTTCTTAAATCGCACCTCTTATATGCCGATAAGCCTCTTAATTAAGTGGAATACGATCTAAGACTGGACGATGCCGGAAATGAACGACTCGCTAAGCACCCACAGTGATGGATCCGACACGGGCGCCGTGTTTATCCTTGAATTACCCTTCCAAACTCAGGAGGCCGTAAAATGAATAACGGCGAAAAAGAAATGATTGGGTTCCCGCAAGGCGGGGTCCCTCACCGTATTCTCGTCATAGACGACAATCCCGATATTCAGAGGGATTTTAAGACCATTCTCCTTGAAGAGCAAGCTAACACAAAGTTGGACTCGTGTAGTGCCAAGCTCTTCGCCCGCAGCGCCCGTAAATCCACGCCCAGGAGCAAGTATGAGCTCGATTTTGCATCTCAGGGAAAAGAAGGCTACGAAAAGATAAAACAGGCGCTTTCACAAAATCGCTCATATGAGCTGGCTTTTGTCGATATGCGCATATCTCCGGGCTGGGACGGCATCGAAACGATAGAGCACATCTGGAAGACCGACCCTAACATTCAGGTCGTCATCTGCACAGCCTACACCGACCATTCCTGCGAAGAAATAAGCCAGCGGCTCGGAAGGTCGAAAAACCTACTGATTCTCAAAAAACCCTTCGACAGCGCCGAAATCGCCCAACTCGCCGCCATACTGACCGAAAAATGGACCTTAGCTAAGCGGGCCTCTATCAAGATGGACGAATTAGAGCAAATGGTCAAAGAACGAACTAATGAACTGGCAACAACCAACAAGCAGAACCAACAGGAAATACCTGAACGCAAGAAAGCTGAGGAAGCGTTGAGAGAAAGTGAGGAAAAATTCAGGAGCCTTGCAGAGCAATCTCCGAACATGATTTTTATCCACAGTAAAGGCAAAGTGATTTATGCCAACAAAAAGTGTGAGGAGATAATGGGATACAAAAGAGAGGAGTTTTATTCTGATGATTTCAACTTCTTAACCTTGATTGCACCGGAGTCAATGGATTTGATAAAGGAGAATTACAAAAGGCACTTAGAAGGTGAAGAAATTCAGCCATACGAATATACCCTTATAAATAAGGCCGGTGAAAGAATTGAGGCAATCAACGCGAGCAAACTGATCCAATATGAAGGCCATAAGGCTATTCTTGGGATTGTAACTGATATCACCAAGCGCAAGAAGGCAGAGGAGACGCTACGGCAGAGCGAAGAGAGGTTGAAGATATTATTCGAATATGCCCCTGATACCATTTTCTTGAATGATACCAAGGGTAATTTCGTCGACGGTAATAAAGCTGCGGAGGAAATGGTTGGATATGCGAAAGAGGAATTAATTGGGAAGAATTTGTTTGAGACAGGATTGCTGTTAGAAGAGCAAGTACCTAAGGCAGCCAAACATTTAGAAGAGATTGACAAAGGCAACCCAACAGGGCCAGACGAGTTTACCTTAAAAAGGAAAGATGGCAGTTATGTGACAGTTGAGATAAGAACTTTCCCAGTAAGAATAGGAAACCAAACATTAGGTTTAGGCATCGCACGCGACATCACCGAGCGCAAGAAATCTGAATTCAGTCAGAATGAACTTATCGAGAAAGTGGATAAAATTAACAGAGAGCTGAATGATTTTGCGTCGATAGTCTCGCATGATTTGAAGGCGCCGCTGCGAGGGATTAAGACCTTGGCCAATTGGATATTAGCCGACTGTGCGGATAAGCTTGGGGACCAGGCCAACGAGCAAATAAATCTGCTTTTGGACCGCGTAGAACGGATGTATAACCTCATTGAGGGCGCTCTTCAATATTCGAGACTCGGCCAGACAAAAGGAAACCAGATTCAGGTCAATCTCAATAACTTTGTTCCGGAAATTATTAATATGGTCGTTCCGCCGGAAAACATTACAGTTACAATCGAAAACGAACTGCCTGTAATTGAGTGCGACGAAACTCAGATTATGCAGGTATTCCAGAATCTGCTGAGCAATGCTATAAAATATATGGACAAGCCACAGGGCTGGATAAAAGTCGGCTGCATCGAACAGGACGGCTTCTGGAAATTCAGTGTCGCTGATAACGGGCCTGGTATCGAAGAAAAGCACTTCGAAAAAATCTTCAAAATATTCCAGGCATTGCCGACCTCTCCAAGGTTTGAAGGCACCGGAGTCGGCCTTACCATCACAAAGAAAATTGTTGAGTTATATAACGGAAAGATTTGGGTGGAATCGAAAGTTGGCGAAGGAAGCACTTTTTTCTTTACTTTGCCAAAGCAGAAGGGACCCCGCCTTGCGGGAACCAAAATGGGGGCCAAAAAATGAGAAACTCAAAGCCGATATTGCTCATCGAAGATGACGATGTGGACGTGATGACCGTGGAACGCGTGCTCAGAGACCTGAAGATTGCAAACCAGCTCGTTAGCACGAGCAACGGCGAGGAAGCTTTGGAGTATCTAAGAACCAACGGTAATAAAAAGCCCTGCGTTATCTTGCTGGATTTGAATATGCCGAAGATGAACGGCGCCGAATTTCTAAAAATCGCAAAAAAAGACGAGGCATTGAAAAAGATTCCCGTTGTAGTGCTGACTACATCCAGCCAACAGCAGGATGTAGTCGAAAGCTTCAAGCTCGGCGCTGCCGGCTATATGGTTAAATCTGTTGATTATGGAAAGTTTGTGGAAACAATCAGAACAATTAACCTGTATTGGACTTTAAGTGAACTGCCGTCAAATGGAGATTAAAACAATGGAAAATACAAGATACAAGATTTTGCTCATTGAAGATAACGAACTCGACCAGATGGCTTTTAAGCGCTTTGTGGACGATAACGCCGTTCCGTACGATTGTGCAATCGCCGGCTCTGTTTCAAAGGCCCGAGACGCATTGAATTGCGACTGTTTTGATATTATAATTGCCGACCACTCACTCGGCGACGGCACAGCTTTTGACATCCTGGCTTCGGCCAAGGATACTCCCATTATAGTGGTTACCGGAGCAGGTGATGAGGAAACAGCCGTAAAACTCTGGAAAGCCGGCGCTTATGACTATCTGATAAAGGACCTTGACCAAAACTATCTCAAAGCCATTCCAATAACCGTCGAAAATGCCATCAGCCACAAGATGGTCGAAGAGAAACTCCAATTACTCTCGGGCGCTGTTATGAGCACCGACGACAGCGTCTATATTACCGATATGCAGGGCAGGGTTATCTTCGTTAATAAGGCATTTTGCAATACTTACGGGTACGAGAAACAGGAGATTATCGGAAAAAACAGCGCTGTCCTCTGGATAGGAAAACATCAGACCAAAAATACCAGAAGTGTCTTCCATACCCGAACTGTTGGAAGCTCCTGGGAAGTTGGGTTCTACCATAAACGAAAGGACGACAGCGTATTTCCGGTCTCTCTTTCGAGGTCAACCATCAAAGATTCAAAGGGAAACGAGGTTGCGATTGTGGGAGTCGCTCGCGACATTTCCGAGCGAATCCTTATAGAGGATGAACTCAAAACAGAAAATCAGAATTTGAAGAAACGAATTACGGAGCTGGAAGAGAAACTTGGAATAGAGCACAGCTATTTAGCCCCGAATGCTTAACCCCGTTAGAGCCTTTTCCTTTCGGGCCTCTAACGGGGCTTAGCGCTCGCAGCCCTTCCAGCATTGTATGGAGTATGATAGTTACAGAACAAAACAAAGAACAAACCTGCCTTTTAAAGGGAGCGTAATGGCAGAAAATAGTAGCAGACCACAACACAGTGAATTGGTCGAGAGCCAGATAAGACATAGCTGCTCCACTCCTTTTCCGGCCACCTCCAGGAGCTGGCTGGAACTGGGCGATATAATGACCGAAGATGTCACTACTGTCTGTAAGGGAAGCTCTGTGGTCTCGGCTGCCAAGATCATGTCGGATAAAAACATATCCTGCATCGTTGTTTCAGACAATGGAGATTTGTCAGGAATTATTACAGAGACAGACCTGCTGAAAAGGGCCATAGCTGACAGTAATGATTTCCGCAAGATGAAAGTAGAGCACATAATGACCTCTCCCGTCCGGAGCGTGCCCTGCAATCTTTCGGTTCTGGAAGCCAGCAGAATCATGGAAGCTGAAAACATCAGGCGGCTTGTCGTTCTGGAGGAGAAACGGCTGGTTGGTATCATAACACAAACTGACATTGTCCGAGTCCTGACATCTTATGGCATGTGGAAGAATGTCTCAGAACTTATGAGCTCCGATGTGGCCGCTATAGCCGGTTCGGCAACTGTCAGGGAAGCTGCAGAGGTCATGGCTTCACGAGACATATCCTGTCTGGTCGCTATGGATAACGAAGACGTTGTGGGCATCTTTACGGAACGAGACCTTCTCAAAAGAGTCATTGCCCTGAAGCGAAATCCGGTCCAGACTCTTCTACAAGACGTAATGTCTTCTCCGGTGATGAGTGTTCCTTCCAACTACTCTATTCCAAGTGCCAGCAAAATGATGGAAAAGATGAGAATTCGCCGGCTGCTCGTTATGGATGACAGAACTTTACTCGGAGTAGTAACTCAGACCGACATTCTCAAGGCCATCAAAGGCAGGCTCCAAGAAGAGGAAGAAAACTACTTCAGGCTTCTGAACGAGTCCCGCAACTGCATTTATATAGTCGATTTAAATAATAACACAACTTACGTTAATCCTGCCTTAATGAAATTGCTGGAGATAACCGACCCGGACGAACTTATAAACAAGCAGTTTTTGCCGGAACGATTCTGGGACAATCCTCATCAGCGAGACCGGATTTTAGACCAGTTGAAGAAAGCAAGTGTCGAAGTCGAAGAGTTGACGCTGAGAACCACCAAGGGTAAGAAGCTGTTTGTTACGCTGTTCTCAACTCGCACCAAGAACATCAAAGGCCAAACCAACGGAAGTCAGGGTGTTCTTTACGACATCACCGCGAAAAAGGAGCTGGCAACTCTCAGAGAAATGGAGCACCAGCTCCGCAGCAGTGAGGACCTCTTGAGAGGAACTCTCGAATCTACCGCTGATGGTATTCTGGTGATTGATGAAAATGGGCGGGTAAGCCACACGAACAACCGATTTGCAAAGATTTGGGATGTTCCTGAAGTGCTGGTTCAGCAGCGAGATGACCAGAGATTGTTTAAACATCTTGACTGCCGGTTAGAGGACCCATCCACCTTTCTTGAAAAGCTGCAAGCTTCCTGTCCTGCTGATGAGGATAGTTCCGACACCCTGTACTTAAAGGAAGGTAAGGTTCTGGAAGTATATTCCCAGCCATTGATTCGAGAAGGAAGATTTACAGGACAGGTTTGGAGTTTTCGCGACATCACCAAGCGCAAGCAAGCCGAGGAGGCACTGCGGAAAGCTCGCGACGAGCTGGAAGTGCGTGTTGAGCAGCGCACGGCAGAACTAGCACGAGCCAACAAAGTCCTGGAGTCTGAAATCGCCGAACGCAAGAAGGAAGAGGAGACACTGGACAAGGTTAATAAATGCTTTTTGAGTTTCGGTCCAAATCCAGATGAGAATATAAATAAAATCGTTGAAACTGCAGGACTTATTTTCAAAGGTACATGCGCGCTCTATAACAAGGAAGATGGTGCTCTTTTATGCACAAGAGGAGGGTGGAATATTCCGGAGAACTTCAAACAAGAGGACAAGAAAGAAGGCCATATTTGTTATGATGTTATTAGCAACAATAAAGATGAGCCATTTGTAATCAACGGTCTTGATGAAACGCCTTATGCCAAAACTGATCCTAATGTTACCAAATATAAACTCAAGACATATGTCGGCTGTGCTGTTAAAGCCCATGGCAAAGCCATCGGCTCTTTGTGCGTTGTCTTTCAAAAAAATAGAACGTTCAATTCAAGCGAGCTGAAAATTTTCTATATCCTTGCCGAGGCCCTTGGCGTTGAGGAAGAGCGCAAGAAGGCAGAAGAAGTTTTGGAAAAGCTGAATAAATATTTGGAATCAACCGTCCGCGAGTTGAAGCGTACAAACAAGGAGCTGCAGGAGTTTGCATACATAGCAGCCCACGACTTAAAGACGCCACTGCGGGGAATTGGAACCTTAGCCGAGTGGTTATCAACAGACTACGCCGATAAGTTTGATGAACAAGGTCAAAAACATGTTAAGCTGCTCGCAGAAAGAGCAAAGCGAGCGGATAAACTGGTCGACAGCATCCTCCAATATTCCAGCGCTGGACACGCCAGAGAAGAACAGGAACAGATGGATTTAAATACAGTGCTATCTGAAATAATTTGTAAGATTGACCCGCCAGAAAATATCGAAATAACCGTCGAGAACAAACTGCCCGTCCTTATGTGCAAAAAAACACACATCAGTCAGGTCTTCCAGAACCTGCTGAGCAATGCCATACAACATATGGACAAAGAGAAAGGCCAGATCAAAGTTGGTTGTATCGAGGAGGAAAGTTTTTGGAAATTCAGTGTCGCAGATAACGGCCCTGGGATTGACCGGAAGTACTTTAAAAAGATTTTCAAGATATTCCAAACCCTTTCGCCGCCAGACAAAACCGAATCCACCGGCATAGGCCTTTCTGTCGCCCAAAAAATCGTTAAGCTGAACGGCGGCAAAATCTGGGTTGAGTCAAACCCCGACGAAGGAAGCTCATTTTTCTTCACACTCCCAAAGTCAGGCATACTCCGGGAAGTTTCTATAGGGGCCGCTTCGGAAAATATAAAATAGTTCATTTCACAACCTTCTGTTGACCTTTGTGTTACGCATGTTAGTCCCAGGGACTCCTTACGGAGAAGCGTATGTATCCATATTGAAGAAACCGGGAGAAGCGCCATCAAATCCTGGCCTGAGTTCGTCGAAAGCTTGTTTAAGGGTGGCCTCAAAAAAGCGCTTTAGCGTAAAAATAATATATTGACATCACACGTATCAGACGTTTCAATTTCTTTCCTGTCGACATGTCGAGTTGTGCATAACCGAACAGAGCTTCGTGGAGAATCACAGATGAATAAAAACCAAGAATTACTTAACGCCATTCTCAAATCCGCCAAGGGCAGACCAGGGTCGGATGACAAAAAGAGGTTGACGTGTGCTGAGGCCTTTGAGCTGGCAAAAAACTACGAGACGGAAATTATTGAGATTGGGCGTATCTGCAATCAGCACAATATAAGAATCTGTAAATGTCAGCTCGGCTGTTTTGCATAAAAGTCTTGTGCAAAATCGAGGTTAGGCATAACTCTATTGGAGGACAGAAATGTGAAGAAGCTAAGAGCAAGGTTCAAGCTCTGGCTGAGCACAAGAGACATCGAAGGCGTTTTCGGCGACGGCAAATGGCAGCTGCTTAAAGCCATCGATAACACAGGCTCATTGGCTGCAGCCAGCGAATCGCTCAGGATAAGCTATCGAAAGGCCTGGGGTGACCTGCGAAAAGCACAGGAGACTTTGAATATCGCTTTAGTAGAAAAACAGCGAGGCGGCATCCTGGGCGGCCAAACCACTTTAACCGAGCAAGGCAAAAAATGGGTCAAAGCATATGCGAGATTTCGTGACGAAACCGAAAAAGCGGTAGAAAAGGCTTATGAAAAACATATCAAGGCACTTCTAAAATGAACAAAATCTCCAAGGTTACATCTGGCCCTGCTTTGTGTTCTGCTTTTAGCCTCGTCGAAGTGCTGGTCGTTATCTCTGTGATAGATTTGCTAATCGGCCTTATCTTGCCGGCGATTGTGATGTTGACCATGCCGACTTTAGCATTTTCGCCGAACATTGGCTGCAATCCGGATGCTCAGAACCCGATTGGTGTGGCGGAGCGGATCTCACTAAAGAGAAGCCGGATGGACTTGTGGACACGCTCGATTTATTAAAATTCGCTCAGCTTTGGCTTGAAGGCAGGTAAGAGCTATGATATAACCTTAACGGAACAAACAAAGATTTAATTTAAGGAAAGATACAAATGAAGAAAGAGCACATTTTAGGAGTCCTGTTTTTTGGCGGCCTGTGGGGTATTTCCGAAGCTGTTCTGGGCGGTGCCTTGTATCGTGCGGCTGTGCCCTACGCATCGGTTCCTTTAACTATTATAGGCTTTATCGTGATGAGCACCGCTAAGGTATATTTCCCGCAGAAAGGCACCGCGACGCTTATCGCCGCCTGTGCGATGTTGTACAAGTTTTTGAACGTCCCATTTTTTGCCTGTCATCTCTTGGGCATTCTTCTGATGGGCATCTGTTACGATTTGTTTTTTAGCGTATTTAAGATAAAGAGCCGGTCGCTCTCTGCAGCGGCAGCTACCTATTTAAGCTACGCATTGTTTGGTTTGATGATTACCTATGTTTTCCGGTATGAGCATTGGGTGCAGGGTGGATTCACTGAGGTGCTGCGACACGTTGGAATCAGTGGCAGCATGGCAGCTCTGGGATGCGCGGTTTTGGTGCCGTCGAGTTTCCGTCTTGCCGAACGGCTCAAGGCACATTTTGTCACGCCGTTTAACTTACGATTGCAATTAGTCCCGGGCGGGGTATTGGCAGCTACCGTCGGATTGTGGGTCTTCGGCATAACGACATATATCTTTTGAATTAACAACCGCGCCGGTAAGTTTCTTAACGGCTATCATAACCAAGAAAGTTCCCGATGGTATCAACGCAAAACAGGCTCATTTTGTGGACTGGCCCAAAACACAGCGGCAAAACCACCATCGCTACTAAGCTTGCACAAATCGCAAGTGCTGAAGGATTTAACGTCGCAGGACTGTTGTCGCCTCCCCTTTACCATAACAGCAAATTGCTCGGATTTGACGTCCTCGACTTGCACAGCCAAACGCGTGCACCTCTGGCAAGACGTAAAATAAACCAAAGCAAAGCCGGTCCGTTCACTTTTATTTCCGACGGACTAAAACTCGGCAATGCTGTTCTGAGCGCAGAAGCCACGAAATCTGCGGACCTTGTCATTGTCGATGAATTCGGGCCATTGGAACTAAACAACGAGGGCTGGCGCAAGAACGTAAATTCATTATTGTTTTCGAGCAATGCCGTTGTATTACTTGTCGTTCGCCGGGAATTAACCGACACAGTTCGACAGGTATATGCAAATGTCCCCTGCCGGAAGCTTGCCGCAACCGAGGGGAACTCCATCGATGAAGTTATCACTATGCTCAAAAATCGCCGTCATCACATTGAG